>JACXTT010000639.1_pt1 | contig 59779 bp, 59 predicted proteins | sample 9270951 | NCBI WGS metagenome assembly JACXTT01 (sample SAMN15532306, study PRJNA645909) | rock metagenome | isolation source: weathered quartz diorite | place: Puerto Rico | collected 2017-06-21
GAAAGAGCTGATCGGCCGGGGCGGGCGCTATGTCGGCCAACAGGCGATCCAGTTGCACGGCGGCATGGGCATGACCGACGAACTCAACGTCAGCCATTACTTCAAGCGGCTCACCGCGATCGATGTTCTGTTCGGCAACGCGGCGTATCAGCGCCAGCGCTTCGCCACCATGAAGGAGGACCAGCCCGCGGCGCAACTCAAGGCACCCCGCAAGTCCTGGGTAAAGATCTGAAAGGCGTTTGCGACAGAGGACACAGAGAACACAGAGGAAGCCAAGAGCAAGAAAATAAACTGGGGTAAAAACCTGTCATTGGCTGATGCCCCATCGTAGCGAAAAACAACGCCGCAGGTTTGCGAACGGTTACCTCGCTTCTAACCACAACCTGCTTCTCCTCGTATTTGCTTTTCCTCTGTGATCTCTGTGGCTAAAGTGCCTTTGTCTTTCTTCGGAAAAATCTCTGTGGCATACAAATACTACTGGGAAGATTTCAAGGTCGGGGAAGTGCACCAGATAGGCGAGAAGCGCGTCGACAAGGACGGGATCATCGCCTTTGCGGAGCAATTCGATCCGCAACCATTCCACGTCGACGAAGCGGCGGCGAAGGCCTCGATATACGGCGGCCTGATCGCCAGCGGCTGGCATACCGTTGCGCTGGTGATGCGCATGATGTGCGATTCCTACATGCTCGACTCGGCCAGCCTGGGGTCGCCCGGCATCGACAATCTCAAATGGCTGAAGCCGGTGCGACCGGGTGATACCATCCGCGCCCAGCGCACCACGCTCGAAGTCCGCGCCTCCGCTAGCAGGCCCGATATGGGGTTGGTCAAGACCCGCTGGGAAGTATTCAACCAGAACGGCGAGAAGGTCATGACCATGGAAGGCTACGGCATGTTCCGGCGCCGCGATCCCGGGAGCCCGGCCAGATGAGCGAACAGTTCAGGCACAAGGTCCACGTCCTCTTTCGCAAGGAAGACCTCGATCATGAACGCCTCGAAGGCAAGGTGGCGATCGTGCTCGACGTGCTCTTCGCCACTTCCACCATCGTCACCGCGCTCGCCAATGGCGCGACCGAAGTGATCCCGACGCTGGACGAAGCCGGAGCGAACGCCGAAGCGCAGAAGCACCCGAAGGGTAGCTACGTGCTGGCCGGGGAGTTGTACGCGGAGACGCTGCCGGGTTTTGCGTCGCCGACACCGCTTGCGCTGCTCAAGGAAGACATTTCCGGCAGGAAGCTTATCTACTCCACCACCAATGGCACGGTGGCACTCCGCCAGTCCTCGCACGCCGCGCACGTTTATGCCGCGGCGCTGCTGAATGGCGAAGCGGTGGTCGAACGCATTCTCGGAAGCCATCCCGGCCAGACCATCCTGATCGTCTGTTCCGGCTCCATGGGCATGGTCAATCTCGAAGACCTTTACGGTGCCGGCTATCTCGTCGATCTGCTGTCGAATGCATTGAACGAAGGCAGCGATTTCTCGGATGCAGCGCTTGCCGCGCGGAGCCTGTTCCGCGCCGAAGATGCCGCCGACTGCCTGCTGCGTGCCCGTGTCGGCCGGATGATGATCCAACGCGGTCTCATCCACGAAGTCCATTACGCTGCGGAGCTCAGCACACTCGCAGCGGTTCCCAAGCTGGTCGGCGGCCGCCTCGTGCTTTCCTGACGCAAAGTCGTTGGCGGATAACAGCCGCAGACGGGGCCGCCGACGCAGTTGTTTCCACGCAAATTTAGATCGACGAACCCGGTCCGAATCGGCCTTGCCGCGTTAAACTATCGAGTCTGCCTCCCGCTGCTCTTGGACGAGATAAGTTGAGGATTTTATGAGGCATTTGTTCTTGGCCATAGTCGCGATTGTTCTCGCCGGACCGGTTCCCGCGGCGGCGGCGCTGGATTGCAGCCGGGCCACATCGAATGCCGAGAAAATGGTGTGCTCGAACGGCCGGCTCGCGCTGGCGGAGGAGCGCATGGCGTACGCATTTCGAGGGGCCATCCGACGAGGCGTGGATCCTTCCGAACTCATGCAATCCCAGCGCCGGTGGATCACCGAGATCCGCGATGCATGCAACGAGGTCGAATGCATGCTGAAGGCCTATGAAGATCGGACTGCGGAACTCGAGAATCCCTGAAGCCGGCGTTCTCCGCCGACGGGAGTGTCTTCCCCGGGTACGGCATCGGGGCTGAGCTATGCGCAGATTGTCGCTGACGCTTAAACCCGCGATCGGGCTTCTCGTGTTGTTCATGGTCCTGATCATCAATGCCGCCATCACCTACCGCAGCGGCATGCATCTCCTCGAGCATTCGCGGAACGCCGCGCGGGCCCTCAACTCCTCCCGGCTGGTGGCTGAGCTTCAGGGGCGGCTGGTCGACGCCGAGACCAGCCAGCGCGGTTTCATCATCACCGGCAACGCCGACTACCTCGAGGCCTATAGCGACGCACTGACCTCGCTGACTCCGACCTTCATGGAGCTGTATGAGAGCACGGCCAACGAGCCGCTGTGGGAACAAAGGCTGGACGCGCTTCAGTCGCTGGTATTCCTCAAATTCCGCGAATTGCAGACGTCGATCGAACTGCGCCGCTCCTCCGGGTTCGCTGCGGCACAGAAACTTACGATGACTAACAAAGGCAAGCGGACCATGGACCGGATAAGAAAGCTTATCGACGAGTTCCGCAGCGACGAGGCACGCGCGTTTTCGATCCAGGAGAGACTCTTGCGGGAAACTGTCTCCACGGCGCGCGCAAGCTTCTGGGCCGTCACGCTCGTCGGCCTGGTACTGCTGATTTATGTGTTGTACACGCTTTGGCTCACTCTAGTGGAGGTCCGGAAGACGGAAAATACCCTGCGTCGCCAGGCGCTGCGCGATCCGCTGACCGGGTTGTTCAACCGGCGCTTCTTCGATGCCGGCCTCGCCCAGGAGATCATGCGCTCCCGCCGCAGCGGCAAACCGGCTTCGCTGCTGATTCTCGATATCGACCACTTCAAGAACTACAACGACGAGTACGGGCACGAGGCCGGCGATGCGGTACTGCGCGCCATCGGCCAGTTGCTGCAGACCCATGTGCGCGGCAGCGACGTCGCCTGCCGTTTCGGCGGCGAAGAGTTCGTGATCCTGATGCCGGACGCGGCGCTGGACTCCGCGAAGCAGAGGGGCAACCAGATCCTGGAAGCCATTCGCGGGCTCGAAGTTCCGCACCAGGGACAATTGTTGCCGCCCGTCACCGCATCGCTGGGTCTTGCAGAATTTCCGTCCCATGCACGAGACGCGGAAGGCATTCTGGAGGCAGCGGACCATGCCTTGTACGTTGCCAAGCGTGCCGGTCGCGATCGGATGGTAATCAGCGGTCACGTGGAGAAGGCGGTCGCCTGACCAGCGGAGATGCAAAAGGATTTCGACGCAAAGATGTAAAGTACGAACGGGAATCGCCCGATCCGATCTGCCGCTATTTTCGACTCCGGTTTCGAACTCGCAACGCAGCGGCCCGGCCGGTCAGGAAGAGGAGGTGTTCAGACAATCCGACCTTTTCCACCCTCTTTTTGAGAGCAATTTGAAGTTCGTCGACCGATATGACCACAGTGGTGTGGTCGAACTTTCCCAGTTTGCCCACGTTTTCCAGATCGATCGGACGCGGATAGATCCAGACATCATCGCCGGGCGCTTCGGAAATGCGTTCGGGTGTCGCGTCGCAGGCAAACACGATCGAAGGAATGCCGCACTTTGCCGCCTGCGCATAGATGTTGGTCGCGAGTGTGTCGGAAATGCCGGCCACGCACTTGGCCACGGTGTTCGAGGTCGCGGGAGCGATGACGACGCTGTGGTAATTGCCTTCGTGCAGAAAGGTCACCGGCACTGTGCTCGCCGTGGTGTCGCGGAAAATGCGAAGATTCTCTTTAAGTTCCTTCAGATCGTAGCTACGCATCTTCAGAACTTCCGCTGCCGCCTTGGTCAGAAACAGGTCGGCGTTGGGCAGCGTGCGCACGATGTCCAGACACTCCTTGAGGTAATGGCCGGAGCCGGTGAGTGCCCAGGCGATGCGTGGCGCTTTGACTTTAGCCATAGCGGTGGATGCTACGCGCGCTGCGTTGACGGCGGTTGCAGAAGGGATAAGGAATCATCTGTTCGGGGATTCTCTAGTTCAGGTCGTGTGCGGGCAACTGTCCAGCGCATTTGTTCAATAATGAAACGCCCGCAGGACCGGAACGCATGACACCGATGTTAGCCGAGTTCGGTGCCAAACGGAACATGCCGGCATCGCTGCAATACTTGGATAGTCGCGTACGCGTTCGTGATCAGGAATGCGTGACTGAATGCATCGGTTGCGTTACTTGTTTTGGATTTCCCTCGCGTACCTTTACGGCTATTGCTTTGAACGCGTTTTGCCTATCTCCCAGCTTCTCTGTCACCCCTGTCGGACGCGTATTTCCGATAGGGTGGCAGCGGATATTGCGCTGCGCAATCAAATCTCCTGATGGGGGCTGGTAAGGGAGGTGAAAGCGCATCTGGGAGAGCCGGTCGAAGGCTTCTAGTCCTTGCGAGTAAATCAAAAAACTCATTCGCTTGGAAATGCACTGCGGGTACAGCGGAAGATCCCGCCAGACCCGAATCCGGCATCGTGAAAAAATCTTGCAGTGCAGAACGAAATATTCCTCCTGGGTACCGGCAGGGCCAACACGTTGACCCTGTCTAGGGTCTGTGCTTGACTGCTTGCAAGCGCCCGCTGGAATTCCGGTTTCCTTGCCATACCCGAGATTCCCGGTTCCGGTGAATAGTCAAAAAGGGTTTATTAGACCCCTGGGCATAGGCGCTCTTGTCCGACTTTGCCTCAAGACAACTCCGGACAGGGGAGGAGGTCGGGATGAATCACAGGCAGTTCAACACCGACGTCACGGCGATTCGCCGTGCCTACGGTCAATTCCTAGAGAAGGGGGTTGTTCCCGACGGCATCGTCCCGGATTTCATCACGCGATCATGGCAGCGCAGCGTGGCTTTCGGCGTTCCCTGCGATCGCATCCGCGAAGTCGGGCGCATCGATGAAACGGATCTGCGGGTGGCGGTGGGCCAGTACGGCAGCCTGATCAATCTCGCCGCTCCCGTGATGGAAAATCTCCACCACCAGCTCACCGGATCGGGCAGCGTCGTGCTCCTGTGCAGCGGCGACGGCCTCATTCTGCATTCGATGGGCGATCCGGATTTTATTCCGCGCGCCCAGCACGTCGCGCTCAAGCCTGGAGTTTCCTGGGCCGAGGAGCAGAAAGGCACAAATGCCATCGGTACCGCGATCGTTGAACGCGAACCGCTGGTGATCTATGCCGGACACCACTTTATCCGGCAGAACCATTTCCTCGCCTGTTCCGCCACGCCGGTGCTCGATCCGAGCGGCGACGTAGCCGGCGTGCTCGACATCACCTGCGACTACCGCGGCCACCAGCGCCATACCATCGCGCTGGTGCAGATGGCGGTGCGGGTGATCGAAAGGCAGATGTTCCAGCACCGCTTCTGCCGCGACGTGGTTTTCAACGTTCACCCGGAGATCAACTATCTCGGCAGTCCGTTCGACGTGCAGGTAGCTTTTTCGCCCCACGGCGTATACCTGGCGGCAACACCGGCAACCTGCGCACAGCTCGACCTGCGGCCGGGTGCCTTCAGCGGTCTGTTCGACGAGCTGTTCGACGCGTCTTACGGGCAGGTGCTGCGCAAACTCGGATCGGTCTCGCCGCCGGTGATACAGGTGCGCCTGCGCCATAACGGCATGCCGGTGTATCTGCAATTGGCACAGCCCGCGGCGGTGGCGAAATCCGGTCACGGTACGCCCGCGGATTCTCCGACGCCGAAACGACAGACTGCTTCCGACGGCCGGCGTCCATTGCACGAACTGACGCTCGATACCCTCGGCGCGTCCGATCCGGTAACGTTGTTCAACATCGAAAAAGCGCGCCGTACCCTCAGCTGCGACATTCCGACGCTGATCGAGGGCGAAACCGGGGTGGGCAAGGAATGGCTCGCACGCGCGATACACAACAGCGGCCCGCGCAACGGCGGCGAGTTCGTGGCGCTGAATTGCGCCGCCATATCGGAAGGTCCGCTCGAGGCGGAACTGTTCGGCTATGAGGAGGTCGCGTCCGGCGCCAAACGCAAGGCAGCGACAGGCAAGATCCAGCAGGCCGACGGCGGCACGCTTTTCCTGGACGAGGTCGGGGACATGCCGCTGAACCTGCAGGCGCGATTGCTGCGCGTTCTCCAGGAGCGTGCCATCACGCCGGTCGAAGGCAGGCCGCTGAACGCCGACTTTGCGGTCATCTGTGCCACCTACCACAAGCTGCACGACATGGTGCGCGCGGGCGCCTTTCGCGAGGACCTTTACTACCGTCTCAACGGCGTCACGCTGTTCCTGCCGCCGTTGCGGGAACGCAAGGACGTGCTCGAGCTGGCGATGGCGCTGGCCGCGAAGGGCGTTGCACCGCACTGCATCGAGTTCTCCGACGAGATCATGGACATCTTCGCGCGTCATCCCTGGCCGGGAAACCTGCGGCAGATGCATTCGGTGATCCGTAGCGCACTGGCGATGATGGACGCAGGCGAGAAACTCGAACGCCGCCACCTTCCGGAAGATTTTCTCGAAGAGTTGACGTCCGCGGCGCCCGCTGCACCTGCACGCGAACCCGTTGCTGCGCAGGCGATCATGTCGTCCATGTACTCGGACAGCCTGGAGCAGATCGAATTGCAGGCAATCCACGAAACCATCCGTCACTGCAATGGCAACATCTCGGCCGCCGCACGCCAGCTCAACGTGAGCCGCACCACGCTCTACCGCAAGCTCAAGCGCTCCTCCTTGGCGACACCTGAACCTGACCGGGGCATCGCCGCCCGCAAGCTTCGCAGCGACCTGCACTGTTGAGGCGCTCACGCGCTCAGTTCATCAGGGGATCGCGAAGCCGCGCGCGAAGCGTAGCGGCGGTGATGCTGATGCAACCTGCAACAGTTGTCCAGAACTGAAACACTTCGAAGATTGCCGTGTTTCCACCTTCGAGCGCACGCGATTTCCAGTCGGGAAATGTGTTGACCCTATAAAAGCACTGTGCTTGTATAGGGATACACGTTCGGTGAGATTTCCTCCCGGAAATGCAGGTGCCGGAAATGTGTATGCCGTTACGGTGGACAGGGTGATGCGCAGGCACCGTGAGGCAAAGAAAACGCTCTGTGGTCAACTTCAAACACTACTGTAAGCAGGAGGAGGCATGAGAGATACTTTACGTTATCTGGTTTTGCCGTTGGCCTTGACCGCTGCAGCTGGCGTGGCACAGGCCAACTCGGACCTTGAAAAACTCACTGCAAATCCTAAGAACTGGGCAATGCAGGCTGGTGACATGTACAACCAGCGCTACAGCAAGCTCAGCCAGATCAACGCTGGCAACGTCAACAAGCTTCAGGTCGCCTGGACATTTTCCACGGGTGTATTGCGCGGTCACGAAGGCTCTCCGCTGGTCATCGGCGATACGATGTATCTGCACTCGCCATTCCCGAACAAGGTCTTCGCGATCGATTTGAATACCAACAAGATCAAATGGAAATACACCCCCAAGCAGGATCCGGCGGTCATTCCGCAGATGTGCTGTGACACGGTGAATCGCGGTCTCGCCTACGCGGAGGGCAAGGTGTTCCTGCAGCAGGCCGACAGCACGCTGGTCGCTTTCGATGCCAACTCCGGCAAGCTCTTGTGGTCGGTGCAGAACGGCGATCCGAGCGTGGGTGCGGTAAATACCAACGCGCCGCACGTCTTCAAGGACAAGGTAATCACCGGCATAAGCGGGGGCGAATGGGGCGTACGCGGTTACGTCGCTGCTTACAACATCAACAGCGGCGAACTGGTGTGGAAGGGTTACAGTACCGGACCGGACGACGAGATGCTGATCGATCCCCGGACCACCACCACCTGGATGGACGGAAGGGTGCAGCCGGTCGGGGAGGACTCTTCGCTCAAGACCTGGAAGGAAGACCTGTGGAAGATCGGCGGCGGCACCACCTGGGGCTGGTACAGCTACGATAAGGCGCTCAACCTCATGTACTACGGCACCGGCAACCCGAGCACCTGGAACCCGGCGCAGCGTCCCGGCGACAACAAGTGGAGCATGACCATCTGGGCGCGCGACGTGGATACCGGCAAGGTGAAATGGGTGTATCAAATGACGCCGTACGACGAGTGGGATTTCGACGGCATCAACGAAATGATCCTCGCCGACATTCCGGTTAAGGGCAGGATGACCAAAGCGCTGGTGCATTTCGACCGCAACGGCTTCGGCTATACGCTGGATCGCAGCAACGGCGCGCTACTGGTCGCAGAGAAGTATGACCCGAAGGTGAACTGGGCAACCCATGTGGACATGAAGAGCGGCCGTCCGCAGGTGGTCTCCAAGTACTCGACCGCGCAAAACGGGCCCGACGTCAATACCAAGGGAGTATGTCCGGCGGCACTGGGGTCCAAGGACGAGCAGCCGGCGGCGTACTCGCCCAAGACCAGGCTCTTCTACGTGCCCACCAACCACGTGTGCATGGATTACGAGCCCTTCGCGGTCGACTACGTGGCAGGCCAGCCGTACGTGGGCGCGACGCTGTCGATGTACCCGCCGCCCGGCGACAAACACATGGGTAACTTCATCGCCTGGGACGCCGGCGCCGGCAAGATCGTCTGGTCCAAGCCGGAGAAGTTCTCGGTGTGGAGCGGTGCTTTGGCAACTGCCGGCGACGTAGTGTTCTACGGCACGCTGGAAGGCTATCTCAAGGCGGTTGACAATACCGGCAAGGAGTTGTGGAAGTTCAAGACCCCGTCCGGAATCATCGGCAACGTGTTTACCTACGAACACAGGGGCAAACAGTATGTCGGCGTGTTCTCCGGCATCGGAGGCTGGGCGGGCATCGGCATGGCTGCCGGCCTGGAGAAGGACACCGACGGCTTGGGCGCGGTCGGCGGTTATAAAGAACTGAACCAGTACACCGAGCTGGGCGGCTCGCTCACGGTGTTTGCTCTCGGAAACTGATAAGCCAAAAAATGGTTCGTATGCGAAATGGCATCCCGGTGCGTTTACGGGATGCCATTTCTTTATCGCCCCCGGGATTCACTCACCATGAGTACCCCCATGTCGAGAAGCATAGTTCTGGCCGCCGTGTTCGCGGCGATCGTAACGTTCCAGACGGAGGCCGATGAACCCGCCACCGGAGCTAATCTGTACACCGTCGTGGATGGTTACAGGGTGGATCCAGCGACGATGAAAGGATTCCGCGCCTGGCGCGCGGCGGCCTGTGATCGCTGTCACGGCGCCAACCAGGAGGGCCTGGTCGGACCTTCGTTGATCAACAGTCTGAAGGTGCTCAGCAAGGAAGAGTTCGTCAAGACGGTCACCGAGGGCAGGCTCGAGAAGGGGATGGTCGCCTTCAAGACCAGCAAGATTGTGATGGACAACATCGACAACCTCTATGCCTACCTCAAGGGGCGTTCCGACGGCGCCATCACCCGCGCCAAGGTCGAGGAGCTGAAACCTTGAGTCCCAGTGGCAGTCCTAGCAGCGTGTTGCAGACTTCGCCAGCATCGAATTACCGGCAGAGACAGGGGGCGATTGCGTTCCTGGCTGCGTGCGTGCTCGTAGCAATGGTCGAGGCGGGGGCGATGGCGGACGAACCCGACGAGGGTGGACGCAAAGTGCTCAAGGTGTGTGCCGACCCCAACAATCTGCCGTTTTCAAACCAGCAGGGCGAAGGCTACGAGAACAAGATCGCGGAGCTGTTCGGGCGCGAGATGGGCCTTCCGGTGGAGACGTATTACTACGCGCAGCGCCTGAATTTTGTGCGCAATACGCTGCGGTTCAAGCTGCCGGGAGAGGACTACCGCTGCGACATCATGATGGGTGTGCCGGTGGGATTCGAGCAGGTCGCCACCACCAGGCCCTATTACCGCTCGACCTGGGCGCTGGTTTACATCAAGGGTCGCGGACTGGACGCGGTCAGCAGCGTTGCGGATTTCCTGGCGTTGCCGAAGGAGCAGTTGCGGCGGCTCAAAATCGGCGTTTTCGACCGGTCGCCTGCGAGTCAGTGGCTGAAGAATCACGACCTGGTCGAAAACGGCGTGCCGTACCGGATGATGAATGCACGGCCCGACTACTATCCCGGGGAGATCGTGGAAAAGGACCTGGTGCAGGGCAAGGTGGACGTGGCGGTGCTATGGGGTCCGATCGCCGGGTTCGCAGCCACGCGGGTCAAGGATCACGAGGTGGTCGTGGTGCCGATGCCGTCCGAACCGGGGGTGAAGTTCGACTACCAGATGGCGATGGGCGTGCGCCACGGGGAAACGAAATGGAAGCAGCGCATCGATGATCTGATCGAATCGAAGTTGCCGCAGATTCGCGAAATCCTGCAGAGTTACCGGATTCCGCTTCAAGACCTGTGAGGCGCGATCGCGAGCGGGCGCGGAATTGGGCCGCGATCGGGCGGAAACCTAAGATGCATACTGAGGCGAACACACTGCTTTCGCTGCTGTGCCGGGCTATGCTGACCCTGTTCTTGCTTGCCTGCGCCAGCTCGTGGGCGGACCCCGGTCGTGCGCAGGTGTTGAAATTGGCGCCAAGCTTGGCGCGCGTCGAAGCCAACAAAACGACCGGCGGGTATGCATTTGGTACTGCGGTGGCGATCGCGTCGGATCGGGTCGTCACAAACTGCCACGTGACGCGGGAAGCGCACCTAATTTACGTGGTTAAGGGCGGATTGCGATGGGATGCGCGCGCCCAACTCGCCGATGTCGACCACGATCTTTGCCTGCTATGGGTTCCCGGGCTGGATGCCAGAGCGGCGCCGCTTGCCACCAGCGCGGGTCTGCACGTAGGCCAGTCGGTCGCTGCGATCGGTTACGGCGGCGCAACCGGAATTCAGGTCTCGATCGGCGACGTGATCGGTTTGCATATGCTCGACGGCGGCCAGGTGATCCGGAGCAGTGCGGCCTTTTCCGGTGGTGCCAGCGGCGGGGGGCTGTTCGACGAGGACGGCCGGCTGGTCGGCATTCTCTCCTTCCGGCTTCAGGCAAAGGGGGCTTACTTTTTCTCGGTGCCCGTGGAGTGGTTCAGCGGGCGCATGCTCGACCTGTCCCGCTACCAGCCTGTCGCACCTCTCGGCGAAGCAAGGTCGTTCTGGGAGCGGCCGCAGGCGATGCAGCCGTATTTCATGCGTGCCACTTCACTGGAGGCGGCGCAAGATTGGCCCGGGTTGCTGCGCCTGACCGACGCCTGGGTGGAGGCCGAGCCGGGAAATCCGGATCTGCAATATTTTCGCGACAAGGCATTGAAGGTACCCGTGAACGGAATCCGGGAACTGCAATGAAAGTGCGCTTGCTTATTTTTCCGGGCTTCCTCGTGTTGGCGGCGACAGCAGCGGCTGCCGATGCTGCCGAGAACGATTTTCCGACGGTGGACCGGGTGGAGTATGTGCAGGAATGCATGCGTAGCCATCCCGGCAGCCGCTACGAGATGCTCTACAAGTGTTCCTGCACGCTAGACCGTATCGCCGCGGAAATGCGCTACGACGAGTATGTCGAGCTGTGGACGGCGGCGAACGCGATCTTGATCGGCGGCGAGCGCGGCGCGCAGCTGCGCGCCGCGCAGATGTCGCAGGACATGGCGAAAAAGTTCCGGTCCATCGAGGCAAAGGCGCAGAAAGATTGCTTTCTGCGCAAGGAGGAATGAAGAAACTCTACTTCTTCACGGCGTCTTTGCGGTGAAGATCGAGACATCCTCTCGCTAGAGAGAAACCGGCCGGGAAAGATCCTGGCCGGGCAACAGGGCGTCGATCAGCTTGCGCAGTTGCTCCGCGGTTGCCGGTTGCAGCGCGGCACCGGGATGGCGGACCTTGCTGCTCTTGAGCGCGCCCCTCAGCCGCAGAATTTCCTTTCTGATCGCTACCCCCGGTTGCTGCTCGAACACTATCAGCGGCAGGAAGCGCGTATAGATCTCCTGTGTTCTCGCCCAGTTGCCCGCGCGGGCCGCTTTCACCATCGCCATCAGAACCTCGGGAAACGCGAAGCCGGTGTTGAAACCGGCCGAGCCGGCCTGCAAGTCAAACAGTCCGTACAGTGCACCGAGTCCGGTCAGGATCGGCACCTTGCGTTCCCTCATGCCCGCGGCCAGTGCGCGGATTTTCGGTGCGGTCGGCAGGGCTTCCTCCTTGATGCTGGCGACCTGCGGCACTTCCCTGATGATCCTCAGCAGCAGCGCCGCCGTCATGTGCACCTGCGTGGAGGCCGGGTGATCCTGCGCCACGATCGGGATCTGGATGCCTTCGGCGATGGTCCTGTAGTACTCGCAGACCCGGTCGTCGTTCGGCACGGTTTCGGCGTGGGGCGTGACCATCACGGCCCGGGCGCCGAGATTCTCCGCCATCTGCGCAAGCGCTGTTGCGGCGCCCGTGCCGCTGTGGCTGGCGCCGACGATCACCGGCATTGCGCCCGCCGCGGCAACCGCGGTGCGGATCAGCTCGGCTCGCTCGCTGTCGAGCAGACGGTTGGCCTCCCCCAGGACGCCGGGGACCGCGATGCCGTCCACGCCGATACCAGCCATGAAGCGCACCAGCCGGTCGAAGGATTCGAGGTCCAGGTTTTCATTGTCGTCGAAGGGCGTCGCAAGGATCGGGTACACGCCTTCGAACGTAAGCTGCGTGGCCATTGTTGTTGTCTCCGCGATAGCGGCATTCTCAGGCGCGCGGGGGCACTCTGTAAAGGACGGGCGCGCTGCCAAGAGACGGTACAATCGCGCCGCTCACTCGAAAAAATCTGAGGAGAAGAATCATGGATACGCCCGTCAATCAGCTCAAACGCGCATTGCGCGAGGGCCGGCCGCAACTCGGATGCTGGCTGAGCCTCGCCAGCCACGCTTCGGCCGAGATCTGCGCCGGCGCCGGCTTCGACTGGGTGCTGGTGGACACCGAGCACGCGCCCGCGGACCTGCCGCAGGTGCACCACCAGTTGCACGCGATCGCGGCATATCCGGTCTCCGCGCTGGTGCGGCCCTACTGGAACGATACGGTCGTGCTCAAGCGGCTGCTCGACATCGGCGTACAATCGTTTGTCATTCCCTACGTGCAGAGCGCGGAGGAGGCGAAGCGCGCCGTGGCGGCGGTGCGCTACCCGCCGAGGGGTGTGCGCGGCGTGTCGACCAATTCACGCGCCAACCGCTTCGGACGGGTGAAGGAATACTTTGCCCACGCCGACAACGAAATCTGCCTGATCGTGCAGGTGGAAACCCGGGCGGCGCTGGCCGAGATCGAAAAGACGGCGGCGATCGACGGCATCGACGGCCTTTTCATCGGGCCGCAGGATCTCGCTGCCGACTTCGGCCATCTGGGCAACCCGGGCCATCCCGAAGTGCAGGCGGCAATGGCCGACGCGATCAAACGCATTCGCAAGGCGGGCAAGGCGCCCGGGATCCTGGCCTTTGCCGAAGCGGACGCCAAGCGCTGGCTCGAGCTCGGCGCCCTGTTCGTCGCCGTAACTTCGGATCAGTTTCTGCTTGCCCGCGAAAGCGCGGCCGTCGCCGCTCGCTTCAAAGGCTGACAAGAACAAGAACCTTTCACTGCAAAGACGCAAGGACGCGAAGAAGAACAGACGTATCGATCGATTGCACTCATCGACGAGAACCCGCGGCCGGCATGCGTGCGCCATTGAGCGCGACCTCCACTGTGTCGGCGATCGCCTCGGGAGCAGCGCCGACGTCGACAGTGATCGCGTCAATGGGTTCTTCGAGCGTAGCGAACTGCGACTCGAGCAGCCCTGCCTTCATGTAATGCCCCTTGCGGGCTGTCATCCTGGATTCGATCAGTTCGAAGCTGCCTTTGAGATGCACCCAGCGCAGGTTGCTGCAGCCGGCCGCGAGCCGATCGCGATATTTCTGCTTGAGCGCCGAACAGGCCAGCAACACGCTCTGGCCGTTTGAGTCCCTCTCCCGGAGAAGGCCGTTAAGCCGGTCGAGCCACGGCCAGCGATCGTTGTCGGTGAGAGGTATGCCGGAGCGCATCTTTTCGATATTGGCCGGCGGGTGAAAATCGTCCGCGTCGAGCAGCGGCCAGCCGAGCCGTTCGGAAAGCAGTTCTCCAATCGTGGTCTTGCCGGCGCCCGAGACGCCCATCAACACCACGATCATTGGCTTTTCGCCGCATGCACAGCATGGCCACCGAAACTGGCACGCATCATCGCCAGCAGCTTCGAGGCGTAATCGTCCTGCCCCTGGCTGGCAAAGCGCGCCATTAGTGCCAGGCTCATCACCGGGGCGGGTACGCCCAGTTCCACCGCTTCGATCGCAGTCCAGCGGCCTTCGCCGGAATCGGCGACCAGCGCCTTGATCTTTTCCAGCGAAGGCTCGTTCCTGAGGAAGTCGGCAATCAGGTCGAGCAACCAGGAGCGCACCACGCTACCGTGACGCCACGTCTCGGTGATCGCGGCGAGATCCAGGCCGAACTCTGATTTGGCCTTGAGCACCGACAGGCCTTCGGCATAGGCCTGCATCATTCCGTACTCGATGCCGTTGTGGATCATCTTTACGTAGTGCCCCGAGCCCGCTGGTCCGCAGTGCGCCCACCCGTGATCGGGTGCCGGCGCCAACAGGCGTGCGAACGGCTCGACGCGCGCGACCGCCTCCTTGGCGCCGCCCAGCATCAGTGCATAGCCGTAGTCGAGTCCCCAGATGCCGCCGGAAACTCCGGCGTCGACGAAGCCGAGGTCGCGCTCGGCAAGCCACCTGGCCCGGCGCTGCGAATCCTTGTAGAGCGCATTGCCGCCGTCCACCAGCACATCGCCTTTGGCGAGCAGCAGAGCAAGTTGCTCCAGTGCCCGCTCAGTGACTTCTCCCGCCGGCAGCATTACCCAGACTACCCGCGGCGCCGACAGGGCTGCGATCACGTTCTTCAGTTCGGCGTGCGCCGTGATGCCGCGTTCGTGTTCGAGCGCGCTGCGTGCCACCGGGCTGACATCGTGCGCCGCCACCCGCACGCCTTTGCGCGCCAGCCGTCGTGCCATGTTGGCGCCCATGCGCCCCAGACCCACGATGCCGATGTCCATTATGTCTCCCCGGTCCATTTATGCAGCCATTCTCCGGGGCACGGGGTCCCAGCGCAATGCGCACTCGTAATGAATCCGGTAATCTGCGCCTCTCGGGAACAGAAGAGGATCAGGATGGCGCGAGCGGCATTCCGGGATCTGGAAGAGCTGGCGGTAAAGGTGGGGCAGGAGATCGTAGTGAGTGACTGGCTCGAAGTTACGCAGGAACGCATCGACCAGTTTGCCGACGCCACCGGCGACCACCAGTGGATCCACGTCGACGTCGAGCGCGCACGCCGCGAGTCGCCGTTCGGCGCAACCATTGCGCACGGTTTCCTTACCCTCTCGTTGCTAAGTCATTTCCTCAACAATTCGCTGGAATTCGGCAATTCAAAAATGGGTGTGAACTATGGCTGCAACCGATTGCGCTTCACCGCACCGGTGAAAGCGGGATCGCGCCTGCGCGCCCGGTTCAAGCTGAAGGAGTTTCAGCGGATAGAAGGCGGCGTGCAGATGATCTGGGACGTAGCGATGGAATGTGAGGGCCAGCAAAAACCGGTGCTCGTCGCGGAATGGGTCGGGCGGCGGTATGGCTGAGCGTTTCCCCGCAATTTTTGTTTCCCACGGCGCGCCGCTGCTGGCGATCCAGCCGGGCCCGGCGCGCGAATTCCTCTCCGGACTGGGCAAGACGCTCCGCAAGCCGAAGGCGGTTCTAACGGTGTCCGCCCACTGGGAAAGCGGCGACGCGGCGCTGAGCGCGGCTGCGCAACCGGAGACGATTCACGATTTCTACGGTTTTCCCGATGAGCTCTATCGAATCGAGTACCCCGCCCCCGGCGCGCCCGAGCTTGCGGCGCAGGCGAAGGCATTGCTCGGCGAGAAGGGGATCGGCGCACGCCTGCATCCCACCCGCGGGCTGGATCACGGCGCCTGGGTGCCGCTGATGCTGATGTATCCGGACGCCGAGATTCCGGTTGCGCAGCTTACGGTACAGACTGCGCTGGGCCCGGCGCATCACTTCAGTCTTGGCGAAGCGCTGCGCGCCCTGCGCGACCAGGGCGTGCTGATCCTCGGCTCCGGCGGCGCCACGCACAACCTGCGTGAGTTCGGCCGCCACCCCGAGGGCGCGGCGCCGCCGCAGTGGGTGACGGGGTTCCAGGAATGGCTGGCGCAGACCATCGAGGGCGGAAAATCCGACGAACTGGTGCGTTATCGCAGTCTGGCGCCGGAGGCTGCGCGCAATCATCCGACCGAGGAACATTTCCTGCCGCTGCTCGTTCCCGCAGGGGCGGGTTCACCCGGTGTGGCCGGCAGGCGCATTCACCGCAGCCACACGTTCGGCATCCTTGCGATGGATGCGTATCGCTTCGACTGACATCCGGCCGCATAAACGACGATGGCAAGAACAGACTTCAGATTCGCGCACCGTATGCGGGTGCGCTGGGCCGAGGTGGACAAGCAGGGCATCGTTTTCAACGGCCACTACCTGATGTACTTCGACGTGGCGATCACCGAGTATTACCGCGCGCTGGGCTACCCCTATCCCGAGGGTCTGGCGCGGCACGGGACCGATCTCTACGTAAAGAAGGTCGAGGTCGAGTACCAGGCGTCGGCCGGCTACGACGACGAAATCGACGTCTGCGCGCGGGTCGCGAGGCTGGGGCGATCGAGCTTCGAGTTCTTGCTCGAGGTCTATCGCGCGGATCAACTTCTTGTCGGCGGCAGGGTGGTCTACGTCAATGCCGACCCGCAAACCCGCAAATCTGTGGCACTGCCGGAATTTCTGCGCACCGGCATCAAGGCCTTCGAGCACAGGGCACCGACCGAAGCGGTTGCGAATCCGGCTTAAAAAAACGAGGTCGGGGTGTCTCTTGAAATCATGCCAAACACCGACAAGCTCTACATCGGATGGTGAATGGACTGCGCCGTCGAAGCATCGTCAACCTGGACAGAATCAATCCGGGTGCGTTTCCTTCAAAATATCACCAGCACAAACTTAAGGACTAAAGACATGGATTTCAATTTCTCCGACAGGGTCAGGGATCTGCAGAAAAAAGTCGGTGCCTTCATGGATGCGCACATCTATCCTAACGAGCGCCGCTTCTTCGAGGAGATCGAGGAAAACCGTCGCAAGGGCAACGCCTGGATACCCACGCGCATCGTCGAGGATCTCAAGCCCAAGGCGCGTGCCGCCGGACTTTGGAATCTATGGCGGCCCAAGGACCACGGCGGCGCGCTCACCAACCTGGAGTACGCGCCGATGTGCGAGATCATGGGCCGGCTCGCGTGGGCGCCCGAGGTGTTCAATTGCTCGGCGCCCGATACCGGCAACATGGAAGTGCTGCTGCGTTACGGCACGCCGGAACAGCAAAAGCAGTGGCTCACGCCGCTGCTGGAAGGACAGATTCGTTCTGCCTTCCTGATGACCGAGCCGGAGGTCGCCTCATCCGACGCGACCAATATCCAGTGCCGCATCGAGCGCCAGGGCAACGAATACGTCATCAACGGGCGGAAGTGGTGGTCTTCGGGTGCGGGCGATCCGCGCTGCAAGATTTACATCCTCATGGGAAAGACCGACCCCGACAACGCCGACCGTCACCAGCAGCAGTCGATGATCCTGCTGCCGGCCGACGCCAAGGGGGTGAAGGTGGTACGAGCGCTGAGCGTGTTCGGTTACGACGATGCGCCGCACGGGCACATGGAAGTCACCCTGGAGAACGTGCGCGTCCCGGCGACAAACCTCCTGCTGGGCGAGGGCCGCGGCTTCGAGATCGCCCAGGGGCGGCTTGGACCCGGGCGCATCCATCACTGCATGCGCATCATCGGCCAGGCCGAGCGCGCGCTGGAGTTCATGTGCAAGCGGCTGAAGTCGCGGGTTGCATTCGGCAGGCCGGTGGCCGAGCAAAGCGTCTGGCACGAGCGCATCGCCGAATCGCGCACCATGATCGAGCAGGCGCGCCTGCTTACCCTCAAGGCGGCGTTCATGATGGATACGGTGGGCAACAAGGAGGCGAAGGCGGAGATCGCCATGATCAAGGTGATTGCGCCCAATATGGCGCAGCAGGTTCTCGACTGGGCGATCCAGGCGCATGGTGGCGGCGGCGTGTGCCAGGATTTCCCGCTGTCCTGGATGTATGCGTGGAACCGCACGCTGCGGCTGGCAGACGGACCGGACGAAGTGCACCGCAGCCAGATTGCGCGCCTGGAACTGAAGAAGTACGCCTAGCGGACAAGAACAGAAATTACTTGAAGTTCATTCCCGCGCGTCCGTGCGCGCAACGGGTCAGTGTGGAATGCAATGCGGGAGTGGAATCGTTTGGTGCATCGCGCCGGCGTGCCTGACTGGGCATCGTGCAGGCCGCGATTTCACGATACGGTTATGTCAACGCAACATCGCAGTTCCGTAGCGACATGTACACATGTTCCGAATAGGCTGAATTTTCGCAACAAAGCCCGTCGCCCGAAAAGCCGCGTAGGGAGCGGCTTTGAAGGCCATCGGTGAATTGCATTGCACTGTCCTTCCGCCACGCGAACAATACGCCGTAAAGAGTTGAAAGACATTTTCTATTCGTGTATTTTGCCCGAGTACGAGTAACCAATAGTTGTTACGCCTTATATAAGTTTCATTCCTCACTACTGCTCAAGGGGGAGTTTTGCAATGAAGATCTCGTTCAACGTTAATGGAAAACAATCGAGCGTAGACGTCCCGCCAGATACCCCTCTGCTGTGGGTGCTCCGCGACACCTTGGGCCTCACCGGTACCAAGTTTGGTTGCGGCAAGGCGCTCTGTGGAGCCTGTACGGTGCATCTGAACGGAATGGCAGTTCGCTCCTGTCAAACCCCGATCGGTTCCGTATCCGGCCAGAAGGTCACCACGATCGAGGGACTGGGCGGGAACCACAAGGTTCAGAAGGCATGGATTGCGCTGGATGTCCCTCAGTGCGGCTATTGCCAACCTGGCCAAATGATGTCGGCGGCCGCGCTGCTCGCTGTCAACAAGAAACCCACCGATGATGATATCGATGCCTTCATGTCCGGCAACATTTGCCGCTGTGGCACGTATCCGCGGATTCGCGCAGCGATCAAAGAAGCTGCGAAGATGGCCTAAGGAGGTAAAACATGGAAAACATCATCAAAAACGAAACGCGTCGTGACTTCCTGAAGGTCAGCGGCACCGTCGCCGGAGGACTGGCGCTCGGTTTCTATCTGCCCACCGGACCGCGCATCGCGCAAGCGGCCGTGCAAACCAGTTCGCCGAACGCCTGGATCAAGATCGGCACCGACAACAGCGTCACCATCATGTGCGCCCGCTCCGAAATGGGCCAGGACGTCTATACCTCGATGACGATGCTGGTGACAGAAGAACTTGAAGTCGATATCAACAAGGTCAAGGTGGAGTTTGCTCCTCCCGCCGAGGTCTACATCAATGCTCTTCTGGGTGGTCAGCTCACCGGCGGTTCGACTGCGGTGCGTGACGCCTGGGAGAAGCTGCGCAAGGCGGGAGCTTCCGCTCGCATGATGCTGGTTGCCGCTGCGGCCAGCGAATGGGGCGTTGACGCTTCGCAACTGAAGGCGGCCGGCGGCATGGTCACCGGGCCTGGTGGCAAGAAGGCCACCTACGGCCAGCTCGCCGCCAAGGCGGCGACGATGGAAGTGCCGAAGGACGTCCCGCTCAAGCCATCGAGCCAGTTCAAGGTGGTCGGCAACGTCAGGCAGAAACGCCTCGATACGGCTGCCAAAGTGAACGGTACCGCGCAATTTGGTATCGACACCCGCGTGCCCGGCATGCTCTACGCCGCGGTCGCGATGGCGCCGATGATCGGTGGCAAGGTCGCAAGCTACGACGATTCGCGCGCGAAGTCGGTGCCCGGAGTCAAGGCAGTGGTGCAATACAGCCGCGGTGTCGCAGTGGTGGCGGACTCTTACTGGCAGGCCAAGAAAGGTAAGGATCTGCTCTTTATCCAGTGGGATGCCGGCCCGAATGCCGACAACGACCAGAAGAAGATCTGGGAAGGCATCCGCAACGCGTCACAGCAGCCCGGCGCGGTGTTCCGTGAGCACGGTGACGTGGACGCGGGGATGGGTCAGGCGGCGAAGACTGTCGAGGCCACTTACCAGTTGCCGTTCCTGTCGCACTCGCCCATGGAGCCGCAGAACACCACGGCTGACGTGCGGGCCGACAAGGCGGTGATCATCACGCCGACCCAGTTCCAGCAACTGATTCCGCACGTTGTCGCAGGCGCGACGGGTCTGAAGCCCGAGCAGGTCGAAGTGACTACCACGTTCCTGGGTGGCGGTTTCGGTCGCCGCGTGGAAGTGGACTACGCCATCGACGCAGCGGAAATATCCAAGGCAATCGGTGCGCCGGTGAAGATGGTGTGGAGCCGCGAAGACGACATGACGCACGATTCCTACCGCCCGGCGGGCCTGTACAAGCTGACCGCCGGCCTGGATTCGGGCGGCAAGCCGGTTGCCATGCGTTTCCATTCCACCAGCCCGTCGATCTCGGCGCGTCTGTTCCCGAGCGTCGTGAAGGACGGCATCGACCCGTTTGCGGTGGAAGGCATCGACAATTACCCGTACGAAACGCCCAACCTCAAGTTCACCTACCAGATGCACGATACTGGGGTGACCCCGGGTTACTGGCGTGCGGTGTCTCACAACCTGAACGCGGTGGCCCTCGAGTGCTTCGTCGACGAGATGGCGCAAGCTGCGGGCAAGGATCCGATCCAGTACCGCATCGACATGCTCGACATGGGCTCGACCAAGCATCAGTGGTCCGGCCTGTCCGCCGGCGTGCCGGTCGGTGCCCGCATGAAGCGCGTCCTCGAGGAAGTTCGCGCCAAGTCCGGCTGGGGCAAGAAGATGCCGGACGGCAAGGGCATGGGCGTGGCGGTAATGGAAGGCTATAACACCGTGATCGCAATGGTCGCGGAAGTGACCGTGTCTTCAAGCTACGACGTGGCTGTGGACAAGATCACCGCGGTGATCGATGCTGGTACCCTGGTTCACCCGGATCAGGCGCTGGCCCAGATGCAGTCGACGATCAACTTCGGTCAGTCGGCATGTATGTGGGGCGAGATCACCATCAAGAACGGGGGTGTCGAGCAGACCAACTTCGATATGTACCGCGTTGCGCGGATGAATGAGAATCCGAAGCTTCTGGATATTCACTTCATCAAGAGCGATAGCGTGCCCGGTGGTCTGGGCGAGCCCGGAACCGCGGTGGTTCAGCCGGCCATCGGCAATGCGATCTTTGCCGCTTGCGGCAAGCGTTGCCGTACCCTGCCGTTCACCCCGGAACACATCGGCGGGGCGTAACCCCAGAGTCGTTGCCCGGGCTTAGACCGAGCAGCAGTAAAGAAGGCTCCACGACCCCCCAACGTCTGGCGTTGGGGGGTTTTTATTGCCTGTCCCGGAGCCGGCTGGTTTAGAATCGTTATTCCCGTTCGAGCAGAACGGTAGCAACAGAGGAAAGTTATGGACAGCGTGGATTTGCAGGTTCTGCGAAGCAGCGTGGCCTGGCTGGGCCAGGGCCATCGCGTGATCCTTGCCACTATCGTGGAGACCTGGGGCTCTTCGCCGCGGCCGGCTGGTGCGATGCTCGCGGTCCGTGGTGACGGCCTGGTGGCCGGTTCGGTTTCGGGCGGTTGCGTAGAGGATGATCTGATTTTCAGGATCCGCAACAGGTCGCTGGCAGTGGAGAAGCCGGAAATCGCCACCTACGGAATCAGCAAGGACGAGGCAACGCGCTACGGCCTTCCCTGCGGCGGCAAGCTGGAATTGGTACTGGAGCCGATCAGGGACAACGACAGCGTGATCGACCTGCTCAATCGCGTCGATCGCCATGAACTGGTGGCGCGAACCCTGGATCTCGATACCGGCAGGGTCGCGCTGCGGCCGGCGAGCCGCGCCGATGCTCCGCTCAGTTTCGACCGCAAGCGCCTGACCACCGTGCACGGGCCGCGCTGGCGGCTGCTGATCATCGGGGCCGGCCAGTTGTCGCAATATCTGGCGCAGATGGCGCAGGCGCTCGATTACAGCGTCACCGTATGCGATCCGCGCCAGGAGTATGCCGATACCTGGAACGTGGAGGGCGCGCTCCTGGAGCGCGGAATGCCGGATGACAGTGTCTTGGCGATGGGCCTGGATTCCCACAGCGCAGTGGTGGCGGTGACCCACGATCCGAAGCTGGATGATCTGGCGTTGATGGAGGCGCTCAAGTCGCCGGCGTTCTATGTCGGCGCGTTGGGCTCGCGCCTGAATTCGCAGAAACGCCGCGAGCGGCTTACGATGTTCGACCTCTCTCAGCGAGAGCTTGACCGCCTTCACGGACCGATCGGGCTGAGCATCGGCAGCAAGACTCCGCCGGAAATCGCGGTGTCCATTCTTGCAGAGATGACCGCTGTGCGTCACGGCGTGGACCCGAACGGAGTAGGCGCCAGGAAAAACGAGAAAGATGTGGCCGAGGGCAATCAGCAGGTATGCGCGGCCGTTACGCGGGCCTGACCGCCTGGGCGGATCATAAAGCGATGGGAGCCTGTGAGGCTCCCATCTTTTTTATCGGGATTCTGGGCGTGACAACGGAGGGGAGGGGCAGATGAGATTGAAGAACAAGATCGCAATCGTCACCGGAGCAGGCTCGGGTTTCGGCGAAGGCATCGCCAAGCGCTTCGCGGAGGAAGGCTGCAAGATCGTGGTGAACGACATCAACGTCCAGGGCGGCGAGCGCGTGGCCGGCGAAATCAATGCCGCCGGCGGCAAGGCGGTGTTGTTCAAGGGCGACGTGTCGAGGGATGCGGACTGGAAGGCCATGCTGAAGGTCACGCTGGATACCTTTTCCGGATTGGACATCGTGGTCAACAATGCCGGCACCACGCACCGCAACCAACCCCTGCTCAACGTCGCCGAAGAGCAGTTCGACCGCGTCTACGCGGTGAACGTGAAGAGCCTGTTCCACAGTGCGCGCAACATCGTGCCGTATTTCCGCCAGAAAGGCGGTGGCGTGTTCATCACCGTGGCGTCGACCGCCGGCGTGCGCCCGCGCCCGGGGCTGGTCTGGTACAACAGCAGCAAGGGCGCCGCGATTGTCGCCAGCCGCTCGATGGCTGTCGAGCTCGCGCCCGACAAGATCCGGGTGAACGTGGTCAATCCGGTGGCGGGCGACACGCCGCTGTTAGCCGAGTTCATGGGAGCCGACACCCCGGAAATGCGCGCGAAATTCGTTGCGACGATCCCCCTTGGACGGTTCAGCAAGCCGCTGGACATCGCCAACGCGTGCTTGTATCTCGCATCAGACGAGGCGGAGTTCATTACCGGGGCGTGCATCGAGGTTGACGGCGGCCGCTGCGTCTGAGCGCCTCACCCCGCGCCTCTCCAGCGAACTCGAGAGGGTGGCCAAAGCTCGATGGAACCAAGGCTGCCATGCTCTTTCGCCCTCTCCGCCCTCGTGCGGGGGGAGGGGGACGGGGTGAGGTGGTGGCTTGTCTATCCGGTGAAGGCCTGGATGCCGGTTTGTGCCCGGCCGAGGATCAATGCGTGGATGTCGTGCGTGCCCTCGTAGGTATTCACCGCCTCGAGGTTCATGGCATGACGGATTACATGGTATTCATCGGCGACGCCGTTGCCGCCGTGCATGTCGCGCGCCAGCCGTGCGATGTCGAGCGCTTTTCCCGCTGAATTGCGCTTGATCAGGGAGATCATTTCCGGCGCCGCGCGGCCCTCGTCCATCAGGCGTCCGACGCGTAGCACCGTCTGCAGCCCCAGCGTAACCTCGGTCTGCATGTTGGCGAGCTTCAACTGGATCAACTGATTCGCCGCCAGCGGCCGGCCGAACTGCTTGCGATCCAACACGTAGTCGCGAGCCGTGTGCCAGCAGAATTCGGCGGCGCCAAGCGCGCCCCAGGAAATGCCGTAACGCGCCTTGTTCAGACAGCCGAACGGGCCTTTCAGCCCCTCGACGTTGGGAAGCAGATTCTTGTCCGGAACGAAGACATCATCCATCACGATCTCTCCGGTAACCGAAACCCGCAGGCTGAACTTGCCTTCTATCTTCGGAGTGCTCAGCCCCTTCATCCCGCGTTCGAGAATGAAGCCGCGGATCACATCGCGGTCGTCCTTGGCCCAGACCACCATCACATCGGCGACCGGTGAGTGAGTGATCCACATCTTGGCACCATTCAGAAGGAATCCGCCGTCGACTTTCCTCGCCCGGGTAATCATGCTGCCCGCATCTGAGCCATAGTCCGGCTCGGTGAGCCCGAAGGCGCCGATCAGGTCGCCCTTTGCCAGGCCGGGCAGATATTTCTGCCGCTGTGCCTCGGTGCCATAGGTATAGATCGGGTACATCACCAACGAGGACTGGACGCTCATCGAAGAGCGGTAGCCGCTGTCCACGCGCTCCAGTTCCCGGGTAATTAGGCCGTAGCACACGTGATTGAGACCTGCGCAACCGTAGCCTTCTATCGTAGGACCGAAAAATCCCAGGCTGCCCATTTCGGAGAGCACGGCGCGGTCGAATTTTTCGTGACGATTGGCCTCCACCACGCGCGGCATCAATTTTTCCTGGCAATAGGCGCGCGCCGAATCGCGCACCATTCGTTCCTCGTCGCTGAGCTGTTCGTCGAAAAACAGAGGATCGTCCCAGCGGAAAGAGGGGCGGGAGAGAGGAGCGTTCATCGCGGTCTCCTGGACAAAGATGCTGAATGGTGAGGCAACAACTCCGGATGCGACCAGCCTGCATGGCGGTCACGCACTCGGTACGGCAGGAAGTATACACAGCCGTGCGCACGTGCCGCGATGGCTAAGAAGGGTGAGACGGCGGGGGCGGAATCCCGGAGCCGGGCTACTTTTTCTGTTTGCGGCAGATGTCGAAACCATCGCGCCAGCCGGTGACGTATTGGGGCTCGTGCTTGAAGCGCTGCTCGTCTTTCTGCTGGCCGCCTGTGCGCTTGGCACTCTCGCAACCGTCGAGATAGCCGGCACGGATGTCGGGTGGGTACCCGGCCAGATTGACATTGGGCTCTTTCTTCTGGGCCGCGCATGCGTGCAGCAGGGCGGCCGCCAGCAGCAACGACAATCTCTTCATGAATTCAACGGTTCCGGTCGTCGTCTCCGGCCTTTTCAACGAGCGTGGCCAAAGTGTTTCGGGACTGGGCGGCAAACTGCCCGCCAAGGCTAGCCGCCCGGCGCGCGACTTCGAGTGCCTGCGCAAGTTGTCCCTGCGCATCCAATGTGAGCGCAAGATTGTTCAGCGCCGGCACCGGGTCGGAGGCCACGTCGGCCAGCTTCCTGAATGCAGTTTCGGCGGCTTGCCAATCCTGAAGGGAAAACGCGGTATTGCCAAGCCCCAGCAACGCCAGTTGATTCTGCGGCCATTTCTCCGTTGCGGCGGAATAGACACGGTGAGCCGCCGCTGCGGAGGCGACTTTCTCGAACGCGACCGCAGCCTGCACATAATCGCTCTCCCCGGCGGTTGCAGGGATGCTTCCGGGCGGCACTGTCACCATGGCCCAGTAGCGGCTGCGCGCCCAGGTGCGCTCGAACGCCGGCATCGCCATGACTAGCCGTCTGGTTCGGCCCGAACGAAGAATGATTTCGTCGGCGCCGAGGTCGTACCCGACCACAACTGAGTAATGCCACATCGGCACCCAGTCCAAGGCAAGGTTTTGCAGCACCATGACCGGTGTACCGTTGGCTACCTCCGCGAGCAACGCGTCCAGTCTTGGTGAAAGCGTAACTGCCAGCGCGTCGTGACGGCGGGCTGCGGCCAGCATTTCCACTTGCAGGCTGCCGCGACGGGCCGGCAGGAAGACCTCCCGCGCAAGGTCCTCGGGCATCGCGCCTATGCCAGCCGCGTTGAGTATGGTAGCAAGTGCGGCCGGTCCGCACTGGAATTCCTCCTGGGGGAAAAACGGTGAGTAGTCCATCTCGACGGCTCCGGACGGCAGCGGCGGGGCTGCGCTCCGGAGCGCGCTGCTTTGCGGGGCGGCACAGGCGGTGAGCAGGGCGCAGATAAAAAAAACGCCCGACAAGGGAGGAAATCGGGCGTCAAACACGCAAAAGCGCATCGAGCGGATTATATGATCGGGTGGGTAAAGCTGAACACTTTAGTCCTAGGATGCCGGTTATGAGAAGGTCGTTTCAAATCAACGCACGCTTTCATCAACCCAGCGGGATGACCGTGCCATTGACCAACTTGACGCGCTCACCGATGCTAAACGGCGGCCGTTGATTTTCGTGGATCGTGCGTACCGTACCATTCTCCATGCGCACTATGACAACGAAGCTAAAGGAACCGAGTTTTTCCCTGTCGATCTGATAGGCCCTGCCGGTCGTACCCAGTGCCGCGGCAAGCTTGCTGTCGTCTCCGCCTGCCTGTTGCGCTTTGATGGAGTCCACGACACCGCAGTTTGGGCAGGGAGGCTTGCGCGCGGCGAGGCGTGCGCCGGAGCGGAAGTTTACCGGCCTGCCTTTCGCCGCGGTTTCCCCGGCGCCGCGGGTCAACCCCCCATGGGTAAGATTGGAAGGCACCCGGTCCGAACTGGAAGTTGGCACGGCAGGTGCACCGCCGAATGCGGAAAAGGGGTTCAGGCTCGACCTGGCAATCGGCAGGTGACCCGTTATTGCGGCGATTCCAATGCTGCTGAACGCGACCACGGAAGCGGCCGCAGCCAGGGTCAGGAGGGGTAAGAGGCGGTTTTTCTGGTCCATTTTCTTTTAGTGGGGTTCTTGTAATTGATTGTCTCGATTCGATCGGCCAGCGGACGCGGCCCCAATCGGAGCCGCCTTCCGCGCAGCCGTTATCAGAACCTTTCGAAGCAGTCTTCATGCCAGAAAACGTTAAGGTAATCACGGCAGATAGTTATGCGGCGCCAAGGACTTGGCGCCGGCCAAGGTTGTCGCCACAAAGCGACGCCAGCACCCGGTTCGGGCCTAACTGCTTAATCAAATATGGAAATTCGATGTCGTCCGGGAACGACACGACCTTGCCCGCTAAAGCGCCTTGAACAGCTTGGGATCAAGGTGGTGCCTTTGCAGCAGCTTGTAGAATTCGGTGCGATTGCGCTTGGCCAGTCGCGCGGCCTGGGTGACGTTGCCGCCCGTGATCTTGAGGAGTTTGGCGAGATATTCGCGTTCGAACTCGCTGCGCGCGGACTCGAAGGATGATAGCTCGGCGGTCTGCCCGCGGATGGCATTCTCCACCAGTGCCGGCGGAATGATCTGCGTGGTGGATAACGCAACCGCCTGCTCGACGACGTTGTACAGCTCACGCACGTTGCCGGGCCACGACGATTTCACCAGTATCTCCATCGCCTCGGAGGCGAATCCGTTGAGCGGTTTCTTGTACTTGTCCGCAAGCTGCGCGAGGAAGTACGCGGCGAGCACCGGGATGTCTTCGCGCCGCTCCGCTAGCGAGGGCAGCGCGAACGAGACGACGTTGAGCCGGTAATACAGGTCTTCGCGGAACGCCCCGATCTTGATTGCGTCCTCGAGGTTGCGATGCGTTGCGGAGATGATGCGCACGTCGACGGGAATGGTCTGGGTCGAGCCGATTGCCCGTATTTCTTTTTCCTGCAGCACGCGCAGCAGTTTTACCTGCAGCGGCAGGGGCATGTCGCCAATCTCATCGAGGAAAACCGTGCCCCCTTCGGCCGACTGGAACAGCCCCTTGTAATCCCGTGCGGCGCCGGTGAATGAGCCTTTCATATGGCCGAACAACTCGGACTCCAGCAGTTGTTCGGGTATGGCGCCGCAGTTGACTGCAACAAATGGCTTCTCGGTGCGCGGGCTTGCCCGGTGTACCGCCCGTGCCAGCAACTCCTTGCCGGTGCCGCTGTCGCCGCGGATGAGCACGCTGGCGTCGCTGGCCGCAACCAGCTTGGCCTTGCCGAGGATGCTCTCCATCGCCGGGCTGCGGGTTATGATCTCGACGCGCCAATCGGTGTTACCGGCCGGCATTTCGCCATGGCTACCGCCCAGGGTGATGGCCTTTTCGACCTGCAACAACAGTTCCTTGCTGTCGAAAGGCTTGGTCAGATATCCGAAAACACCGCGCTGAGTTGCCGCAACCGCATCCGGTATCGTGCCGTGCGCGGTGAGGATAATGACTGGCAGCGCCGGGTTGCTCTTGTGGATGTTCTCGAACAGCGCCATGCCGTCCATTCCGCTCATGCGCAGGTCCGTTATCACCAGTTGCGGGGTGGACGCGGACAGTCGCGCCAACGCGCGCTCCGCGCTGTCCGCGCTCTCCACGGCATAGCCCGCGCCCTCAAGACGGAATGTCAGAAGGCGCAAAAGATCGGGATCGTCGTCGACGATGAGTATTCGTGCCTTTGACATAATTACCTTCTCTTCGGCAGCGTCGTCTGCTCGCGCTCGATCATCTTCATTTCCATATCCAGAATGGCTTCCAGTTTCTGCTGCAGGGCCTCAGCGCGGTGCTGTTCTTCCTTGGTTTTTGCCGTTTGCTGCTGAAGCGCCTCATCGGCGCGCCGTTGTTCTTCCTTGGCTTTTGCCGTTTGCTGTTGAGCCGCCTCATCCAGTCGCTTGATTTCGGAAAGCTGGGTGTGGAGCATGAGGGCCAGCGGACGCAGCACTGAGTTTTCATAGCTCTTATCGTTCACAAAAGGCTGTACCAGGTTCAATGCTGCCTGGTCATCGCGATACCCCGTGCCCGGCAGCGACAGCAGCAAGGCGAGCCGTACCCGGTTGAGTTCGGACTGGTCTTTATCGAATTCCTGACGGGTCGTATTGAGCTCGCGCGCAAGTTCTGCACCCTTGAGCTTGAGCACATTTTCGTAAAAGCGCAGCGCGCGGGCGTCATTGCCTTGCGTGGGCTCGACCACCGCCTGATACCACGGGTCGCTGCGCGTGCTTGGTTCGGTGGTTGCCACGCATCCGTCAAGAAAAGCAGCCAGGACAACGACCGACACTATAAGCAGCCTGATCACGCGGCCGCCTCCATCTGCCTGGTCGGCAAAATCACTCGCAGGTGTGCGCCGGGACTGCCGTCGTCGATGATTTCTGCGCTGCCCTGGTGAACTGTTGCATATTCGCGCACGATCGCCAGCCCGAGCCCCGTGCCTTTCACGGGACCGGTGTACACAGTGTTGCCCTGGTAGAAGGGCTCGAAAACACGCCCGCGTTCTTCCGGAGAAATGCCGGGACCCTCGTCCATGACGTCGGTCACCGCATCGGCGCCGCGTCGGCGCAGCTGCACGCGGATGGTGCCGCCAACGGGCGAGAACTTGATGGCATTGGACAGCAGGTTGTCTATGATCGCTTCTATCTTGTTCTCGTCGGCTTCAATCTGAAGGTCCGAAGCGGACAGGTTCAGGCTCAGGTTCTTGCTTCGCATGGTCAACGAATGCTGTTGCGCCACGCGAGTCACCATGGCTTTCAGATCGAATTGTGAAAACGTTAGTGCCGAAGTATGAAACTGTACGCTGTGATAGTTTAACAAGTCCTCGATCAGCTTCTGCAGCCGCAGCGTGTTTTGCCTGAGGATGCGGGCGATCTCGAACTGGCCTGCGGTCATTTTCCCGGTCACCTCATCGGACAGCAGTTCCACGCCTTCCCGCAGTGCCGTCAGGGGCGTTTTCAGTTCGTGCGATACATGCCGCAGAAAGCGAGATTTCTGTTCTTCCAGATCGAGCAGACGCAGGCGCAGCCAGTCGAGCTGGTGTCCCAGGGATTCCAGGTCTGCAGGGCCGCTGACGCTGACGGGCGCATCGAATCTGCCCTCACCCAGGTTCTGGATCGCCGATTCGAGTTGGGCGATCGGCTTGGAAATCAGCAGCGTCGCGGCAATGACCAGCAGTAGCGCGATCGGCACCAATGCCAGCAGCTGCCAGTAAATGAAGCGCTGCACTTCGCCGGCCATTTTCTGCATGGTGTCAACTTCGCGGTCCACCAGCAGGTTCCCTTGCTCGTCAAGCGCGCGCGCCGCCTCTGACAGGGCGGCAAGCTCTGTCACCGCCGACCGGATTACGTCCGCCTTTGCTCCAGACTGTCCAACGCGGTCGAAAAGCGCAACCTCGCGGGCGCGCAGCGCCTCGAGCGCCTGTTTCTGCCGTGCATCCAGCGGCAGCGTTGCCATCCTGCGGCCGGTATCCACGAATCGTTCGTGGGCGAGTCCATAACCCTGCAGCAGCGACGGCTCGCCGATGATTGCGAACTGCCTGACGCTGCGCTCCATGTTGTTGATCTGCTCGATCAGGAACCGGCTGTTCTGCGTGGCCTGTACGGCCTGGTACACCGCACGCTGGCTGTGCGTGGCGAGCTGGTTAATCGAGAAGGCGTTGTTGATGAGCGCGAAAATGAGCGGCAGGACGGCAAGAGAAAAGCCGGCCAGAATCAACTTCAGAAACGAGCGCGGGTAATAAGGCTGCATACGGACTCATGTCCTCTTGGTCGCCGTATCGGTTTGGGCCGCTTGCCAGACCTGGTCTTCCCGTGTCCCGCGCGGAGTGGCGAATCCTCGGATCACCGGAGCGACTGGATCGTCGCGCCGGGACAACGCCTACTATCGCATGGAACTTGTCTCCGCGCCACGCGGACCCTTGATTTTATGGGAAAGTCCGTCTCCGCTGCTAGGGTGCGAGTCGCGCTTCAACGCGTCCGAACAGGCCAAAATCTGCGATCACATTATCGCCAGGCGCGATCTCGACCGGCACCAAGCAAGTGCCCGTCGTTACCACATGTCCGGCACGTAGTGTTTCGCCGACAACGGAGAGTTCATTGACGATCCAGGTGAGGGCCAGACGTGGATCGCCAAGCACGTTGGCGCCTTTCCCCTCGCGTGCGAGTTTGCCATTTACCCAGGCCGAAGCAGCGTGCTCGGCCAGGTCATGCTGACGCCAGCTGGCAGCAGTCGCCGGCCCCAGGACGAAGTAGCCGGCGCAGGCATTGTCGGCGATGAGTTGCGCAGGCCCGACCTTCGTGAATTCCCGATAGCGGGAATCCGGAATTTCGATGGCCGGATGCAGGGATTCCACCGCGTCCAATATTTCCTGCATCGGGTACGTGGTCGCGCGCGGTGGCAGGTCGCGGGCCATGCGGAACGCGAACTCGGCCTCCGCTACTTTCATCAGGTTGTTGACCATCGGTACGATGGCGCCAGTCTGGAACGTACGGTTCTCGAGAAGGCGCCCGGCCAGCGGTCCGTCCACGCCTATATGCCTCTGGCCGGCCTGGCTGGTCGCGGCAATCTTCCATCCGAACAATGCCTGGCCGGACAGGCGGGCCACTTCCGACTGAACTTTGTAAGCTTCTTGGCGACTCGAGGGCCGGCAATCGGTGGGCAGGCCATCGACACGATCATTGGCCTGCCATGTGCTCCAGATGATTCTGGCAGCCTGTTCGGCGGCCCAGTTGTCCATGCTTTTTCCCGCTCTCGAATGAAACCGGCGACCGGCCGTTCAGCGGCTGCCGACAGGTTGTTTTACGACGTTGCTCAGAGGTTCGCCGCGGGCCAGCCGATCCAGATTTCCCGCAATCATCTTACAGCGCCGTGGCCGCAATCCCTCCGTCCATCCTGACGCATGCGGTGTCATGATGACATTCTCCAATTCGCGGAAGGGCAGATTCGAAGGCTCTGCGATTTCATGCCCTTCGGCAGGGTATTTGAACCAGGTGTCGATCACCGCGCCGCCGATGCGCTTTTCGCGGCACGCATCGAACAATGCACGTTCGTCGATCAGGGCGCCGCGTGCCACGTTGATGATCACCGCGCTCGGTTTCATCCTTGCGAGTTGCTGCGTACCGATCACCCCGGCGGTCGACGGCTCCAGCGGTAATGCCAGAACAACGAAATCGGAGGCAGGTAACACCACCGGCAGGCGGTCCATTGCGTCCACGCGCTCCACGAACTCGTCGGAACTGCGGGCGGTGCGGCTGCAGGCCAGCACGTTCATGCCGAAGGCGCGCGCCCGTCGCGCAACTTCGCGACCGATACGGCCATAGCCAATGATGCCGACGGTCTTGCCATACAGTTCATCGTGCCGCGGGCCCGAGAGGTGCGAGCCGTACCATTGGCCACGGCGCAGGGCGGCATCCATCCGCGGAATCCCGATTACCCACTGGAGCATGGCCGAGAGAATGTATTCGGCTATTCCTATTTCGTGCTCATAGACGTTGCATACTGCCGCCTTTGCCGGCACGGACTCGAAGGCAATGTCGTCGGTGCCGGCTCCGGGAAGCTGAAGCAGCCGCAGCCTGGGCGCCGGCGGCATGTCCGTCGCCCAGTTCATCGAGACCATTGCGTCGGCATCCAGAATCTTGCGCGCCAATTCCTCGCGGTTGCCGCTGTCCGCGACCTCGATGATCCAGGAGGTCGTCAGAAAGTCGGTAATTAGGGCAAGGCGCCCGTCGTTATCTGTCTTCTTGATAAGTAGTTTCATTTTTCTTGTGTCGAAGCCGGTCTGATCCGGAACCGCGGCAGCGAACCGTGAGAAAGGGCTGACGTTGGAGAGTTCCTGGTGCCGGGAGGGGGAATCGAACCCCCATGGTGTTGCCACCGCGGGATTTTGAGTCCCGTGCGTCTACCAGTTCCGCCATCCCGGCATTTTTCCGTGCAAGGCACTGATCCCACCATCCGGCACGGGAGCGCAATTATCCTGGAATTCGGCATTGCGGGGCAACCGCCGTGCTGGTCTGCGGCCGATATAATGCGCGCGATGAGAATCGAAGAATTCGATTACGAGCTTCCGCACGACCTGATCGCGCAGTTCCCCGCCGCGCAACGCAGTGCCAGCCGACTTTTGCACCTTGACGGCGCGACTGGAAATCACACCGATCATTTTTTTGTCGATCTGCCGTCGCTCCTGCGCAGCGGTGACCTGTTGATCTTCAACGACACCAAAGTGATCAAAGCAAGACTACGGGGCGTCAAGGAGTCGGGGGGTAAAGTGGAAGCCCTCGTAGAGCGCATCGTGAGCCCGCGCCGGGCATTAGCGATGCTGAGGACGAGTCATACTGCCAGGCCCGGACAACGAATCCGATTCGGTGATCATGCACACGCGACGATGATCGAGCGTCAGGGAGAGTTGTTTCTGCTGGAGTTCGGTGACGACGTAGCCGGGGTACTCGAGCGTCTCGGCGAAGTGCCGCTCCCGCCTTACATCGAGCGCCGCGCCGAAAGGAACGACGAGGCGCGCTATCAGACCATTTACGCGCGTGTGCCAGGAGCCGTGGCAGCTCCCACCGCCGGACTGCATTTCGACGAACAATTGTTGCTGCGCCTGCGAGAAATCGACGTGCGGCTTGCCTATGTCACGCTACACATCGGTGCCGGCACCTTCCAGCCGGTTCGGGTGGAAAATGTCGAACAGCATGTCATGCACGGCGAACGCTACGAGATCCCCGCTGAAACCGCGCGGGCGGTGGCGGAAACACGTGCCGGCGGCGGGCGAATTACCGCGGTCGGAACCACCAGCCTGCGTGCGCTCGAGTCGGCGGCACGGTCGGGCAAGATGATCTCCGGCGGCGGGGAGACCCGTCTTTTCATCCTTCCGGGCTACGGCTTCAAGGTCGTGGACCGCCTGCTCACCAATTTTCACCTGCCACGGTCCACTTTGTTCATGTTGGTCTGTGCTTTTGCCGGGACCGAGCTTATACGGCGCGCTTATCGCCATGCGGTCGACTGTCGCTATCGGTTCTTCAGCTACGGCGACGCAATGTTGATCGACAAAGTCGCGCCATCGGGAGCGTGAAAATGCGATTCGAAATCGTCGGCGCGGACGGACCGGCGCGCCGGGGCCGCCTCACGCTCGCGCACGGCACGGTGGAAACCCCCGCATTCATGCCAGTCGGCACTTACGGCTCGGTCAAGGCCATGAGTCCGGAAGACCTGCACAGCGTCGGGGCACAGGTGGTTCTCGGCAACACGTTTCACCTCTGGTTGCGTCCCGGTCTGGACGTAATCGGGGCGCACGGCGGGCTGCGCCATTTCATGGGTTGGGACGGGCCGGTTCTCACCGATTCTGGCGGCTTCCAGGTGTTCAGCCTCGGCGAAATGCGCAAGATCACCGAGGAGGGCGTCAGATTTCGCTCGCCGATCAACGGCGACGCGTGTTTCCTGTCGCCCGAGGAATCGATGCGCATCCAGCGCCTGCTCGAGTCGGATATCGCCATGGTCTTCGACGAGTGCACGCCGTATCCGGCCGATCGCGGTCAGGCGGCAGAGTCGATGCGCTTGAGTTTGCGCTGGGCGGAACGCAGCAAGCGGGCCCATGAGGGAAACGGCAACGCCCTTTTCGGTATTGTCCAGGGGGGCATGTACGAGGACCTGCGCGACGCATCGCTCGAGGGTCTGACGGACATCGCCTTCGACGGCTACGCCATTGGCGGGCTGTCGGTGGGTGAATCGAAAAAAGACATGCAGCGCATCCTGCGCCACACCGCGCCCAGGCTGCCCGCCGGTGCACCACGCTACCTCATGGGCGTCGGCACGCCTGCGGACATCGTCGATGCCGTTGCAAGCGGCATCGACATGTTCGATTGCGTCATGCCTACACGCAACGCTCGCAATGGTTGGATGTTCACCCGAAACGGCATCATCCGGTTGCGCAATGCGCGGTACCGCGATGACACCGGCCCGCTGGACCCGGCTTGCGAATGCTACACCTGCCGGAATTTCTCGCGCGCTTATCTGCATCACCTGCAGCGAATCAACGAGATTCTCGGTGCGCATCTGAACACGCTGCACAATCTTTTCTTCTACCACGAATTGATGCGGGGATTGCGCGAGGCCATCAGCGCGGGAAGGCTTTCGCAACATGTCGACGCCTTGCGTCTTGGGCAGGCACAGCCATGCTAAAATGCGCCACTTTTCGGGCTCAGCGCCGCCGTTTGCAGTGGCGCAACGAGTCACATGAACCGATACCGGGCGACACGAAAACGTGTCCGCCGGCAAATCGGTGTGAACCCGAACCGGAGGAACTACGTGTTGATCAGCAATGCATTTGCGCAGGCCGCGCCGGCCGTGGGAGGCATGGACCTGTTCGGACTCCTGCCCCTCATCCTGATGTTCGTGCTGTTGTACTTCCTGCTGATCCGCCCGCAGTCCAAGCGAGCCAAGGAACACCGGTCCATGCTTGCCGGATTGCAGAAGGGGGACGAAGTGGTCACCGCAGGGGGCGCCCTCGGAAAAATTACCAGAGTTGGCGACAACTTCGTGTCAGTGGAAATTGCTCCGGACGTCGAAATCCAGGTTCAGAAGCCCTCGATCACGACCCTGCTGCCCAAGGGAACCATCAAGACCGCCGGTCAAGGCTGAAGAGCGACAGTCCGCCAATCCTCACGCCTGACGCGGCGCGCCGCACGGACTCTACATGAACCGCTATCCGCTCTGGAAGTACGTCATCATCGCCGTCGCCCTGGTCGTCGGTTTTCTCTACACGCTGCCGAACTTCTTCGGGGAAGTGCCGGCAGTGCAGATTTCGCCTGGCAAGTCCACCGCAAAAATCGATGAAGCGCTGCGAGCGCGCGTGGAACAGGCGCTGGCGCCGGCCAACATTGTTCCGGACGGCGTTTTCCTCGAGGTAAACAGCATCAAGGTGCGTCTGGGCAACTCCGACACCCAACTCAAAGCCAAGGACGTCCTGCAGAATGCGCTAGGCGAGAACTACGTAGTCGCGCTCAACCTGTTGTCGAGTTCGCCGCACTGGCTCGCCCGGATAAATGCTTTGCCCATGTACCTGGGCCTCGATTTGCGCGGCGGGGTGCATTTCCTTCTGCAGGTCGATATGGCCGGCGCGCTGACCAAGGCTGCGGACCGTTACGCGGCAGATATCCGGACCACGCTGCGCGCCAAGGAAATTCGTTACAGCGGCCTTTCGCGGGAAGGGCAGACGGTGCAGATCAGGTTCCGCGATACCGAAGCGCGCGACAAGGCCGCCGCAGAAATCCAGCGCCAGAATCCGGATCTGCTGCTCAAGTCTGACGCCTCCGGCAGCGAGTTTCTGGTTACGGCCTCCCTGAAGCCCGAAGTGCGCAAGCGAATCCAGGACTTCGCGCTGCAGCAGAACATCACCACTCTGCGCAATCGCGTCAACGAACTCGGCGTTGCCGAGCCGATCGTGCAGCAAGCGGGACTGGATCGGGTGGTAGTGCAACTGCCGGGCGTGCAGGACACCGCCAAGGCCAAGGACATCCTCGGCCGTACCGCGACCCTAGAAGTGCGAATGGTGGATGAGGAGCATAGCGACAGCGCTTCGTTGCAGGCGGCCGTCGGTGGGCAGGTGCCGTTCGGGGACGAACTGCTTCACGATCGTGACGGAGTGCCGTACCTGCTCAAGCGTGAGGTGGTTCTCACCGGAGATCGCATATCGGACGCACAGCCCGGATTCGACAACCAGACCGGTGAACCGGCAGTGCACATCAATCTGGATGGACGTGGCGCAACAATTTTCCAGCAGATCACGCGCGAGAGTGTAGGCAAGCGCATGGCGATGGTGCTGGTGGAAAAGGGCAAGGGAGAGGTGGTGACGGCGCCGGTGATCCGTTCGGAGATTCCAGGCGGACGCGTGCAGATCAGCGGCCGGATGACCACGACCGAGGCGCGCGACGTGGCGCTGCTGCTGCGCGCCGGCGCACTGGCGGCACCGATGGAAATCGTCGAGGAACGCACGGTCGGCCCGAGCCTGGGTGCCGACAATATCAAGCGCGGCTTCGATTCGACACTTATCGGCTTTACCGCGATCGCCATCTTCATGATCGCGTACTACAACGTATTCGGCGTGATCTCGGTACTCGCGCTGTCAGCCAACCTGATGCTGCTGGTGGCGCTGTTGTCCATGCTGCAGGCCACGCTGACACTGCCGGGCATTGCGGCGATCGCGTTGACGCTGGGCATGGCCATCGACTCCAACGTTCTGATCAATGAGCGGATCAGGGAGGAACTACGCAACGGCACCACGCCGCAAGCGGCGATATCTGCCGGCTACGAGCGCGCCTGGGCGACGATCCTCGATTCGAACATCACCACGCTGATTGCCGGCATTGCGCTGTTCATGTTCGGCAGCGGGCCGGTGCGCGGCTTCGCCGTGGTGCACTGTCTTGGCATCATGACCTCCATGTTCAGCGCGGTGGTGATTTCCCGCGGCATCGTCAACCTGGCGTTCGGTGCCCGCCGCAGGCTGGAGAAGCTGCCGATCGGCAACACCGATTGGTACAGGCGTCAGCCGGCCGCCTGAGAATCATCCTCCCAGAGCGTTCCGCAGAGGTCGAGTAGATGGAATTCTTCCGCATCCGTAAAGATATCCCGTTCATGCGCCATGCGCTGGTGTTCAACGTAATTTCGTTGATCACCTTCATCCTGGCGGTGTTTTTTCTGGCGACCAATGGCCTGCATCTCGGGGTCGAGTTTACCGGCGGTACGGTGATGGAGGTGAACTACGGTCACGCGGCCGATGTCGCGAAAATTCGCGAGGCCTTGAACCGTATCAACCTGAGCGATGCCACCGTGCAGAGTTTCGGCAGCTCCCAGACCGCGTTGATCCGGCTGCCGAGCAAGCAGGGCGTAACCGGCGCACAGCTGTCCGAGCGTGTCATCAAGGCGCTGCGCGAGGACGACGCGACAGTTGAGCTGCGGCGGGTGGATTTCGTCGGATCGCAGGTCGGCAAGGAGCTGGTGGAGAACGGCGCGCTGGCGCTCATGCTTGTGTCCATCGGCATCGTCTGTTATTTGTGGTTGCGCTTCGAATGGAAATTCGGCGTCTCTGCGATAGTTGCGAATCTGCACGACGTGGTGATCATTCTGGGGTTCTTTGCGTTCTTCCAATGGGAATTCTCACTGCCGGTGCTGGCGGCCGTGCTTGCTGTGCTAGGCTATTCGGTCAACGAGTCGGTGGTGGTTTTTGACCGCATTCGCGAAAACTTCCGCAAGATGCGCAAGGCGGGCACGCCGGAAATCATCAACAACGCGATTACGCGTACCATGTCACGCACCATCATCACCCACGGCAGTACCCAGTTGATGGTCACCTCGATACTGGTATTCGGCGGGGAAACGCTGCACTACTTTGCTCTGGCGCTGACCATCGGGATCCTGTTCGGCATCTACTCTTCGGTGCTGGTGGCGAGCCCGCTAGTGATGTGGCTGGGCGTGACGCGCGAAGATTTCATCAGACCCGAGAAGAAGAAAGAGGAAGCCGTCGTCTAATCCGGCGGATCCGCGATGGATCTGATCGCAGGCTTCCTCGATCTGGTCGTCCACCTCGACCAGCATTTGCGTGGGCTGGCGCAGAATTACGGCGGCTGGATATATGCCGTACTGTTTCTGATCGTATTCCTCGAGACCGGGCTGGTCGTCACCCCCTTCCTGCCGGGGGATTCGCTGTTGTTCGTCGCCGGGACGATCGCGGCAGGCGGAGAACTGCAGGTGCATGGGTTGGTGGTGCTGCTGATCACGGCGGCGATCATCGGCGATTCGGTCAACTATGCCGTCGGCCGGTATCTCGGCCCGCGGGTGTTTCGCTTTGAGGATTCGCGTATCTTCAAACGCGCCTATCTGGAACGCACCCACTCTTTTTTCGAGAGGCACGGCGGAAAAACGATCATCATTGCCCGCTTCGTGCCGGTCATCCGTACCTACGCGCCCTTCGTGGCGGGGATCGGCGCCATGAGTTACCGGTACTTTCTCCTCTTCAACGTGGCCGGGGCGATGCTGTGGGTGGCGTCGCTGACCTATGCCGGCTACTTCTTCGGCAATCTGCCGGTGGTGAAGGACAATCTCACCCTAGTCATCGTCGGTATTATCGTGCTTTCGATCATGCCAGGGATTATCGAGTTCTGGCGCGCTCGGCGCACACCGTAAGCGCGGGTTCTCAGATGCGCTTTGCTAACTGTGAGGCAAGGCCCGTGTAATTGGCGGGGGTGAGCTTGAGCAATCGCTCTTTCTCGCGCTGGGGGATGGCGAGCGTGCGGATGAACTGGTGCAGGGAGTCGCGGGTAATGCCCTCCTTGCCGCGGGTGAGTGCCTTTAATTGCTCGTAGGCGTCATCGATTCCGAAGCGTCTCATGACCGTCTGGATCGGTTCGGCAAGCACTTCCCAATTGGCGTCCAGATCGGTGCCGATGCGTTTCGGGTCTGGCTCGAGCTTGCTCAAGCCCCGGAGGCAGCCGTCATACGCGAGCAGGCTGTAACCGAGCGCAACGCCCAGGTTGCGAAGTACCGTGGAGTCGGTGAGGTCGCGCTGCCAGCGCGAAACCGGCAGCTTGGAAGCCAGATGGGTGAGCAGGGCGTTGGCCAGACCGATATTGCCTTCCGAGTTCTCAAAATCGATCGGGTTCACCTTGTGCGGCATCGTGGACGATCCGACTTCGCCTTCCTCGATCCTCTGCCTGAAATAGCCGATGGAGACGTATCCCCACATGTCGCGGTCGAAGTCGAGCAGCACCGTGTTGGTCCCCGCATAAGCATCGAGCAGTGCTGCGATGCAGTCGTGCGGCTCGATCTGCGTGGTGTAGGGGTTGAATTCGAAGCCCAGCTTCTCGACGAATGTGCGGCAGAATTGCTCCCAGTCGAAATCCGGGTAGGCCGCGAGGTGCGCATTGTAATTGCCGACAGCGCCGTTGATCTTGGCGGTGAGTGCAACGCTGTGGATGCGATTGCGCTGGCGGCGCAGACGATGAACGACGTTTGCCAGTTCCTTGCCCAGGGTGCTTGGCGTGGCCGGCTGGCCATGCGTGCGCGACAGCATCGGCAGATCGGCATTGGCGTGCGCGAGGCCGACCAGCTTGTCCACCAGCGCATCGATGGCCGGCAGCAAAACCTGCGCCCGCGAGTCCCTTAGCATGAGCGCGTGACAGAGGTTGTTGATGTCCTCGGAAGTGCAGGCAAAGTGAATGAAATGGGTGATGCCGGCGATTTCCCGGTTGCCGGAGAGTTTCTCGCGCAGCCAGTATTCGATGGCCTTGACGTCGTGATTGGTGCGGGCCTCTATGGCTTTGACGGCCTCGCTGTCGGAGACCGAGAATTTGGCTGCCAGTTCGTCGATCTGGGTGATGGTTTCGGATGCAAGCGGCTTGATCTCGTGAAGCTCCTTGGCTGCCGCCAACGCCTTCAGCCATTCGATCTCGACGAATACGCGGTAGCGGATCAAACCATATTCGCTGAAGTAATGGGTAAGCCCGGCCATCTTCTCCCGATAGCGGCCGTCAAGCGGGGACAGGGCGGTGAGAGGAGTGGGGTGAGTCATCCAAGTATCTAATCAGTATGAATAATTTTAACACGATGAGAGTCGTAGCCGGAGTTTTTCGGTGACCCGCAAGACACCAAAAAAAGCGCCCGCCGGCCGACGCAGCGGACGCGGGCTCGAAGCATTGTTGAAGAAGGTACGTGCCTGCCGCGTGTGTGAAGCGCATCTGCCGTTCGGTCCCCGGCCGGTACTGCGCGCTTCGGTTACCGCACAACTGCTGATCGTTGGCCAAGCGCCGGGCCGTCGCGTGCACGAAACCGGGGTTCCATGGAACGATCCGTCGGGAGAGAGGTTGCGCGATTGGCTGCAACTCGATCGCCAACGTTTCTACGATCAACGGCACATCGCCATCATCCCGGCCGCATTCTGTTACCCGGGAACCGGTGCAGGCGGGGACTTGCCGCCGCGGCCGGAGTGCGCGCCGCTATGGCATCCGCAATTGCTGGCATATCTGCCGAAGCTGCGCTTGGCGCTGCTCATCGGCAGCTACGCGCAGGCTTACTATCTCGGCGATCAGTGCAAGTCGACGCTTACCGACACAGTGCGTGCCTGGCGCGAATATCTGCCGTACTGCATTCCGCTGCCGCACCCCAGCCCGCGCAACCAGATGTGGCTCAAACGTAACCCCTGGTTCGCCGGAGAGGTGATCCCATTCCTGCGGCGGACCATCCACCAAGTTCTCGAACGTGGATGAAACCTCTGATCGGACTTGACATGTGAGCGGCAATTACTTGCCCGGTGCAGTCGGGCTTTCGATGATTCCTCCGCCGAGGCACACCTTCGATTCATAAACCACGACAGACTGCCCGGGCGTGATAGCCCACTGGGGTTCCGCGAACTTGATTTCGCAGTACGCCCGATCGACACGCTCGATCTCGCACGGGGCGTCCTTCTGCCGGTAGCGTGTTTTTGCGCCGTAGACCCAGTGACAATGCGGTTGGGTGGCGCTGATCCAGTTCAGGTCACATGCCCTCAGGGCATCTGCGAACAGAGCCGGATGGCTGTGGCCCTGCACCACGATCAGCCTGTTTGCCGTCATGTCCTTCCCGGCAACATACCAGGGTTCGCCTTCGCCGTCTTTGCGCCCGCCGATTCCCAGTCCCTGGCGCTGGCCGATGGTGTAGTACATCAGGCCGATGTGCCTGCCGACGGTCTTGCCTTCCGGAGTCACCATGTTCCCGGGTTGGGTCGGCAGGTAGCGGCTAAGAAACTCGCGGAAGGGCCTCTCGCCGATAAAACAGATGCCGGTCGAATCCTTCTTGTCGTGATTCGGCAGCCCGAGTTTTCTCGCCAGCTCGCGCACGTCGCGCTTGTACATCCCGCCCAATGGAAAGAGGGTCTTTGAAAGCTGTGCCTGATCGAGGCGGTAAAGGAAATAGCTCTGGTCTTTGGTGCCGTCCTCCGCCTTGAGCAGTTGAAACAGGCCGTCAACTTGCCGCATCTGGGCGTAGTGGCCGGTGGCGATCCGTTCGGCGCCAAGCTCAAGCGCATGATCGAGGAAGGCCTTGAACTTGATCTCGGCGTTGCACAATACGTCCGGATTGGGCGTGCGGCCGGCTTGGTACTCCGCAAGGAAGTTGCTGAAAACCCGGTCCTTGTACTCAGCGGAGAAATTCACTGCCTCGATATCGATGCCGATCAGATCGGCAACCGAGATCGCATCGATCAGGTCCTGGCGCGAGGTGCAGAACTCGTCGTCATCGTCGTCTTCCCAGTTCTTCATGAACAGGCCGACGACATCGAAACCCTGTTCCCTGAGCAGCCAGGCGGCGACCGACGAATCCACCCCGCCGGACATGCCCACAACGACGCGCCTTTTTTGCATGCGCCGATTCCGCTCAGTCGAGATGCACCAGCAGATCGAGCGGGGCGCGGGCACCGCGCTGGTAGTCTTCCACGCAGCGAAACACCAGCGGGCTGCGATGACGGCTGCGGCTGGCACGGACCTCCGCCGCGGTCATCCACAATGCCCGCACGATTCCCGTATCCAGGGCGCGCTCGGGGTGGTGCGTGCCCAGCCTGCCCGCAAAGGCAAAGCGCAGGTAGGTGACGTCGCGCGCGGGGTGCCGCCAGCGATACACGCCGACCAGGTACTCGGCTGTGAACTCGTAAGCAGTTTCTTCAAGCACCTCGCGCGCCGCGCCTTCCACCAGCGACTCGTTGGCCTCGAGGTGACCCGCTGGCTGATTGAGCAGCAGTCCGTCGTCGGTTTCCTCCTCGACCAGCAGGAATCTTCCTTTGCGCTCGATGATCGCGGCGACCGTCACGTTCGGCATTCGCAACGTTGCAGTCATTCAGACCAGTTTCGGGAACAGTTCGACGAGTCCGCGGTAAACATACTCGACCGCGATCGCCGCGATAATCAGGCCCATTACCCGGGTGATGATGTTCATGCCGGTCTTGCCGAGGCGTTTTGAAATCCCGCTGGCAGCGATCAACGCTGCCCATACCGCGACGGCGATGATCAGTGCCGGAATCAGCAGCTTGAGGTGATAAATAAAGGTCGGCGACTGGTGGGTCGCGATGATCATGGTGCTGATTGCCCCAGGGCCGGCGAGCAACGGGATGCCGAGCGGTACCACGGCGACCGCGTGTTTTTCTGCCGCCTCCTCCGCTTCGTCCGGCGTCTGCCGGATCCTGCTTTCCTTGGCCTGCAACATCGAGATCGACATCATCATCAGCACGATCCCGCCGCCGATCAGGAAAGAGGGAATGCTGATCCCGAAGAAATGCAGAATTTCCGTACCGATCAGCGCTGCCGCGGCGAGAACGCAGAACACCGTGATCGCCACGATCCGGGCGATGCGTGCACGCTGCATGTCGGACTCGCCATCGGTGGTGGTCAGAAACACCGGTATGCTGGCAATCGGATCGACGATGGCCAGCAGCGTGACGGTCAACTTCAGGATGTCGGCCCATTCGCTCATTCAGGGATTCAGTGCTGCTCCAGGGTCGAGGGAAACGAAAAAAGGCAGGCACGCCGCCCTGCCTTTCTCCGCGGGGACGCGCCGCCGTTAGTTCGCCGATTCTTTAATTCTTCTTTCTCCTCGCCGTCCTCGCGCCAGAGTAAGGATATTTTGCGACAGCGTCAAACGCAGGAAGAAATGAAAAAAGGCAGGCCTGAGGCCTGCCTTGCGATGCCAAAACTGCTTCGAAGCTTACTTCTTGGCCGGAGCAGTTTCTTCAACCTTCTTCGCCGCCTTCTTGTGATGCTTCTTGGCGGACTTCGCGGGCTTGGCCGAATCAGCCGGGGTGGCCGCTGTATCGGCAGCAACCGCCGAGAATGTCACTGCGGCAAACAGGGCGGCGATCAGGGCAGCAAATAGCTTCTTCATGTCAGTACTCTCCATAGTCTGGTTTTACCGGGGGTATAGACACCCTTCGGGCGTCAGGTGCAAGTAACGCCGTCCGATGGGCCCGGTTGACACAAATGGTTACAACCGGCTGAATCCGCTTCAAATCCGCAATTGCTTCCGGTCGATGAGGCGGAATTGGCCCGAAAGGATGCCCTCCAGGGTCCACGGTCCGATGCGGAAGCGGATCAGGCGAAGGGTCGGATAGCCTGTCGCTGCGGTCATCCGCCTGACCTGCTGGTTCTTGCCTTGATGCAGTTCCAGTTCGATCCAGCTGGTCGGAATGCTTCTGCGGGCGCGGATCGGGGGAATCCTCTCCCACAGACCGGGAGGCTGGTCGATGCGCCTTGCGCCCGCTGGTCGCGTGACGAAGTCGTCGAGGTCGACGCCAGAGCGCAATCGCCGCAACGCGGCTTCATCCAGTTCGCCGTCGACCTGTACCCAGTAAGTCTTGGGCAGCTTCATTTTCGGGTCGCTGATGGCGTGCTGGAGCTTGCCGTCGTCGGTCAGCACCACCAAGCCTTCACTGTCGGCATCGAGCCGGCCGGCAGGGTAAACATCCGCGACCGGTATGAAGTTCTTGAGCGTGCGCTTTCCCGCACGCGGGCTGAATTGGCAGAGAACGCCGCAGGGCTTGTTGAAGAGGAGAACCCTCGGCATGGATCGGACCTGCCAAAGCCGGGCCCCAGCGGGATTCAGCGATGCTCGTGCGTGATGAGGTAGTCGTAAGCCGGCAATGTGAGGAACTCGACGAAGTCTTCGGCGAGCGTCAGCTCCTCGAACATCCGGGCACCATCCGGGTATTTCCCGGTTGCGAAACCCTTGTCGCCCAGCAATTGGCGCACTTTTTCGAGTTCCTGCGGCACCAGGTCACGGAATAGCTCCCTGGTAACCTTGCGGCCATCGTCCAGGATTCCCAGAGGACTGCGGATCCAGTGCCAGATCTGCGCCCGCGAAATTTCCGCGGTCGCGGCATCTTCCATCAGATTGAATATCGGCACACAGCCGGTGCCGGCAAGCCAGGCGCCCAGGTACTGGATGCCGATGTTGATGTTGGTGCATAACCCGGCCTCGGTGACCGGCTCCCTGGGCTGGAAATTGAGCAGATCTTCGGCACTGACGTTGACGTCGTCGCGCTTCTTGTGGATCTGGTTCGGGGTCTTCATGACCTTGTCAAAGGCTTCCTTGGCGATCGCTACCAGCCCGGGGTGCGCAACCCAGGTTCCATCGTGGCCGTCATTGGCCTCGCGCTCCTTGTCGGCGCGTACTTTCGCCAGCGCCGCCTCGTTTGCCTTGGGATCGTTCTTGATCGGAATTTGCGCGGCCATGCCGCCCATGGCGAAGGCGCCGCGCTTGTGGCAGGTCTTGATCAGCAGCAGGGAATATGCGCGCATGAAGGGGCTCACCATGGTCACCAGATGCCGGTCGGCGAGGATGAAATCCTTCCGGTTCCGGAATTTCTTGATGCAGCTGAAAATGTAGTCCCAGCGGCCGCAGTTCAGTCCTGCCGAGTGTTCGCGCAACTCGTACAGAATTTCTTCCATTTCAAAAGTTGCGAGAATGGTTTCGATCAGTACCGTGGCTTTTACCGTGCCTTGCGGAACACCGAGTTCCTTCTGCGCGAACTCGAAGGCGTCGTTCCACAGCCTCGCCTCGAGATGCGATTCCATTTTCGGCAGGTAAAGATACACCCCCGAGCTCTGCCTGATCCGGGCCTTGGCGTTGTGGAAGAAGTACAGGCCGAAGTCGAATAGCGATCCCGACATTGGCTGGCCGTCGACGACGACATGTTTCTCGCTGAGGTGCCAGCCGCGCGGCCTTACCAGCAAGGTAGCGGTCTTGTCGGCAAGTCGGTACTCCTTGCCTTCGGGACTTGTGAAGGAAATGCGGCGAGTCAGCGCGTCGCGCACGTTGATCTGGCCCTGCAGCAGGTTGTCCCAGGTCGGCGTCGAAGAATCTTCGAAGTCAGCCATGAACATGTTCGCGCCGGAGTTGAGCGCGTTGATCACCATCTTGCGGTCGGTTGGCCCGGTAATCTCGACGCGTCGATCCTGGAGATCCCGCGGTACCGGCGCTACCTGCCAGTCAGCTTCGCGAACGTGCTTTGTTTCCAGCAGGAAATCGGGCCGCCTCCCGGCGTCGAGTTCCTTCTGACGCCGCGCGCGCTGCGCGAGGAGCTCCAGACGGCGGGCCTCGAAGTTCCGATGCAGCTTGGCGAGGAAGGCGAGCGCGCCGCCGGTGAGAATCTGAGCGTATTCGGGGGTGATGTGTCCCAGCACTTTCATGCCGGAGGGGATGTTCAGCTGAGTCATTTGGGGCTTCCGGTCGGTTCGTGTTTTTACATTGTGAAAAATAAATTCGCAAAATGATAAAAGTGAAAGGCCGCGTCGGCAAGCACAGCTTGGCAGGCCGCGGCCGCGCGGGAGGGAGAGAAGCGCGAAGGGCAGCTCTGATCAAGTTCCGCGACGCGCGTTGCGCCAGGTGCGCATGACTGCTAGGCGTCGCTCCGCAGGTGCGGCTGAAGCCCCAGCAAGGAGCGTAACAACGCAGGCGCCGCACCCTGGCACAACCAAACAAATACTTCGACTCTTTCGAGGGACCGGGCGATTCGGGCCGATGTCTGCGTCGGCTCCTCCTTATGTAGGCCGGCTACACGGCGTCCTCGCCGTCTTGCCCTCGACCCGAATCGCCTCGGTCGCGCATGGGGAACTTGGTCAGAGCTTCCCTACACGAACTGTTCTTCTTCGGTCGAGCCGGTCAACGCCGTGACCGAAGAGCGTCCGGCCTGCACCACCTGGGTCACGTCGTCAAAGTAACCCGTACCGACTTCGCGCTGATGCTTGGTCGCCGTATAGCCGTGTGCCTCGGCGGCAAATTCGGCCTGCTGCAGCCGTACGAAGGCGCTCATGTCCTCGCTGGCGTAGGCGCGCGCCAGTTCGAACATGCTGTAGTTGAGCGAGTGGAAGCCGGCCAGCGTGATGAACTGGAACTTGTAACCCATCGCACCCAGTTCACGCTGGAACTTGGCGATCGAGGCGTCGTCCAGGTTTTTCTTCCAGTTGAACGACGGCGAGCAGTTGTAAGCGAGCAGCTTGCCCGGGTACTGCTTGTGGATCGCCTCGGCAAAGTGCCTTGCGAACGCGAGGTCGGGTTTGCCGGTCTCGCACCAGATCAGGTCGGCGAAAGGCGCGTAGGCAAGCCCGCGCGAAATTGCTTGCTGGATACCGTTGATCACCCGGTAGTAGCCTTCGGCGGTGCGCTCGCCGGTACAGAACGGTTTGTCGTTCTCATCGAAATCCGAGGTCAACAAATTCGCGGCTTCGGCGTCCGTGCGCGCGAAAAGAATGGTCGGTACCCCCATGATGTCCGAAGCCAGCCGGGCAGCCGCGAGTTTCTGCACGGCCTCCTGGGTCGGTACCAGCACCTTGCCGCCCATGTGGCCGCACTTCTTCGCCGAAGCCAGCTGATCCTCGAAATGCACGCCGCCCGCGCCGGCTTCGATCATTGACTTCATCAATTCGAATGCGTTCAGCACGCCGCCGAAACCGGCTTCGGCATCGGCAACGATGGGGGCGAACCAGTCGATGTCGTCATTGCCTTCCGCGTGATGGATCTGGTCGGCGCGGATAAAGGTGTTATTGATTCTGCGGACCACGGCGGGAACGCTGTTGGCGGGATAAAGCGATTGATCGGGATACATCTCGCCGGCAAGGTTGGCATCCGCCGCCACCTGCCATCCGGAGAGATAAATCGCTTTGAGCCCGGCCTTGACCTGCTGCAAGGCCTGATTGCCGGTGAGTGCGCCAAGCGCATTGACGAACGGTTCCTCCTTGAGACGCTGCCACAATTTTTCGGAGCCACGACGGGCGAGCGTGTACTCGACGGCAAGCGTGCCGCGTAGCCGGTAGACGTCCTCGGCGGAGTAGGAACGTTTCACGCCTTTCCAGCGCGGATGATCGGACCAATCCTTCTTGATTCTTGTGACTTCCATATCGCGGTTCATGAGCATTCTCCTTTTGGCAAGTACGTGTGTGTCTTGGTTTGGACGCCATCGGGCTGCGTCCTCGCAACAGGTCATGCCGCAACTTGTGTCGCGGGTCACGCGAAACATGGTGGACACGGATCCTTGGGTGCCGAGTACCGACGCGCCGGCACTCCCAACCACGGGAAGCCAGAGATCGGATCTGGGACACCGCTTGGAGACATCGTCCTTGAGCTCGGCCTCCCATCCGCATTGCGCCAGCGGTTATTGACGCAACGGTGGTGCGGGCGACATTACATCAGGATTTTCATGCGCCGCAACAATAGAGTGGAAGTGGAATTTAGCATTAAAAAATATACACGTATGGATTTTCCGAACGCCTAATTTTGCAATGCGGAATCCGGTTTCAGGGACTTTGCCGATTCGGGTTCGTCGTCTTGATCGCTGTGGTTGGATGCGTGCATCGGCGACACCGCAGGACGGTCGAGGTGATTTTTCAGGCCACGAGGGAATCGAACCATGCACTGACCACCCGCGATGCTCCATGCATACGTCTGCGTATCAGGCGAGTGTTCAGGGCGGGTCCCGGTGGGCCGGAAGCGGGCGTTGCTTTACAATTGGCGCCTTTGACTGCTTCGCATTACTGCTTGCAATTCAATTACATCCATCCACACGTCGAATCGAGGCCGATTTCATGTACCAGCACATCAAGGTCCCCTCCGCGGGCCAGAAAATCACGGTAAACAAGGACTACTCGCTGAACGTTCCCGCCAGTCCGATCATTCCCTTCATCGAGGGTGACGGTACCGGTGTGGACATCACGCCGGTAATGCGCAGGGTCGTGGATTCGGCGGTCCAGGTGGCTTATGGGGGCAAGCGCAAGGTCGTATGGATGGAGATGTATGCCGGAGAGAAATCGTGCAAGGTCTACGGCGAAAACGTCTGGCTGCCCGAGGAAACGCTGCAGTCCAGCAGGGAATTCGTGGTCTCAATCAAGGGGCCGCTTACCACGCCGGTGGGTGGCGGCATCCGCTCGATCAACGTGGCATTGCGCCAGGAGCTCGACCTGTACGTGTGTCTGCGCCCAGTGCGCTACTTCAAGGGCGTCCCCAGTCCGCTGAAACAGCCCGAAAAGACCGACATGGTGATCTTCCGTGAGAACTCCGAGGACATTTATGCGGGCATAGAGTGGGCCGCTGATTCCGACAATGCGCGCAAGGTCATCGATTTCCTGACCAAGGAGATGGGGGTAAAGAAGATCCGTTTTCCCCAGACTTCGGGAATCGGCATCAAACCGGTCTCGCGCGAAGGCACCGAGCGGCTGGTGCGCAAGGCGCTCCAGTACGCGATCGCGAACAAGCGCAGGTCGGTCACCCTCGTGCACAAGGGCAACATCATGAAGTTCACCGAAGGCGCTTTTCGGGACTGGGGTTACGCGCTCGCCAAGCGCGAGTTTGGGGCGGAGCTGCTTGACGGCGGGCCGTGGATGAAACTGCCGAGCGGAATGGTAGTCAAGGATGCGATCGCCGACGCTTTCCTGCAGCAAATCCTGCTGCGCCCGGACGAATACGACGTCATTGCTACGCTCAACCTGAACGGCGACTACATTTCCGACGCCCTAGCGGCCCAGGTAGGCGGCATCGGCATCGCCCCCGGTGCCAATACCAGCGACTCGGTGGCGATGTTCGAGGCAACCCATGGAACGGCGCCGAAGTATGCCGGCAAGGACTACGTCAATCCGGGTTCGCTGATTCTCTCCGCGGAGATGATGCTCCGTCACATGGGTTGGCTGGAAGCGGCCGATCTCATCGTCGGCTCCATGGAGGCGGCTATCCGCGACAAAGTCGTGACGTATGACTTTGCGCGTTTGATGACCGGGGCCACACAGGTCTCCTGCTCCGGGTTCGGCAACGCCATGATCGAGCGCATGAAGGATTGAGCGATCCGCAAAAACAAAAAGCCCGCGATCGTGTCGCGAGCTTCGAATGTTCTGAACCTGCCGGCGGAGTCGTTTGCGCCGCCCGGCAGCCTTTAGGCGGCCTGGATGTTGGAGGCCTGTTTCCCCTTTGGTCCTTGGGTGACTTCGAAACTCACCTTCTGACCCTCTTTGAGCGTCTTGAAACCGTTCATCTGAATTGCCGAGAAATGGGCAAACAGATCTTCGCTGCCGTCGTCGGGCGTGATAAAGCCATAGCCCTTCGCATCGTTAAACCACTTTACAGTGCCAGTTGCCATACTCCCCTTCCCCTGATGAAAAACGCGGGTCGGAAACCCGCCGATTGTTTGAGTTTCAAGTCCGCGTTATCGGCAAAACCGGTACTGCAGTATCCTTGAAGCCAAACACCTACCCACTTTTTAGGTCATTTATTTTGGGAAGTCAAGTACGCCAAAACCTTCGCAAGGGGTTGTTGCAATGCGGTTTTAGAGAATCTGCCAATTCTCTGGCCGAGTTCGGATGCTGCACTTGTAATTTCCGCGGTTATCAGCAAAATTAGGTCCTGGTGAAGGCAGTGGAAGCGAGACAGCAGGTTATGGCATCGGGAACTCGCGACAGCACGCTCCTGGAGGCCGAGAAGAGCAAGGTCAAGCCCCCGCCCCTGTTCAAGGTTCTGCTGTTGAACGACGACTACACACCCATGGACTTCGTGGTTTCCGTTCTTCAGACGTTTTTTTCGATGACGCGAGAACAGGCGACCCAGATCATGCTCAAAGTACACAGAGAGGGCATGGGCGTGTGCGGGGTGTATCCTAAGGATGTGGCCGCCACCAAGGTTGAGCAAGTTATTGCTTTTTCGAGGCAGCATCAGCATCCGCTTCAGTGCGTGATGGAGGAAACATGATTGCGCAGGAGTTAGAAGTCAGTCTGCACATGGCGTTTATGGAAGCACGACAGAAGCGCCACGAGTTCATCACTGTGGAGCACCTGCTGCTCGCCATGCTGGATAACCCGTCCGCCGCGGAGGTCCTGCGCGCCTGCGCCGCCAATGTCGAGGAACTGAGGAAGCTTCTGAACGACTTCATCAACGAACACACCCCCGTGGTGAGCGGCGAGGAGGTCGACACCCAGCCTACGCTTGGATTCCAGAGAGTGATCCAGCGCGCGATTCTGCACGTGCAGTCCTCGGGCAAGAAAGAGGTCACCGGCGCCAATGTACTAGTGGCGATTTTTGGCGAAAAGGACTCGCATGCGGTGTACTTCCTGCACCAGAAGGGGGTGACGCGCCTGGACGTGGTGAACTTCATCTCCCATGGCATCACCAAAGTGCCGCAGGCGGCGCCGGCAAAGCAGCAACCGGAGGCGGACGCGGATGCCGAGCAGGACCAGTCTTCGGGGGGCGCGCTCGAGAGCTACACCATGAACCTGAACGCGCTTGCCATCTCCGGCAAGATCGATCCGCTGATCGGCCGGGAACGCGAACTCGAGCGCGTGATCCAGACGCTGTGCCGCCGGCGCAAGAACAATCCACTCCTGGTGGGTGAGGCCGGGGTGGGAAAGACCGCGATCGCCGAAGGATTGGCACGCCGCATCATCGAGGGCAGCGTGCCCGAGATTCTGTCGCGCTGCCAGGTCTACGCGCTCGACATGGGTGCGCTGCTTGCCGGCACCAAGTACCGTGGCGACTTCGAGCAACGGCTGAAAGCGGTGCTCAAGCAGCTTACCGACAACCCCAACGCGATACTGTTCATCGACGAGATCCACACGCTGATCGGTGCCGGTGCGGCCTCCGGCGGGACGCTGGACGCCTCCAACCTACTTAAGCCGGCGCTCTCGTCCGGGAGCCTGAAGTGCATCGGTGCTACCACCTACACCGAATTCCGCGGCATTTTCGAAAAAGACCACGCGTTGTCACGCCGCTTCCAGAAAATCGACGTGACCGAACCTTCGGTTGCGGAAACCGTAGAGATCTTGCGCGGCCTGAAGACGCGTTTCGAGGCACACCACGGGGTAAAATACACCGCCTCGGCGCTCACCTCGGCGGCGGAGTTGTCCGCGCGCTTCATCAATGACCGCCACCTGCCCGACAAGGCCATCGACGTGATCGACGAAGCTGGCGCGGCCCAGCGCATCCTGCCCAAGTCCAAGCAGAAGCGCGTCATCAGCAAACATGAAATCGAGGAGATCATCGCCAAGATCGCGCGCGTGCCGGCGCAGAGCGTGTCTTCCACCGATCGCAGCAAGTTGCAGAACCTCGACCGGGACCTGAAGGCGGTGGTGTTCGGCCAGGACAAGGCGATCGACGCGCTGGCGGCTTCGATCAAGATGTCGAGAAGTGGTCTGGGCAATCCGCAGAAGCCGATCGGCTGCTTCCTGTTCAGCGGCCCCACGGGGGTGGGCAAGACGGAAGTGGCGCGCCAGCTCGCTTACACGATGGGCGTGGAGCTGATCCGCTTCGACATGTCCGAGTACATGGAAAGGCACGCGGTGTCGCGCCTGATCGGCGCGCCGCCCGGTTACGTCGGTTTCGATCAGGGCGGGCTCCTTACGGAGGCGATCACCAAGCATCCGTATTCGGTACTGCTGCTCGACGAGATCGAGAAAGCGCATCCGGACATTTTCAACATCCTCTTGCAGGTGATGGACCACGGCACGCTGACCGACAACAACGGGCGCAAGGCCGACGTTCGCAACACCGTGATCGTCATGACCACCAACGCTGGCGCCTCGGAACTGTCGAAGACGGCAATGGGATTCACCCAGCAGACGGTTGCCGGAGACGAGATGGCGGAAATCAAACGCATGTTTACGCCGGAATTCCGCAACCGGCTCGACGCCGCCATTTCCTTCTCGGCGCTGTCCCACGACATCATCATCAAGGTGGTGGACAAATTCCTCATGCAACTCGAGGAGCAATTGCATGAGAAGAAAGTGGAAGTGGCCTTCACCGATGCGCTCAAGGCCTATCTCGCCAGGACCGGCTTTGACCCGCTGATGGGCGCGCGACCCATGTCGAGGCTGATTCAGGACACGATACGTACAGCGCTGGCCGACGAGCTTCTGTTCGGACGCCTCGCGACCGGCGGCAAGGTTACCGTCGACGTGGATGCCGAAGGCAAGACCAGGCTGCTTTTCGACGAAGCCAAGGAAGAGAGTCTCGCCTGAACGAAAGCAATGGTGCAGTCGAGCCGGACCGACGAGGTCCGGCTTTTTTTTGGGATACCGCGCTGCACTTGGGCGTACCGGCCGGGTTGCGTCGCCTCGCGGCCGCGAGTAACGTGTATGCGAATAAGCACATGGCGTTGCAGTCACGCGTTATGAACAGGAGAACGGTAATGATAAGGGCAGGCATTACATTCGCGGCGCTCCTATTCGCCGGAGCAAGCGTCCACACGCTTGCTGCAGACAACATCAACGGGCGCAATTGGGCGGCAACGTGCACCGGCTGTCATGGCACCAACGGCCATAGCGAGGCCGGTATGCCGTTGCTGGCCGGGCTGGACAAGGCCTACATCGTCAACGCCATGAAGGAGTTCAAGGCCGGCACAAGGCCGGCAACCGTCATGCATCAGCACGCCAAAGGCTACTCCGACGAGCAGATCGAGCGAATCGCGGAATTCTTCGCTGCGCAACCGTTGAAGTGAGGCGCGGCAATCGGGGAGAGGGAAAATGGCTTTGACACGTCGCGATTTCGTTAAGTGGCTGTCGGTTTCGGCTGCGTTGTCGGGAAGCATCGGTTGCGCGACTGCCACGACGTCCAAGACCGTGAGCAAGGTGGTGGTAGTTGGAGGTGGCTACGCCGGGGCGACCGCCGCCAAATATGTGCGCATGTGGGGGCCGGACATCGAGGTTACTTTGGTCGAGCGGGACGCAGAGTTCGTTTCCTGCCCGCTTTCGAACCGCGTGCTTGCCGGCGTCATCCAGTTGAAGGACCTCACCCGCGACTACGGCAAGCTTCAGGCAAAGTATGGAGTCAGGCTGATTCGGGACGAGGCAAAGGCGATCGATCCGATCGCGCGGGAAGTGCGACTGGGCAAAGGCGGCTCCCTCAAGTACGATCGCCTGATTGTGGCGCCCGGTGTGGACATACTCTACAACGAGGTGCCCGGGCTGGATTCGCCCGAGGCGCAGGCGCGGGTGCTGCACGCCTGGAAGGCCGGGCCGCAGACGGTGGCGCTGCGCAAGCAGCTGGAGGCCATGGCAGACGGCGGCGTGTACGCGATGACGATTCCCAAGGCCCCGTACCGCTGCCCACCGGGACCGTACGAACGCGCCTGCCAGGTGGCGTGGTACTTCAAGACCCGCAAACCGAAATCGAAGGTCCTCATCCTCGACGCCAACGAGGACGTGGTGTCGAAGAAAGCACTATTCATGAAAGCGTGGAGCGAGCGTTACGCCGGGATCATCGAGTACCGACCGAACAGCGAACTCACGGGAGTGGATGCGGCCACCATGACGGCGAAACTTGCATTCGAAGACGTCAAGACCGATGTGTTGAACGTGGTCCCGCCGCAACGCTCCGGGAAGATTGCCGCAGACGCGGGGTTGATCACCGCGAACAACAGGTGGTGCGGTGTTGATTTTCTGACGTACGAGTCGTCGACCGTGAAGAACGTGCACGTACTGGGCGATGCCATCATGGCCGCACCGCAGATGCCCAAATCCGGGCACATGGCGAACCAGCACGCGAAGGTCTGCGCTGCCGCGGTGGTGGCGCTGCTGCATGGGGAAGCGGTCAATACCCAGCCACTGGTCACCAACACCTGCTACAGCTTTGTGAGCGACAAGGAAGTCATCCACGTTGCTTCCGTGCATGCCTATGTGCCGGAAAAGAAAACCATGGAGATCGTGCCGGGAAGCAGCGGTGTGTCTACGGCCGCGAGCGAACTGGAAGGCCAGTACGCGGAAGCCTGGGGCAGGAATATCTGGTCCGACATGCTCGGCTGACACACGTTTGTCGAATTACCCGGACGGGCGGCTTTGCCGCCCGCTTTTATTTCTGGTCGAGATCGCGACTTGGAGGGATTAGAACGAACGATACCGCGACCGCCAATGCGAACAAGAGGTACAGGGTAAGGAAAACCCAACCGGGAAAGTCGTAGTAAAGGATGCGGTGCAGCCAGCGGGCGACGAAATCGCTTTGCGCAGGACCAGAACGCAACTGATCCTCCCAAGCGGTGAGCGGACAGGCGACACCGATGAGCGCTTCGGCGCAAACCAAGAGGATCGCAGCCAGGTGCAGTACGCGAAACGGGAAACTGCGAACGGCCCGCCAACCGCACAAGGCCCCGATCCAGATGAACGCCAGGCCGCCGACAACGAACACCACGAACAGGGCGTGGACCAGGAGCACGACGTCGGCGAGCCCGCTCACGTCGCCGCGTGAAGACCTCTAGCTGGCCACAGGGCGCGATGGATCGGCGATCCACTCGCTCCACGAACCGGGATAAAGCCGGGTGCCCTTGATGCCGGCGATCTCCATTGCCAGCAGATTGTGGCAGGCGGACACGCCAGAGCCGCATTGATGCACGACTTTTTCCGGTTGCGCATCGCCAACCAGAGAATTGAAGTCGGCGCGCAGTTCCTGCGGCGACTTGAAGAAGCCCTGCGTGTTCAGGTTGTCCTTGAAGAAGCGGTTGAGGGCGCCGGGAATGTGGCCGGCGACCGGATCGATGGTCTCGTTGCGGCCATGGAAACGCTCGCTGCTGCGCGCGTCGATCAGGATCATTTCCTTCGAATTAAGGCGTTTGGCGACGGCCGCAGCGTCCACCAAGGAACGGTCGGGTTTGCCGATGAACTCTGCTGGCGTCAACGTCGGCAGCTCCGTGGTCACAGGATGGCCGGCAGCGGTCCATGCCTGCCAACCGCCGTCGACGACCGCCACTTTCCGGTGTCCCACCCAGCGCAACATCCACCACAGGCGCGCGGCATAGGTGCCGCCGGCATGATCGTAGCCGACGACCTGACTGGCGCTGCCAACACCCATGCGGCCGAGCCAGGCGGCGAAGGCGTTCGGGTCAGGCAACGGATGGCGGCCATTTTTGCCGGTGAGTCGCCCCGCAAGATCCTTATCCACATGCGCGAAACGGGCGCCGGGAATGTGCGACTCGGCGTACGCATTCGGTCCGAATTCGGGATTGTTCAATTCGTGACGGCAGTCGAAGATAACGAGTTCCGCATTGCCGAGGTGCTTTGCCAGTTCGGCGACGGAGATGAGAGTTGTGTACTTCATGCGGAAGGCGTGGGTGGTGAGGCGAGGGGATTGAGTGTCGAGCGCTTCGGCGCGACCCCTGGCCGTGCGGCTCGTTCGCCCGTTCTTACAGCTGCGGCTCGATATGATTGCGCAGGAATTCGTGGAAATGGATCATCCCGTCTTCCATCGGCGACTGATACGGACCGAATTCGTTGCGGCCCTGCTGATAGAGCGCGCGGCGGCCTTCGGTCATGCGCACACAGATTTCCTCGTCTTCCCTGGCGGTCTCGATGTAGGCTTTTTGCTCCGCTTCGACAAATTCGCGTTCGAACAGAACGATGTCTTCGGGGTAGTAGAACTCCACCACGTTGCTGCAGTGTTCGGGCCCGCGCGGCACGATGGAGCTGACCGCCAGCACGTTGGGATACCACTCCACCATGATGTTCGGATAGTATGTGAGCCAGATTGCACCCTGCTTGGGCATCTCGCCATTGTTGTAGCGAAGCACGGCCTCGTGCCATTTTTTGTATGCATCCGTGCCTGGCTTCCCGAGCGCCTGATTGATCCCCACGGTCTGCACGCTGTACCACTCGCCGAATTCCCACTTCAGGTTCTCGGCATCGACGAACTGGCCCAGCCCCGGATGAAATGGCCCGATGTGATAATCCTCGAGATAAACCTCGATGAACGTCTTCCAGTTGACCGGGTATTCTTCGATCATCACCCGGTCGAGTACGTAGCCTGAGAAATCGAGGTCGGCAAGCACGCCCAGTTTCGACAAATCCAGATTGGGATTGCGCGGACCAGCGAACAGCAGCCCGTTCCACTGGGCCAAAGGTGTCGTTTCCAGGTCCAGGCAGGGGTTGCCCGGAAAGTGCGGGGCGCCGAGCAGGCGGCCCGACATGTCGTAGGTCCAGCGGTGCAACGGGCAGACGATGTTGTGTGCGCGTCCATGTCCCTTGAGGATTATGGACTGGCGGTGGCGACAGACGTTGGACAGCAGTTCCACCCCGTTTTGGTTATGCACCAGCGCCTTGGCGTGCCCCATCCATTCGAGGGTGCGATAGTCTCCAACCTCGGGGACCATCAATTTGTGGCCGACGTAACCTGGCCCTTCCTGGAACAGTACTTTGTGCTCGATTCTGGCAATGCGCGGATCGAGATACCACTCGACGGGCGGCTGTGCCGGCGTTCGAGTCAAAGCGGAAACATTTGCCAGATCTGTCATAACCGGATGTCCCCCACGGGGCAAAGCAGTAATAAAAAAACCGCCCCCGGCTTGACGCACAGTTTGGGCGGAATTCCGCCGGGCATTGTCCCTTAAAACCCTACCCTGCGCAACGTCTTTAGGTCATTCATGGCAGCCCGGTTCAACGCCATCCGACCTCATTCGTTGACCCGGGTTCCGGGGATAGGCTATTTTTACGAACTTTCCCGCCCCCGATCATCTGTCCTCAGTGACCAAGCCCAAATCGCAAAAGCCGCAATCGTTCGAGCAGGCGCTCGCCGAGATCGAAAGCATCGTCGCTGCCATGGAAGCGGGGCAGCTTCCGCTCGAGCAGTCCCTGGCGGCCTACAAACGCGGTGCGGAGCTCCTCCAGTATTGCCAGGCGCAGCTACAGGAAGCCCAACAACAGGTGAAGGTCCTCGAGGCCGGCACTCTGCAGAATTTTTCCAGTGACGACGGCAAGGAATGATTTTCAGGGCTGGATGCTGGAGCGTCAGGACCGCATCGAGAAGACCCTGAATGCCCTGTTGCCGGCACCGGAGCTTGCGCCCGCTCGGCTGCACGCGGCGATGCGCTATGCCGTGTTGGGTGGAGGCAAGCGCGTCAGGCCGCTGCTTGCCTACGGGGCCGGCGAGCTCTCCGGTGCCAGCCCGCAGCGGGTGGATCGCGCGGCGGCCGCGGTGGAAATGATCCATGCATATTCGCTGGTGCACGATGATCTGCCTTGCATGGACGACGATGTGCTGCGCAGGGGCAAGCCCACAGTGCACTTGGAATTCGGCGAAGCCACCGCTCTGCTGGCCGGCGACAGCTTGCACAGCCTTGCCTTTCAAGTCATATCCGAGCAATCGATGGCCGACAACGCACAGCACCAGGTGGAGATGATCGAATTTCTCGCGCGTGCCTGCGGCTCACGCGGCATGGCGGGCGGACAGGCGATCGACCTCGAGGCCACCGGCAAGACGCTCGCAGTAACCGAACTGGAATTCATGCATGTCCACAAGACCGGCGCTCTGATCAGGGCCTCCGTGGCGCTGGGTGCGCGTTGCGGCGATGCCATGTCACAAGCGCAGTTCAAGGAACTGGATCGCTTTGGTAAGTTCATCGGTCTGGCCTTCCAGGTGGTCGACGACGTGCTCGATGCCCAGTCCAGCACAGCGACACTGGGCAAGACCGCGGGTAAGGATGCGAAGAACAACAAACCGACTTACGTGAGCGCGCTCGGTCTCGAAGGAGCGCGCAAGTTTGCCGCCGAATTACGCGACGACGCGTTGCGCGCACTGGACGCGCTTCCTCAGAGCGGCGGGCAGCTTCGCCAACTCGCTGATTTCATCGTGTTGCGGCGGTTCTGAATCCGGTCACGGACATGTACAAACTTCTCGAGAAGATCAGCAATCCGTCCGATGTGCGCGCACTCGAACGCAAGCAGCTCGCGGAGCTCGCCAGGGAATTGCGTGACTACATGATTCACTCGGTGGCCAACACCGGCGGCCACCTGTCGTCCAATCTTGGCACGGTCGAGCTCACCGTGGCGCTGCATTATGTATTCAATACGCCCCATGATCGTCTGGTCTGGGATGTTGGCCACCAGACCTACGCCCATAAGATTCTCACAGGGCGGCGGGAACGGATGTCGACGCTGCGGCAGTACGGCGGCGTAGCCGGCTTTCCGCGCCGCATCGAGAGCGAATACGACACCTTCGGCACCGCGCATTCCAGCACCTCGATCAGTGCCGCGCTCGGCATGGCGGTGGCGGCGCGCATGAAGGGCGAGGACAGGCGAGTGGTGGCGATCATCGGCGACGGTGCCATGACCGCCGGCATGGCATTCGAGGCGCTGAACAATGCGGGAGCGATGGATGCCAATCTCCTGGTCGTGCTGAACGACAACGACATGTCGATCTCGGAAAATGTTGGCGCGCTCAACAACTACCTGGCGAAATTGATGTCCGGACGTTTCTATGCTGCGGCATGGAAGACCAGCGAGAAAGTGCTCGGAGTGGTGCCGCCGATGCTCGAGCTGGCCAAGCGCGCCGAAGAACACGTGAAGGGTATGGTCACGCCCGGCACCTTGTTCGAGGAATTCGGTTTCAATTACATCGGCCCGATAGACGGCCATAACCTCGATGTGCTGTTGTCGACGCTGAGCAACCTGAAAAAACTCGAGGGCCCGCAGTTCCTGCACATCGTCACCCGCAAAGGCAAAGGGTACGAACCGGCGGAAAAGGACCCGATCCTGTACCACGGGGTAACCAAATTCGACCCGGATGCAGGCATAGCACCCAAATCCGGCGGGAAACCGACCTACACCCAGATATTTGGCGACTGGCTGTGCGACACGGCGGCTCTTGATTCCCGCCTGATCGGAATTACTCCGGCGATGCGCGAAGGCTCGGGATTGGTGCGTTTTTCCCAGGAGTATCCGGACCGGTATTTCGACGTCGGTATCGCCGAGCAGCATGCGCTCACGTTTGCCGCCGGATTGGCTTGCGAGGGTCTGAAGCCGGTGGTTGCGATTTATTCGACCTTTCTGCAACGCGCCTACGATCAGTTGATCCACGACATCTGCATCCAGAACCTGCCGGTCCTGTTCGGAATAGATCGCGCCGGGCTGGTCGGCGCCGATGGGCCAACGCACGCCGGCAGCTTCGACCTCAGCTACCTGCGCTGCCTCCCTAATATGCTGGTGATGGCCCCCAGCGACGAGAACGAATGCCGCCAGATGCTCCATACCGGCTTCCAGATCGATGGCCCGGCGGCGGTGCGCTACCCGCGCGGCAGCGGGCCGGGCGTGCCGGTCCAGAGGGACCTGACCGCGCTGCCGATCG
>JACXTT010000640.1_pt1 | contig 59776 bp, 50 predicted proteins | sample 9270951 | NCBI WGS metagenome assembly JACXTT01 (sample SAMN15532306, study PRJNA645909) | rock metagenome | isolation source: weathered quartz diorite | place: Puerto Rico | collected 2017-06-21
CTCGGTCAAGTCGTTGCGGTACTGGTTGACGGAATGCAGGCAGCAGGGTACAAGTCGGTGGAATTTGATGCGAGTCCCTTGGCGAGCGGCGTGTATTTCTATCGGCTTGTGGCGAATGCTGTCGCCCAGGGACATTCGGCTAATTACGTAGAGACCAAGAAGCTCGTGTTGATGAAGTAATGGCTGGTCACTTCACGGTTATGCTAACCGCCATGTTAGAAAGATTGGGGCTTTATTCAATCCCCTCTTGAGGCACTATCAAATGTCCGGGATTTGCCCTCCGATCCCCTGCCTTTCACTGGTCAGGTCCCAACCGGCGATCTGACGCCTTATCAAAGTCATTGTAGCTCCCCCCTTCAAGCGATGCTTGAGTTGATTTTTTCAATTCATTTGCTATATTTGGGTAAATATTCCGTCTAGGCGCGGCATCTGCAAACGCATCGGGGGACGCCAGCGGAATGCCGGAGGATTTCTTGAGTTTCGCTCGCGCCATTCCTCTCTGCTTTCTTATCGCTTCAGTTCAGGCGAAGAACGGCTGGGAGACCCAGAGCCCCCGCCCCCAGGGTAACTTTCTCAGTGCCGTCGCTGCCATCGACTCTCTCACCTTCGTTGCTGCCGGAGGCGATGGGACTATTCTCCGAACGATAAACGGAGGCATGAATTGGTCTGTCCTTAAGGAGGCAGGGGGGACCACAAACAACCTCTCAGACATTTCCTTCCGCACACACGACGACGGATGGGCCGTCGGTTCTTCTGGGACAATTATTCATTCGACCGACGGAGGACTCAGCTGGAGACAACAGTCCTCCGGCACATCATTTCACCTCACCGGCGTCTGGGCCGTGAATTCTCATATCTGCTTCGCCGTCGGCTCGCTTGTCGATTACGGAGGCATGGTTCTTCGCACCACCGACGCGGGCGAGACATGGTCTCAGTTCGGGACCCCCGACGGGGAGTATCTGTTCGATATCGCCTTCGCCGATGCGGGTCACGGGACGGCGATAGGAAAGTTCGGGACGATGTACCAGACCTCAGATGGCGGAGATTCCTGGATTGAGACGAACTCCCACTATAAGAACGAGCTTACCGGGATTTGCTTCACGTCAACGAAGACCGGCTATATGGTCGGATGGGGAGGAGCCGTTTTTCAAACGACTGACGGGGGCCGGACATGGCCGCTTATCGGAGTGGCAAGCACCTACTACCTGATGAGCATCCAGTTCGTCACGCCAAATCATGGCATAATCGCAGCAAACAAAGTCGGGATCAACGACAATCCGACGGGCGTGCTCTTCCGGACGACCGACGCCGGCCGGTCATGGCTGGCAATTGAACCTCCGACAGGAGACATTCAGGGCGTCGCCCTCTCCGATGAGCAGCATGCGGTTGCAGTCGGAGACGGAGGCCTGATCCTTCAGTCTTCCGACGGAGGTTCGCGCTGGCAGATTCAGTCGACCGCCCTGAGGATCTCCTGGCTGTCCGACGTATATCTCTGGTCAGGCCAGACCGGAATCGCCGTCGGAGCAGGGGGGAGGATCGCGATGACGACGGATGGCTGGATGACCTGGCATGAGTACTCGATGGGGGCCTCGGCGTGCTACTCCGTCTCTTTCGAGGACAGGGTCGGGCTTATCACAGGCTACCACGGCGAACTCTGGCGGTCCTTTGACGGGGGAGAATCGTGGTCCATTATCCCGGTCGGTACCACGAGCTCGTTGTTCGGCGTGAAATTTTTCTCCCCCACGACCGCGGTCGTGACCGGAGACAGCGGCACTATTCTGCGATCCACCGACGCCGGATTGAACTGGACGGGAGTGAGCGCTCCTGCGCGAAAGCTTCTTTACCGGATGGCCCGCTCCGATTCTCTGACCGCCATCGCGGTCGGGGATTCCGGCACGATACTCCGGACCTCCGACGCAGGTATCACCTGGATCTTGATCCCCTCGGGCACGATCGCGAATCTTCGCGATGTCGCCATCCTCTCGCACGATACGGCGATCGCCGTCGGATGGGCGGGCACGATTCTCCGCTCGCTGGACGGCGGGCTCCATTGGGACTCAGTCCCAAGCCCCACCTCCTCCATTCTCCGCTCCGTCGCCCACGCCGACGGACCCCGTTGGGTCATCGCCGGCTTCAACGGCACTATTCTTGCAAGCTCAGACGGCGGAAGCCACTGGAGCACCCAGACGAGCGGTACGCATAACAGGCTCTACGCCGTCTCGATGCGCGGAGATACCGGAACAATCGTCGGTGACGGAGGGATCGTTCTTTCGACGACATCAGGGGGATGGATCGATACCGCAAGAGCGCCGACTATTCCGGTCTTCGCCGCCCTGAGCCAGAATTATCCCAACCCCTTCAACCCGGCGACGACGATCCGTTACACACTCTCCCGCCCTGCGCATGTGGTGGTGACGGTGCATAATCTGATCGGCCAGCAGGTGGCCACCCTCGCCGACAAGGATGTGCCCGCCGGAACTTTCACCGCCACCTTCACCGGGCGGGAACTCCCCTCGGGAGTCTATTTCTGCCGGATGCGCGCCGGCTCGTTCTCCGACGTGAAGCGAATGCTGCTTCTCAAATGACTAGCTGTGCCGGATGGACATGATGTCTCCATCCTTCACGATGTACTCCTTCCCCTCCAGCCTCCAGTGCCCCGCCTCCTTCGCCTTCGCAAATGACCCGCCGTGTTCGATGAAATGGTCGTACCCCACCACCTCCGCCCGTATGAATTTTCCGAAAAAATCGGAGTGAATGACCCCCGCCGCCTCCTGCGCCGTCATCCCTCTCCGTATGGTCCACGCCCTGCATTCATCCTCCCCGACGGTGAAGAATGACTGAAGCCCGAGAAGGGCATACGCCTCCCTGATAAGGACCGTCAGGGCCGATTCTTTGATTCCGTACTCGGCCATGAAAGGCCCGGTCTCGTCTTCGGCCAGCTCCGACATTTCCCTTTCAATTTTTCCAAAGAACGAGACGACCCTCGACCGCTTTCCAGAAAAGCGGGATGTTATCTGGCTGATGTCGGAATCCCCACCCCGCGGTTCATCCCGGTTGAGGCCGATGAGCATCGGCTTTATCGAAAGCAGCTGGTAGGTCTTGAGCAGAAACGCCTCCTCCTTCGAGAACTCAGCCTCCCTCAACGGGCGCTCGCTGTCAAGGATCTTACGGCACCGCTCCAGCACGGGTTGTTCCTTTTTGAGTATTTCATCCTGCGTTTTTTGGAGCTGCTTTGCGATCCGTTCGAGCCGCGTCTCAATGAGACTTTGATCCGAAATGATGAACTCCGCCTCGAACGCGCCGATGTCCCTCGCCGCATCCACCGGGCCGTCAGGATGAGGGACCGCCTCGTCCTCAAAAAGCCTTACAACCTGTATGAGCGCATCGTTTGTTTTTACATTGGCCAGAAAATTTGTCGTGAACTGCGTCGATCCCGACTCCCCCTTCTTCAGTCCGACGACATCGACGAACTCAATTGTCGCGTGAACGCTCGTCTCGGGCGTGAAGAGCTCGGTGAGCTTTTGAAGCCGGATGTCAGGGATCTTGACGACGGACCGGTGCGCTTCCGATCTGGCCAGCGCCGAGGGGTCCATATGAGTCCGCGTTATTGTCTGAAAGAGTGTCGATTTCCCCGAAAAGGGGAGTCCGACGATTCCGATTTGCATAGGCTGCTCCGGTAGTTTTGTAAAGTACGAATTTCAGGCGAATTTTCCGCCGAAATGGTCAAAACTTTGTGTCCCTGAAGAGTGTTCTGGTTCATGCATATAGTGAAGGATTGAGTATATTCAATTCATGACCACCGACGGACAACGGGAGCAGATGGAAAATGAGGCCATGGCCCGCACCCTCGACGCCCAGGCAAGAGCCATCTGGCCTCAGGAAAAGCCCCTCATGAAGCCCCTTTTCGACCGGCCTGATCTCAATGTCCTTGACGTCGGGTGCGGCACGGGCGAAATCTCTTCCCGCCTTATTTCGGAGTTCTCCCCCAAAACCGTGACCGGCCTGGACCTTTCCGAAATCAATCTGGCCCGGGCGCTCCGCCGATTCCCCTCTGACAAGTTTCCCGGCCTCACGTTCCGGCAGGGGGACGCCGTCTCCCTTCCCTTCGAGGCCGACAGGTTCGACGTCGCCCTCTGCCGCCATATGCTCCAGGCCGTCCCCGACCCTGTCCAAGTAATAAGGGAGATGATCCGCGTGGTAAAGCCCGGAGGGGGACTTTATTTTCTGGCGGAGGATTATGGGATGCTGTTTTTCTATCCCACGAAGTACGACGCCGATGAGTTTTTCCGTGATTTTGGCTGGAAAGCGGCCGAAGGAGCCGGGTCGAACCTCCGGCAGGGAAGGACGATGCCCGCTCTGCTCGATTTTCTCGGTTGCACCGGGATTGAGGTGAATTATCTCTGCATCGACACGCTCAGAGTCGACCGGGATCTCCTCGCGGAGGTTTTTACGCACTGGCGGGACGGATTTGATGTCTGGATCGCCACCCACACCGGCCGCCCGCTCCAGGATATCCGCGCCCGCTTCGACGACATCATCGCCTGCACCAGACGGCGCGACGGCTATGCCGCCTGGCTCATTCCTTCAATAATCGCCCGCACCACCCGTCGCTCGAAAGAGGCCCTCCTCCACCCGCCAGCCCCGCAGGGTTAAAAAAATTTCACATCCGCTTTTGATCGTCGGCGCACGATCCCACGCAAACGCCCTCGCGCGCGTCAGTTCCTTAAAAAAAATTCACTTGACTTCCGTCACGACTTCCCTAAATTTATACATAGCACGCCAGACGTTTTATCTCACCCAAAATCTTCCGCAGAGCCTCTTCTACGGAATGGAAAGGAGAAAGTCTATGAAGCTCATCCCATTGCTCGCCGTCATCGTGCTCCTCGCCGGCGGATGTAACAACGGCCGGATACAGGAACTCGAGCAGCAGAACCAGGCGGCACAGAATATGAACCACCAGCTGACACAGGACCTCGCCGCCCGCGACGAGTACGTCGATAAGGTCACGTCAGCCATCAACGATGTCTATACGAGCATCGAAGATGTGAAGGCGAAAGAAAAATCGCTCCTCAGGGAAACGACCGATCTCGAGGCAGAAAAGAAGCTTACCCGCGAGGAAGTCCGGGCGAAGATGCTGGACCGGATCACTCTCATCCGATCGACTCTTCAGGACGACCACAAGCGTATCACCGCCCTCCAGGCGAAAATCGGCTCATCGGCCAAAAAATACGCCGGGCTGCAGAAAATGGTCGATAATCTGAAGAAAACAATCGAAGAACGCGATCTTGCCATCGCTGACCTCGGCAAGCGTGTCGACGGGCTGCAACACGAGATCACGGAAAAGGGCGCCGTCATCACACAGCAGGACTCGGTGATCCGCACTCAGTATAAGACCATCACAACGGCGTACTATATCGCCGGCACGCGCGATGAGCTGGAAAAGATGGGAATCATCACCAAGGAAGGCGGCTTCCTCTGGGGCCTCCTCGGCTCAACGACCACGCTGACGAGCAAATTTGATGAGAAGTATTTTAAGCCGATCAATAAGACGGTCGATAACACCATCCAGGTGAACGGGAAGATCGACGAAATCCTTCCCCGGCGCAATATCACGGACTACCAGCAGACTCTGCTGAGCTCCGATCAGTCGATGCTCACCATCGCCCAGCCGGAGGAATTCTGGAAGGATAAATATCTCGTCATCATCACCGACCGGCCATCATCGAACTAACCGGCCAACATGCTCCGCCGCCCCGGGCGTCATATCACTCGGGGCGGCGGAACTATTTAAGGAGGGACCATGAAAAAGCTTGTCTGTGCCGCCTGCCTGCTCTTCACAACCCAACTCCCTGCTCAGTCCCGGAATTTTGGCCTTGGCCTTATCATAGGTGAGCCCACCGGCGTGAGCGCAAAATTGTGGACCTCTCCCTCGACCGCCTTTGATTTCGGGCTCGGATGGTCGCTCGGCGGAGACCGGATCAGCAGCTACAACGGGAGCTACGACGGCGGATCCCGCCTGCACCTTCATGCGGATTATCTCTGGCATTCGTTCAATGCCATCCAGTCGTCCGAACGATTTCCTCTGTATTACGGCCTCGGCGCTCACCTGAACACCGGCGCCGGATATAATACGGCGTTTGCCGTCCGCGGCGTGATCGGACTCGAGTATCTCCCCCGGTCAACGCCGATCGATGTTTTTGTCGAATTGGTCCCGGCTCTCCAGCTTACCACCCCGTCCGGTCTCGGTCTCGACGCGGGCATCGGGGCACGGTATTTCTTCCCGTGATCCCCTCCGGCACGACCGGACTTATTTGGCGCCCAACACCCCCGCGGCCCGCTCGACCTCGGTCGGTTTCACCCAGATGAACGACCCGAATTTCCCTCCGACCGAAACGGCGTCAATCGCTACGATGTTGATGCCCCCCGCGGAGAGGGCTTCGAGTGGCTTCAAAAGGGCGCCCGGGCGGTCCGCGCCGCTCATATAAAACCCCTCCCCCTCCTCGACCTGCATCCCCGCTTCCTTCCACGCCGATCGGAGCTTTTCCGCGCTCTTTCCAATAGCATATAATTGTGCCTTACCCGGCTCCGTCCCGAATCCCCAAAGGCCCGCCAGCGATACGTTCTTTGACTTCAGGTTCTGCATGACCCTGAGCAACTCTCCGGGCCTGTCGGCGAGGGGCGTCAGCGCGTAAGACATTCTCTTCACGCCTGCCATAAGCACCTCCTTGATGTGGTTAACGGTATTGTAACAGGGTTCCTGTGAAATGCAAGTTTCTTTGACTTGTGCGGGGGAATTCCGTACTATTCTGAAATTGTGAGCTCAAAAGGTTCCCGAAAAGGGCTGATTTTCCTCGGCCTCATCACAGCCGCCATCGTCTGGTGCGGGTTTGATCTCTATGTCCCGAAGACGAGGGATATCCGGGACTTCGATCCCGCCGAAATGGCCCGCCTCGATAACGATATGTGGCGCTCCTATTATGAAAAAAAACCGCTGAAACTCTATTTCCAGCTCGCAGAACTTCTCCGGTCACAGTACCACTTCCCGTTTCTGAAATCACATGTGGTCGCCTTCTCAGCATCCAAGGCCGCCTTCGTCTTTAAGGAAGGGAAGACCCGGGCCGATTATATGAAGGCCCTCCCCGACCTTGTGGAGTATTTTGCGGCCATCCGGAAGATCAGCCGCACCCCGTTCGATCCCCGCCAGGCTGCAAAACTGGAACTGGAGTGGTGGATCATCCACCGGGACCGCGCTCACTCTAAGCCGGGCGACCTCGACCGATCTCTGGCGAAAGCCGCCGCCGCCGTCTACAATCTGCCGGCCGATAAGATGATGGACTACGGAAGATTCCGGGCTGATGCGATGACATTGCGCGACTCGAAAGGGTCAGGGATTTCAGAAAAAGACTGGGACAAAATCGGCGAACTGCTTCACGAATCGTGGACCGCGCTGTGGAAAGCCCTCCATAACCCTGCCCTCTCCTCCGCTCCGGCTTCCGCCAGGTTTTTGGACTGATCGGCGGCGCGTGATGACCGGAGGACACGCCATGAACGTGTTTTTTTGTTTTTTGATAGCTCTTGCATGCAATTCCAGGGAAAAGGTGCCCGAGAATTTTCAAGGAGATGATGCGGTGACAGCGAAGCTCGATACAGCCACGTTCGCAGCGGGCTGCTTCTGGTGCGTGGAAGCAGTCTTCCAGAATGTTAAAGGGGTCCGGTCGGTCGTTTCAGGGTACTCCGGAGGTTCGGCCGGGAATCCATCCTACGAAGAGGTCTGCTCGGGACGGACAGGACACGCCGAAGCATGCCAGATTACGTTCGAACCAGAAAAAATATCGTATGCCGACCTTCTCGAGGTTTTCTGGAATACGCACGATCCCACCACGCCCGACCGCCAGGGGAATGACGTCGGCACACAGTACCGCTCCGCCGTCTTCTACCACAATCAGGAACAGAAGAAACTCGCCGAAGCTTATAGGAAACAGCTCGACTCATCAGGAGTTTTCCCCGCGCCGATCGTTACCGAAATATCACCGTTTAAAGACTTCTATAAGGCCGAAGATTATCACCAGAATTATTTCAACGAGCATGGAAATCAACCCTACTGCCTGTTTGTGATAAGGCCGAAGGTCGAGAAGTTTAAGAAAACATTTGGGACTAAACTCAAGGAGGCGGCCGACGCCCATTAAGATAGTCCAGTTGAACATCTTACGGGGGTGGCTACCCGGCCAATGACTTGACTTTACAACAATTCCTTAATACCTTGCCTTTACGGACTTAGCTGAATCTGCCACATCCGTAGAGTGACGCTATGATCGGGGGATATGATCTAGGCTCAGGGGAGGTCCTCAACCGCACTACGTCCACCATCCACCATTCTTCTGTCTCCACCCGGATTCTGCTCAAGCCCACCTCTCATCACTATTATATGGGGGTAGAGTCATGGAGACACAACGCCGCGCTCTGCTGCTCGATGCATTCTACGGAAAGTCCGTAGAGGGCCTTCTCCGGAACCCTCCGCTCTCAATGTCGGTCCGGAGGGCCGAGACACGGGATCAGTTTGTCCGCGAACTGGATCTCTACAAGCCGGATCTCGTCATCGCCGATTACTCCCACGAGTCTTTCAAGGGTATCGTCGCCCTCAAACTTGTCCGCGAGAAAGACCCGGATCTTCCCTTTATTTTCATTTCGAGGACTCTGGGGGAGGATGAGGCCACCGAAGTTGTGAGAATCGGGGCGACAGATCTTATCCGCCGGGAAAATCTGCCGAGCATTGTCCCGGCCGTCGAACGGGCCCTGGATGAGGTTTCCATCCGGAAGGAACAGAGGAGACAGCAGGAGAAATTCCGTCAAACCATGGAGTCGGTTCCCTGCGCCGTCGTGATGGTCGCACCTAACGGCATGATCTCCTATCTGAACGGCGAGGCCGAACGACTGTTCAGTTCCCCCCGCAGGGATTTTCTCGGGAAATCGGTCGAATCCCTCCGCCCCAGCGCTTCTGCCCCACACGGAGGAATACCCCGCGACGCCGGCGATGACATTTATGAGCTGCTCGAACGGAATGCCGAGGGGATCGCCATCCTTCACGAGGACGGCGGGATCGAAGATTCCCGGGGACTGCTGGGCTACGCCCCCGCCGAACTCTCTGGGCGTAATTGGTTCGACCTCCTCTCGCCGGAAGATCGCTCCTCGGCCAGGGAGTCCTCCCTCAACGGGCAGGCCTTCGAGTGCCGGGCCCTCCATAAAGACGGTTCAACACGATGGCTCGACTGCTCGGCCGGTATTCCAGGAAAAACCCCGGATTTGATGATTGTGAAATTCCGGGACGTCACGGCCTCAAAAGCCGCAGAGAGGGCGCTCTCCCGTCTCGCCGCCATCGTCGATTGTTCGGACGATGCCATTATCGGCATGTCCATCCGCGGAAGGATAGAGAGCTGGAACCGGACCGCTGAGGGTTTTTTTGGTTTTTCGCCCGATGAGGTGATGGGACGACACATCTCCTTCCTCATGACCCCGGCCCAGCACGCCGAGCTGGAATCGATGATGAAATCTCTCCGCCGCGGGGAAAGCATCCCGTCCTTTGAGACGTCCCGTATCCGCAAGGACTTTTCCCGTATCCACCTGTCGGTCACGATCTCCCCCGTCTGGGACGCCGATCGCAATCTCATCGGGGCCTCGGCTATCGCCCGCGATGTGACGAGACAGAAGGAGGCTGAAAAGGCGAGCGCTGGTCTCATCGCCGACCTCCAGGACGCTCTGGCCCATATCCGCAGGCTCAGCGGCCTTTTGCCCATGTGCTCCTGGTGCAAAAAGATCCGGGACGACGCCGGATACTGGCAGGAGGTGGAATCGTACCTCAGCCAGCACGCCGAGGTCGACTTCAGCCACGGCATCTGCCCCGACTGTCTGGTAAAATTCCGGGATTCCTACAGGAAAGAATCTCAGAGAGACCGTCAGGCTTCCTAGCCCCCTTGAATCCCTCCGGAAAGATTCATATTTTCCGAGAATTCTGAAGAGGGATTATGCGCTTTCTGTTGCTGAGCCTTGCCTTGGCCTGCTCCGCCGCCTCCCGGCCGGTGACCCCCGATTCGATCAGGGCCGCCTACCTCCACGCCTGGGAGTCTTATAAAAAATATGCCTGGGGGCACGATGCCCTGAAACCCCTCTCCATGAGCGCCCGCGACTGGTACGGCACTTCTCTCTGCCTCACGCCCGTCGACGCGTACGACGGTCTCGTTCTCATGGGCCTCAAGGAAGCGGCCGAGGATAAGCAGCTGATCCTCGACAGCCTGTCCTTCGATAAGGATGTCGAAGTTCAGAGTTTTGAGATCACAATCCGCCTCCTCGGAGGACTCCTCTCCGCCTACCAGCTCGATAGGGATCAGAGATTTCTTTCTCTTGCCCGGGATCTCGCCGACAGGCTTCTCCCGATCTATGATACGCCGACCGGCATGCCCTGCCGGTTCGTGAACCTCCGGACGGGGAAGACGCGCGATTCCCTCAACAACCCCGCAGAGATCGGGACGGCGATTCTCGAGTTCGGCACTCTCAGCAAACTCACAGGAAGTCCCCTCTACTATGAAAAATCGAAGAATGCGCTCGTGCAGCTGTTCAAGCGGCGGTCTTCAAAAGATCTCGTCGGGAGCACGATCAATGTTATCACCGGGGAGTGGGTCGATAAGGACAGCCATATCGGCGGCGGGATCGACTCATACTATGAATATCTCCTGAAAGCCTGGCTGCTGTTCGGAGACGAGGATTGTAAAAAGATGTGGGACGTGCACTCAAGGGCCATCAATAAATATCTCGCCGACGCCCGGAAGGATTCTCTCTGGTACGGACACGCCGATATGGATTCGGCGAAACGGACTTTTACCAGATTCGGATCGCTCGAGGCCTTCTTTCCGGCGACCCTCTGCCTCGCGGGAGATACCTCGCGGGCCGCCAGGCTCGAGGAGTCGTGCTTCAGGATGTGGAATCTCTACGGGATCGAACCGGAGGAGATCGATTATTCCACGATGACGCCCACCGCGAAGGAGTATTACCTCAGGCCCGAGATCATCGAATCAGCCTACTATCTTTATCACTACACAAAGAATCCCCGGTACCTTCAGATGGGAGAAACTTTTTTCACGTCGCTCGAAAAGTATTGCCGGGTTCCATCCGGGTATACGTATCTGAAGGACGTGACGACGATGGAGAAAGCGGACGGAATGGAGAGCTTCTTCTTCGCCGAAACTCTCAAATATCTGTTTCTGCTCTTCTCCCCCGAACGGACCCTCCCGTTTGATTCCGTCATCTTCACGACCGAGGCGCACCCGCTCCATCACCTCCGCTAGGCTATTCCCGGAGCTCACGCTCCTTCCAGACGACTTTCTTGCTGAAATAGGCCACAAAGGGGATGAGGAGGACGTAGAGCGTGAAGTATAATTCGAAGACGGGAAAGTAAAGGAGCTTCGAAAGCCGCCCGAATTTTTTTAACGGCATGCCGACGAACGCCAGCTCCGCCCCGGCCACCACGAGGACGAGGACCAGGGCGAGTTTTCCGGAGAATGCGGCGGCGAAAAGAGAGAGCTTTGCAAACCATCCCACCGCCGTGATGATCTTGCCCCTCGCCACCATGTCTAACCCCCCCACCCCCCAGCGCTGCTTCTGACGGAATAATTGCGCGATATCCCGACAGGGAGAGCTCTCCACAAGCATCCCGGGATCGACCGGGAATTTTAAGGCATAGTGGGTTTTCTCATAGACGGCCCTCGCCAGGGCGTAGTCTTCCGTCACGCTGAACGGGATGTGGCTGAAACCTCCGACCTGGTAATAAGCGCTCCTCCGGACGGCAAAGTTGTTCCCGATGGCGGTGAGAGGAATTCCCCACCCCGCCATCGACGACGCAAGGTTGAACAGGTATATCCAGTCGATGGTCTGAACGGCTTCAAACAGGGATCGGGAACGGAGGAGGGTGTAGCCCCCTACGACCCCCGTCGTCTCCTCAAAGTATTTGACCGTCTCCCGGATCCAGCCCGCCGGGACGATGCAGTCAGCATCGGTGAGCATGATGATCTCGCCCGTCGTCTTGTCGACTCCCTTGGCAACGGCGTTGGCTTTGCCTCTTAAATTTCCCCTCGCCGTGCCGGCCGGGATGCAGCGGAGACGCGGGTCTCTGTACGATTCGACGATTTCCCCGGTCCGGTCGGTGGAGCCGTCATTGACGACGACGAGCTCGAGTTTGTCGGAAGGATACTCCAGGGCGAGGAGCGATGCGACGCACTCCCCGATGTGGGCTTCTTCGTTACGCGCGGCGACGATGACCGAGACCCGCGGCTCATATCCCTCCCGGCGTCGCGCCCGGGATGCGCGCACGAGCCCCGCGCAGAGGAATGCCGTCTGTATCGCGTACGCGACGACGGCGATGACGAGAATGGTGGTGAACACGCCCTTGCCTTGTGAACAGAGGCCAATGTAACGAATCGGTTTTTCTTGAACAACATTGCTTCTCCCTGCGCAAACGGTTATATTGGGTGCGCACTATGGACTATCCCCTGATCATCGGCATCGCCGGCGGGACGAGTTCCGGCAAGACGACTGTCACAAAAAGAATTCTCGAGCGCCTCGATCCCGCCGCGGTCATCATCCTCCGCCATGATTTTTACTACCGCGACCTTGACTCCTTCGGCAAACCCGCCGATCAGATAAACTTCGACCATCCGGATTCGCTCGAAACTTCTTTGCTGATCGAACACCTCGTCGCGCTCAAACAGGGACGCCCCATCCGACAGCCTCTCTATGATTACGCCACCTACCGCCGCTCCAAAGACTCGAAGCCCGTCGAGCCGCGGAATATCATTATCGTGGAAGGCATACTGATTTTTGCGGAAAAAGCGCTCCGCGATCTGATGGATATCAAGATTTTTGTGGATACCGACGCCGACGAACGGCTCCTCCGCCGCCTCCGCCGGGATCTCGTCGAAAGGAACCGGTCCCTTGAGTCGGTCATGCAGCAGTACGTCGCAACGGTGAAACCGATGCACCTGGAGTTCGTCGAACCGAGCAAGAGATGGGCCGATATCATCATTCCGGGAGGCGGCGAGAATCTTGTCGCCATCGATATGGTGGTCACAAGGATCCGGGAGTTGCTCCGATCGGTTGATTCTCCGGGCCGAAATCCGTATATTTTTTCTGTCAAACGTTAGAGAAAATGCACAGGGTTTCGCCGATCCCCGCGAGAAATTTTCAGCCGTCGCTTAAGTCAGATTACCGGTTCACCAGGCTCCCCAACGGGATCCGTGTGGTCACCGAGTCCATCCCCCACGTCCGTTCGGTCTCCGTCGGCGTCTGGATCAATGTCGGTTCCCGGAACGAGGATGAGTCGGAAAACGGGATTTCCCATTTCATCGAGCATATGGCGTTCAAAGGAACGCGCCGCTACTCCCTCCAGCAAATCGCCCGGAGCCTCGAATCGCTCGGCGGGTACCTCAATGCCTTCACGACCAAGGAGCATACCTGCTACTATGCCCGGACTCTCGACGAGCACCTGACCAGAGCCGTCGACGTTCTCTCCGATCTGGTTCAGTCCCCGGTCTTCGACCGGAAAGAGATCGCCAAGGAACGCACCGTCATCCTCGAAGAGCTGAAGAATATCGAGGACGATCCCGATGATCTCATCCACGATTATCTCGAGCACAATGTCTATCATAAGCATCCCCTCGGCTATCCGATCATCGGGAAGGCGGATAATATCAAAGCGTTCGGCCGGGACGATCTGTCAGAATATATGCACCGCCACTACCGGCACGACCAGATGGTCGTCGCCGCCGCCGGCCACCTTAACCACGACGAGATGGTCGATACGGTGGGGAAATTTTTCAGGAAGAACGGCGCCGCCCGGACTGAGAAGAAACGCCCGCGGGCCCCGAAACAGGTGAATGCCCGGAAACTCGTCTACGATAAGCCGATCATGCAGGCACACATCTGCCTCGGCACTCTCGGCTACAGCGTCCGCGACCGCCGCCGCTATGCGCTTTTGGTTCTCAACTCGCTCCTGGGCGAAGGGATGAGCTCCCGGCTTTTCCAGAATATCAGGGAAAAATACGGGTTCGCCTACACCGTCTATTCGTTCGCGAGCCTGCTGAGCGATACGGGGAGCTTCGGCATCTACGTCGGCACCGACTCGAAGAATATCGACGAATCAATCCGGCTCGTCTATAAGGAGCTGGACAAACTGAAGGCGAAACCGGTCAGCGCCGCCGAGCTGAAACGCACCAAGACGCAACTGAAGGGGACGATGATGCTCGGCCTCGAGAGTATGTCCAACCGGATGATGCGGCTCGGAAGCGGGGAGCTTTATTTCGGGGAATATCACCCCCTCGACCAGATCCTCCGCCATATCGAAGCCGTCCGGGTCGAGGATGTGCATGGGATCGCCCGCGAGCTCTTCAAAGCGGAAAACTTCTCCACCATCATTTTCAAGCCGAATCGCGCCGCGCCTCAGTCATGAGCGCACGCGATTCCGGGTTTTTCAACATTCCAGACGGTTCAGCATGATCATCGGGATTCCTCGGGAGATTAAGGCGAATGAGAACAGGGTGTCGCTCGTTCCGGGCGGCGCGCTGACTCTGAAATCACGCGGCCATACGATCCTGGTCGAAACGAACGCCGGCGCAGGAAGCGGCTTCGAGGACGATATATTCCGCGACGCGGGCGCGGAAATTGTCAAGAATGCGAAGGATGTCTATGACCGCGCCGAGATGATCATGAAGGTGAAAGAACCACTTCCGTCGGAGTACGGACTCGTGAGGAAGGATCAGGTCGTTTTTACCTATTTTCATTTCGCCTCCAGCCGCGAGCTCACCGAGGCGATGCTCCTCTCGCGCTGCGTCGCCATCGCCTACGAAACCGTCCAGAAATCGGACGGCTCTCTTCCCCTCCTCATCCCCATGAGCGAGGTCGCCGGCAGGATGGCTCCCCAGGAAGGGGCAAAATATCTTGAAAAAACCATGGGCGGCCGCGGAGTTCTCCTCGGCGGAGTCCCCGGCACCGAACCCGCCGATGTGGTCGTGATCGGCGGCGGCATCGTCGGCACGAATGCCGCAAAGATCGCGGCCGGCTTTGGCGCCAAGGTCACAATTCTCGACAGCAATCTCTACCGGCTCCGGTACCTGGACGACGTGATGCCGAAAAATGTCGTCACGATGATGTCGAATCAGTACAATATCCTGAAATCGATCAGGAAAGCCGATATCGTTATCGGCGCGGTGCTCATCCCCGGCGCCCGCGCTCCCCACCTCGTCACCCGCGGAATGTTGAAAGAGATGAAGCCGGGATCGGTCATCATCGACGTCTCCGTCGACCAGGGCGGGTGCGTCGAAACCTGCAAGCCGACAACCCACGAGCACCCCACATACGTCGTCGACGGGGTGGTCCATTATTGCGTGGCCAATATGCCCGGCGCCGTGCCGTTCACGTCCACCGTGGCCCTCACGAACGCAACTCTTCCCTACGCGATAGAGATCGCCGATAAAGGCTATGCGAAGGCGATCACGACCAACGCCGAGATCCGGCGCGGGCTGAATATGATCGACGGCAAGATCACCCATAAAGGGGTCTCCGATGCCTTCGGGATGACTTTTGAAAGGGTGGAAAACCTCGACTGATGAGGTGCCACCTCTCTCCCCCCCGACAATTTTAAAGATTCAATGGCGAAGATCACCATAGACGGCCAGTCGTTCGACGTCGATAACAGGCAGACGATAATCCAGGCCGCGCTCGATCAGGGGATTCAGATCCCGCACTTCTGCTGGCACCCGAAACTGAGCGTCGCCGGAAACTGCCGCATCTGCCTCGTGGAAGTGGAGAAACTTCCCAAACTGGTGATCGCCTGCTCAACCCAGGTCGCCGATGGGATGGCCGTGAAGACGTCGTCAGACAAAGTGATCAACGCCCGCCAGGCAGTGATGGAGTTTCTGCTGATCAACCACCCCCTCGATTGCCCCATCTGCGACGAGGCAGGGGAGTGCAAGCTGCAGGATTATGCCTACCGCCATAGCGAGGGCATCAGCCGGTTTGAGTTCGATAAGGTCCGGAAGCCGAAAAGGGTCGCCCTCGGCCCCCGCGTCATGCTCGATGTGGAACGCTGCATCATGTGCTCCCGCTGCATCAGGTTCTGCGACGAGATCGCCAAGAATCCTCAGCTCACGTTCACGAACCGGAACGACCATGTCGTCCTGACCACTTTCCCGGGGCAAGAACTCGACGACAACTACTCGATGAATACGATCGACCTCTGCCCGGTCGGGGCTCTGACAAGCAGGGATTTCCGGTTCAAAGCGCGGGTGTGGGAGATGTCCTCGACCGATACCGTCTGCGCCGGCTGCGCCCGCGGGTGCAATACGCGGATGTGGGTGCGCAATAACGAGATCCTCCGACTCACCCCCCGCCACAACCCCGCCGTGAACGATTACTGGATGTGCGACCACGGCCGCCTCGATACCTTTGGGTTTGTGAACGCGGAAAACCGAACCAAATCCCCTATGGTCCGCAAGGACGGCAAGCTGACGGAGGTGTCATGGGACGAGGCGATCGCAAAAGTGGCCTCCGAACTTAAAGCATTTAAGGAGACCGAAATTGCAGCCATCGGCTCCGCCTACGCAACGAATGAAGATAATTTTGCTCTCGTGAAACTGATGAGGCACCTCGGCGTGAGGAAGCTCGACTTTGTCCCCCATACGATCGAGGGGAGCCAGGATGAGCTGCTGCTGCGGGCCGATAAGACTCCGAATAGCACCGGAGCCCGAGCCGTCGGGGTGCTGCCCGCCGGGAACGGCCCGGACTATAACGAGATTTTCCGCGAAATCCGATCGGGAATCGTGAAGTCGCTCTATGTTATGGAGGACGACATCGCCTCGGACCCGTCAGTCGCCGAGATTCTCGGGAAACTGGACTTTCTCGTCGTCCACTCGTCAACGGAGAATGCCACAACCAAAGCCGCAGACGTGGTCCTTCCGTGCTCCACTTTTGCAGAAAAACACGGCACCTTTACGAATTTCGAGGGACGGGTCCAGCGCATACGGCCCGCCGTGGCCACGGTCGAACAGGAACGGGCCCTCGACGGCTTCTCGATGAGCCGCCTCGATAAGTTCGGCGCCCATAACGACTCGTGGACCAAGGGAGCCCGCCGCGACGCTCGCCCCTCCTGGAGAATTCTCTCAAGCGTCGCGGGTGCCCTCGGCGCCAGGTGGAAGTTTTCCGCCGCCGACGATGTTTTTAGCGAAATCGCCTCCTCGATCGAAGCTTTCCGTGGAATGAGCTATCTCCGCCTCGGCTCCCGGGGAATTGTGGTGAAATCCCTCGAGACGGTGAGCTGATGTCATCCGCCCTAATCGCCTCGGTAAAGATCGCCGTCGTCCTGGTTGTGATGCTGACCGCGGTCGCCTATATCGTGCTGATCGAGCGCAAGATCGCCGCCGCAATCCAGAACCGCATCGGCCCGAACCGCGTCGGATGGAAGGGCCTGCTCCAACCCTTGGCCGATGTGGTGAAACTGGTGATGAAGGAGGATATCGTCCCCAAGAATGCCGATAAGTTCATCCACGACCTCGCCCCCATTATCTCTATAACCGTAGCGCTGACGACTTTTGCCGTGATCCCGTTCGGAGATCATATCACTCTCTTCGGCCAGGACGTCCAGCTGCAGATCGCCCGTGTGAATATCGGGATTCTCTATATCCTCGCCCTCACCTCCCTCGGAGTCTACGGCCTCACGCTGAGCGGATGGTCATCGAATAACAAGTACTCGCTTCTTGGCAGCCTCCGATCCTCCGCCCAGATGATCAGCTACGAGCTTTCCATGGGCCTCTCGATCATCGGCGTCGTGATGATCGACGGAAGCCTCCAGCTTGACCGGATCGTGCAGGCTCAGGCCGGATGGCGCTGGAATTTCATCCTGCAGCCGGTCGGGTTTGTGACGTTTGTCGTGGCAGCCTTCGCGGAAACAAACCGGCTCCCGTTCGATCTCCCCGAGGCCGAGCCCGAACTGGTCGGCGGGTACCATACCGAATACAGCGGGCTGAAATTCGGACTCTTTTATCTCACCGAATATGCCGCGATGTTTACCGCCAGCGCGATTATTACAACGCTCTACCTCGGCGGCTGGCAACTCCCCTTTGTCGGCTCACTCGGGTTGACCGGATTCTGGGTCTCGGTCCTGCAGGTTTTCGCGTTCTGCCTGAAAGTTTTCGCTGTGGTGCTGTTCTTTATCGTTGTGAGGTGGACAATCCCGCGATTCCGGTACGACCAGCTCATGGATCTGGGATGGAAGGTGATGCTCCCTCTCGCGATCGCGAATCTGCTCGTGACCGGGGCGGTCATGCTTGCCTTCGGATTGTAGACGCGTATGCCAGCGCCGAAATTCAAGCCGATCATCCACCGCAGAGACCTTTCCTTCTGGGACAAGCTCTACATCCCGCAGATTTTCAAGGCCCTGACCATTACGATCGCCCAGATTTTCAGGCCGAAATTCACCCGCCAGTATCCGGAAGAAAAATGGAATCCCCCGGATTCCTTCCGCGGCCGCCCCGTCCTCGTCGAGGAAAAAGGGGTGGAACGATGCGTGGCCTGCGGCCTCTGCGCCCGGGTCTGCCCCGCCCTCGCCATCGAAGTGCAGGGCTCGGAGACGGAACTCTGGAAGGAGCGTTATCCCGTGAAATTCGAGATCAATATGCTCCGCTGCATCTTCTGCGGCTTCTGTGAAGAGGTCTGCCCCGAAGAGGCAATCGTGATGAGCAAGGATTATGAACTTACCTTCACGAGCCAGCAGGAAGCGGTTTTCGGCAAAGATAAGCTCCTTGTGCCCGCCGAAAAGTTGAAGGACCGTCTCGAGTTCTTACGGCAGAATCGCTGAACTTTTCCACAGTCCCCTCGTCCCGGGACGAGATGACTTCCCCGTCAGTAACAATATATCAGGAGAAAGTGAAATGGCACGATCACTCTGGATTGTTCTTACGCTGGCATTCTGCCTGCCCTACGCCTACGGACAGAAAACTCAGCATAGTCCGCCCGTAAGGAGACAAACCTTCGCCACCGAACGCGGAAAGGTCGGTTTCCTCATCGGGAGTTTTATGACGGAGACCGTAATTCCCCCCGCTCCGTCAATGCCGAAAGGCGCCACGGGGAAAGGCACCGCAGTCATCGCCCCGGCTCTCGATTCCATGTTTTTTTCCCTGGAAGATGAGAGCGTCAATACTCTCTTGGGAAATTATAAAGGCCACGGGATGCTCGGATATGAGCCGCAAACACATGAGTTTGTGCTCGCCATGTTTAACAATTTCGGGGACCACCCGACCTATCACGGCAACTTTGTGGGCGATACTCTCGTCTTACTGGCAAAGATCCCCGCCCCGAAAGGCTCGTTCGACCAAAAGCTGCTCTGGTATAAGGATGGCGATGCCGTGAAACTGAAGATCCTGAGTGATTTTGGCACCGGGTTTGCCCTGACTCTCGAGGAAACGTCTACTCCCATGTCCCAGAAGCCGAAATGATGTTCTAACCCGCCCCGTTTCGGGCCGGGCTTCCCCCAAAACCTTGAGTATCATGAAACTTTTGGGTATTTTCATCGTCATACAGGTGTCCCTATACTGGAGTCTCCCATGAAGCCCACAATTCTCTCCCTTTTGGCGGCGGCATTGCTCTTTGTCCCCCGCACCCAGGCCCAGCAGCTTAGCGTCCCGTATCAGCGGTTTTCCCTCCCGAACGGGCTCGACGTGATTCTCCACGAGGATCATTCAGTCCCCGTCGTCTCGGTCAATGTCTGGTACCACGTCGGCTCCGGAATGGAAAAGCCGGGCCGAACCGGGTTCGCTCACCTTTTTGAACATATCATGTTCGAGGGGTCGAAGAATGTCCCCGAGGGGAAATTCGACGAATGGCTGGAAGCCGCCGGCGGCGATAATAACGGCTCGACGACGACGTTCCGCACGAACTACTGGGATAACCTTCCCAGCAACGCGCTTGAACTCGCCCTCTTTCTTGAGGCCGATCGCATGGGACACCTTCTCGATGTGATGTCCCCGGCGCGGGTAGACCAGCAGCGCGATGTGGTCAAAAATGAGCGGCGCCAGTCGTACGAAAACCGGCCGTACGGCCTCGCATCCATCGCCATCGGCGAGAATCTGTATCCCCCCGCCCACCCCTTCCACTGGCCCACGATCGGCTCCATGGAGGACCTTTCGGCCGCCAGCTACGAGGACGTGGTGGACTTTTTCAAAAAATATTATGTCCCGAATAATGCCAGCCTCGTCGTCGCCGGCGATATCGACCCCGTGAAGACGAAGGAGCTCGTGACGAAATGGTTTGAAAATATCCCGACAGGACAACCGCTCCCCCCGTTCAACGGGCCCGTCGCGTTTCTCACACAGTCGAAACGCCAGACGATGGAGGATAAAGTCCAGCTCCCCCGGCTTTATATGAACTGGCTCTCGCCGCCGATCTTCTGCCCCGGCGACGCCGAGCTTGATCTGGTCGCCTCCGTCCTCGCCGACGGCAAGAATTCCCGGCTCTATAAGAGGCTCGTCTATGATATGCAGATCGCCCAGGATGTGTCGGCCTCACAAAGCTCCAGCCCTCTCATCTCCTCTTTTTCCATACGCGCAACGGCCCGGAGCGGGCATAAACTTTCGGAAATCGAAAAAGTCATATGGGAGGAGATCAACAAGCTGAAAAACGATCCGCCCACACAAAGGGAGATCCAGCGTGCCATAAATGGCTTTGAGGCGAGCTTCCTGGGGAGGCTGGAAAGGGTGGGGGGGTTCGGCGGCAAGGCCGATCAGCTCAATTCCTACCTCGTCCAGACCGGAAACCCGGACTATTTCAACGAGGACCTCGCCCGCTATAAAGCGATTTCCCGTGAGGACGTCCGTACCGCCGCTCAGACCTACCTCAAAGAGAATGGGAATTATATTCTGAGCGTTGTCCCGGCGGGGAAACGCGATCTCGCTCTGCCTGAAGTTTCGGGAAAATGACCATGAAAACCTTAATCCTTACTCTCTCGCTCGCGCTCAGCATTTCCGGCTTCGCCCAGTCGACCGATTCGCCCAAAGTCCCGAAGCTCGGACCCCCCCCGGCTCTGAAACTGCCCCCGATTCACCATTTCTCGCTCTCGAACGGCTTGAAGGTGTCGGTGATGGAGAAACATGAGGTGCCGCTCGTGCAAATGGAGCTGATCGTCCGCTCGGGCTCGATCAATGACCCGCCGGGAATGAGCGGCGTCGCCAGCATGACTGCCGCCATGCTCGAGGAAGGCGCAGGCACCCGCAATTCGCTGGAACTTTCCGACGCGATCGATTTTCTCGGCGCCGATATCTCGGCGTTCGCCAGCCAGCACACTTCCGGCGTCGTGATGCATACCCCTCTGTCAAAACTCGACTCAGCCCTCACGCTGTTTGCCGATGTCGCTCTTCGCCCGACTTTTCCCCCTGAAGAACTTGAGCGGAATCGAAAAGAACGCCTGACGACCCTGATGCAGTGGCACGATGAGGCCCGCGCGATCGCCTCCGTGATCTATAGCCGCACGCTCTTCGGAACTTCCCACCCCTACGGCATCCCCAGCATGGGGAACGAGAAGTCACTGCGCGCGATGACAGTCGACGATCTGCGGAAATTTCACAGGGAAGCCTTTCAACCGAATAACGGGTTCATCGTGGTTTCAGGGGATATTTCGGCAGACAATGTGAAATCCCGGCTCGAACAGCTGTTCGGGTCATGGAAGACGGGAAGCGTGACGCCTGTGTCCCTCCCGACGGCAGAGCAGGTGAGCAAGCGCAGGGTTATCATCGTCGATAAGCCCGGGGCACCACAATCCGAAATCCGCATCGGCCGGATCGGCGTACAGCGCCTGACGGAGGATTTCTTCCGCATCGTGGTGATGAATACAATCCTCGGCGGCTCCTTCACCTCCCGCCTGAACCATAATCTCCGCGAAGTTCATGGCTACACCTACGGGGCCTCATCCGGGTTCGATTTCCGCCCAACGCCGGGACCCTTCACCGCGGCCGCCGCCGTCCAGACGAATGTCACCGATAAGGCTCTTTCTGAATTTATGAAGGAATTGACCGGCATTCTTCAACCGGTATCCGACGACGAGCTGTCCCGGGCCAAGAATTATCTCGCCCTCCGATACCCCGAGAATTTTCAGACCGTCTCTCAGCTGGCAGGCCAGCTCTCCGACCTCCAGGTCTATGGCCTCCCCGATGATTTCTTCAATTCCTATATCCAAAAAATTCTCGGTGTAACGAAGGAGGACGTCCGGACGGTCGCCAAACGATACCTCGATCCCGAAAAGGTAGATATCATTATCGTGGGGGACCGGAAGGTTATCGAACCGGGTATCGCCGCCCTGAATCTGGGGCCCATAGAATCAATGACGATCGACGAGGTCCTCGGAGCAGCGCCGGTCATCGACCCGGGCAAATGACGACCCGGGGTGCCGCCTGTGCGCCGCATTGTTCTGTTTCTTCTGCTTCTCTTTGTGGTCGCCGGCATATCTCACGCCCAGATCTACTCGTGGCGCAAGAAATTGTCGGGCGCCGGGCTCGCCGTCGGGCTCAATCCCCGGAATCCCAGTACAATCTACGCTGAAGGGGACCCGGGGACTTTCTTCGTCTCCTACGATCGCGGGGTCTCCTGGAGCTATCTCAGTTCTCCCGGCGTTGCTCTTATCCGGCAGATCCTCGTTCATCCCTCCGATACCTCTACTATCTTCTGCACCGACGCCAATTCAGGTCTGGTGAAAAGCACCAACGGCGGTCAATCGTGGCGGACTGTCATCCGTAATTTCGGGATAGACGGCGAGAGCCTGACCCTCGACCCCAATCACCCCGATACGATGTATGCAGGCAATTTTGCCGACGGGCGTGTCTATCGTACTACGGACAGGGGAGAGTCATGGGTTTCGCAGGGATTCGCCGGCGGGAGTCTCTGCGCGTTTACCTGCAGACCCGATAGCCCGAATGTTCTTCTCGCAGGGACCGGCGGCGGGACGATTTCGAAAAGCACCGACGGCGGCGCCCAATGGAGGATCGTCAAAGGCGCCACCTCCGGCCGGGTCTTCCAGGAAGTGCCGAAAATCGTGGTAAGCCCCTCGAATCCTCTCGTTGCCTTTGCGACTATTAACGGCGATCCCCACCCGGATCTCGGCGTCTGGAAAACGACCGACGGCGGCGAGAGCTGGTCTCAGAGCCCCCTTCCCCTGACCGGGATATCGACGTGGGGCATGGCAATTTCGGAGTCGAACCCGGAAGTCGTGTATGCCGGCACGTTTAATCTCGCTAACCACGTCGTCTTTAAAACGACCGACGGTGGCTCAACCTGGTCCATTCTCGAGACGGGACTTCCCTCGGGAGGATATCTCTGGAATCTCAAAGTTCATCCGACCGATTCGTCCGTAGTCCTGGCCGGCGTGACAATCGGAGTGTTCGGGGCGAACGGTATATACCGCCTCGCATTCTCGACGACAAGCATCACCGGCGTGATCCGCGACTCTCAAAACGGAGACACCGTGAAATCGGGGTTTTTCACCATTCCCACGACGGGTGATTTCACCGACCTCAGCCTGTCAGGCGGCACCTTCAGCTTCGGCTACTTCGACGGCGACCCCACCCTTAATCCCCAAGGCCTGGTGGAAGCGTATCCCTATTATGCCGCATATCCCGTGCTCTCTTTTACCCCCGACTCCGCGCTGCACCAGACGGTTTATCTTTCAAAGCTTCCGCATGCGTTCGTGGGGGGGTCCGTGCACGATTCTCTGGGAAATCCCGTGAAAGCCACAGTGACTTTTTCCACCGTCACGCCGCAGGGTCTGGTCTCAGTCTCCGAGAACACTGACTCCGCCGGGGATTATTTCGCCGGAGACCTCTACGCCTCCATCCCTCCCATCACCTCGGATTATTCAATAAAAGTCGACCCGGATATCCCCTACCGCCAGCTTCAGCTCTCCGGAGTTCACCTCGACCCAGTCTTGCTCGCACTCGATTTCGTGACATGGCCCGCCGATATTTTTCTCGTGGGAGAGGATAGCATTTCTTACGTGTCCGGCTACACCGCCGCCATTGAATCTCTCGGGTATAAAGCCTATTTCTGGAATACGGTTCAGAAAGGTCCCGCCCCCTTCGAGCGTACGTCGGAATTCATCAGAAAAACCCTGATTTATTTCACCGCGAATAAGCATACGCCCATGAGCCCGGCTGAGCTCTCAGAATTGTCTCAGTCGCTCGGCTCTGGCTCCGATCTCTTCATCACGGGTCAGGATATTCTGGAAAGGAATGACACTGCGGCATTTTTCAGCCAAAATCTGGGGATCGGGTTCGGCGCCAATACCAACATCGTCTACTGTAAGGGTGTTCCAGGAGACCTCTTCGATGGGATGGGGTTTTACACGACTCTCTTCAGCCATCAGACCTCAAGGGATACGCTTACATTTTCAAATGCGAAGGCGCGACGACTCCTCGCCTACGGCGGCCTCGGGAATCTCGGGACGTCAGCCGTCCGTATCGATAGCGCCGGCCCGGCCGGGTCGAAAGTGGTTGTGATGGGATTCGGCTTCGAGGCGATCAGCACCGAAGCCAACCGGAAGGAAGTGATGCGGCGCATTCTGGGTTATTTCGACGGCTCTATCGTTCTCGGCGCCGGGGAACGCGCCCTCAGGCCGCCGGAATTCAGGCTGGAACAGAATTTCCCGAACCCCTTCAATCCCGCCACGACGATTGTCTTTGAAATTCCCAGGAAGACTAGGGTTGCGCTGAAAGTTTTCGACGCGCTCGGGAGAGAGGTGGCATCGCTCTTTGACGGGGAGCTGCAGCCGGGAGTCCATTCTGCAACGTGGAACGCGGAGGGTTACGCTTCGGGTGTGTATTTCCTGCGGATTACGGGGTCTACTTTCTCTGCAACGCGGGAGATGATGCTTCTGAAATGACTACATCCTGATCTGCTTCCACCAGTTCTCGACAACCTGACTGACGTTCGTCAGGGAATCCTTGTGCTCCCATTTTTCATAAAACCTGATGTCTCCTCCCGCCGGGCTCGGAGACGGCATGTCGATCATCGCACGGACCGGCGTCGGAACGGAGTCGCCAATGACGATCGCCTCCCCCTGCTGAAGCGTGGGGAGTATGTCGATCAGATTGGCCATGCTGTCCGGGACAAGGTTCCGGACGTAGGTCTGATCGTTAGGGTTCAAAAGCCGCATCGCAAAGAAATTGTTGCACTGCGCCGTGATCGTTTCTGAGATTTCTGAGGGGCGCTGGCTCACGATCATGGCGCTCACCCCGTATTTTCTCCCCTCTTTCGCGATTCTCTCGACGGTCTTCCGAGCTGCCGTGTTCTTCCCCGTCATCGACAGGTATGTGTGGGCCTCCTCAAACACGATCAACACGGGAAAATCCTGGCGCGACGGGTTCCAGAGGTTGAAGTCGAAGATGAGCCTTCCCAGAAGGGAGACGAGGACGTTGATGACGTCGAACGGCACCCGGCTCAAGTCCAGAACGGTGACGTGATGCCCCGAGTCGAGCGCGAAGAGCCGGGTCAACCAGGCCTCGAAAGCGTCGGAAGAGCGGTAAAGCTTCGGTTTGAAGAGGAATTCATAGCGGCGGTCCGAGAGCTTGCTCTCGAGCCTCACCAGGAACCGCGTGAACTGGCCAAAGAACGGGCCCTCCTTCCCGGCCAGCGTCCGCTCCGTGTCGAGCGTCCTCATCCTCGCCATGACTTCCACGAAATCGAAAAAGAGCGGCGTGTCGATGGTGAGATAATCCTTGAGCGCCAGGTTCTTGCCCCTCTTCGAATCGAGGATCGCCTCCTTCATGATCATCATCTGGTTGTGCGCGGAAGGCTCATGCTCTTCGATGAACATTTCACAGATCTCGTCGAAATTCATGAGCCAGTAGGGGAGCTCCAGCTCGTCGATCTTGATGATGTTCGCCGAACCGCTGAACGCCGGGGTGTACTCGCCATGCAGGTCGAGGAGGACGATGTGTGTGTTTTCAAGCCAGTCGACTTTTTGTATGATCGACGCCGCCGTGCAGGATTTTCCCGACCCGGTCGATCCGAACAGGGCAATGTGCTTGGCAAATAATCTGTTGGGGTCGAGATAGAACCGTTCGTCCCCGAATTGCGAGACGGTGCCCAGGGAGAAATTGTGCTGCCGGAACGAGGAGAAAACGGCGGAAACATCCTCGGCCCCCGCAGCATAGACCCCGCTTCCCAGCCTTGGCGACGCCGCCACACCGCGTTCGAATTTTCCCTCGCGCAAGGTTCCGATCAGCTGGATGTCCATCGACGAGCGCGCCGAGGACGCCGCGCCGAAAGGCGAGGCCTCAGCCGCACCGTCCAGCGTGCGAAGCGCGGAAATCGAGCCGATGATCGAGCGGCTGCCGTCAACCATCATCACGTACATGCCCGTCCGCCCCACCAGCTCCAGATCCGCCCCATCGTCGATGGGGATGTCCTGGAGAGATGCCGTGAGCGTGCTCCCGCCGACAGCCGTGACAGTTCCGATACGCTTGGATTCGTCTACCACGATCTACTTGTTCCTCTTTATGGTGACGATGGTCTTGTCGTCGGAATGAACGCCGTGCGTGTTGAATTTCTGGACCTCATCGAGCACCCTGAGCGAAATGTCCTTCGAGGGAAGGGAGCGGTATTCATTCACGAGATCTATCAGGCGCGCCTCGCCGAAAAATTCTCCCTGCTCGTTTGCTGCCTCCGATATGCCGTCGGTGTACAGGATGAGGATGTCCCCCTTGTTCATGAGAAAACTCTCGGTCCTGAAATTTTCACGCGGGAACGGGCCCAGGATCTGGCCCGTGGCTTCGAACATTTCGTAGGATCCGTCCGCCCGGAGGAGTATCGGGTTGTTATGCCCGCAGTTCGCATAAAGGACCAGGCCGTTCCGGTCGTCGGTCAGCTCGCAGTAAACAAGGGTGACGAAGTGATCCTCGGAAAACGTGCGGTTGAGGAGCTTGTTGACCCGCGACAGGAGGGAACTGATCTTGGTCTGGTAGTCAAAACCCATCCTCAATGCCCCCGACGTGTACAAGGCCTGCGCCGCAGCCGATAACCCCTTGCTCGCCGCATCTCCGATAACGACGCCGATTCTCTCCTGATCCAGCTCCCCCACGAGATAATCGAAAAAGTCCCCCCCGACGATCCTGTCCGGTATCGAAACGCCGTACATCTCGTACGAATGGAACCTCATCTCGTGCTGCGGAAGGATGCTCTGCTGTATCTCCCGGGCCTTGTCCAGGTCCTGCTCGAGAACCCTCGCCTTCCTCTCCACCTTCTTCGCCCGCAGGACCGAGGTGAGCGCCGTGCTGATGATATTCAGGGTGGATGTCAGAGATTCGTCCAGATGGTCGGCGTTGAACGCCAGCACATATCTGTAGAGTATATGCCCCCTCCATTTGACCCGCTCGCCGACCCCCGTCGCTGAATACCGAAGTATGCCGCGCTTCCGCAAGTAGGTGTCCTGCTCGTTCCCGAGCACCGTCCTCCGCTGCGGCAGCTCCAGGAATATGGGGTAATCCTTGACTTTTATGCTGTATCCCTGACGGATCGACTCCATGTCCCCGGTCTGGTGAACGAGCATGTATGACCCGCTCTTCGCATCAAATTTCCAGATGCGCCCCCCCTTGAGCCGGATTTCTTCATTCTGGACTACCTCGTGAAGCACCTGCTTCAGGAGATCTTCTTCATTCTCGACCGTGCGAGACCCGATGCTTTCTATTGTCCGGTAAAGTTTTCTTAGCTGCATCTTTTCGTGATAAAATTCCCAAGCAATGTAAACCGAATCCCGCTGAAAAACAACAGGCCTAATGGTATTTCATCTCGCCAGCCCGGATGGCGATGTCGAGAAAATCTTCCTTTCTCGGAATCGCACACGAATACAATCCGCTGTAGGCGCAGTACGGGTTGAACGCACTGTTGAAATCGATGGTATAAAGGTACCCGGGTTCGTGTCGATCCTCTCCCACGTCGATGTAACGACCCACATTGTACGTTTCCTTCCCCGTCGTCGAGTCGGTGAACCAGACCGACAACGCATCACCGGTCTCCGCCGACTTGTAGACGTTCAGACGGTACTCGCGCCCGCTGCTGTTCATGACGAAATAACCGTGCTTCAGCATGGGCCGCGCCTCACCACGTGTGCCGTAGATCGTCACAGGCTCCGGGGTTTTGTACGGATACAAGAGGGATTTGAAGACATACCGCGTATCGGGCGGGTACCAGTTGATTCCCCTGAATTCTATGGTAGAGTCCCTGAGAAACGGGGAGTAGGGGCTGTACCGGAAAAATGAGTCGACCTGCGCACGATGGGCGACTATATCGCCGACGATTCGGACGCTGTCCTGGCTCGATAAAGGCGCGGGCGCCGTCCGGACGCATCCCGACAGGATGATCAAAAGAATGAAGCGTTTCATGATGAGCTATTTTCTTGCGGCGCGGGAGGGAGCCTGCAGGATCCAGCTATGGCCGGCGTCGCTTGTTTTCAGTATCGTGCCGTCACCCCCCACGGCCCAGCCCGTCTTCCCCCCGCCGGTATGAAAGGATCTTAACACCTCGACCGTGGGACTCTTCTGCTCCTTCCAGTGCTTTCCGCCGTCCGCTGTGGTCATGATCGTGCCTGAGGTTCCCACGATGACGCCCCTCGATCTGTCATAGAAGCTTATGCCGTAATGAAAATTCTTTGTCTTGAACTCCAGAAAATATTCCTGCATGTTCTGCCCATCCCAGCTCTTTCCCCCATCCTTTGTCCTGAGAATGGATCCGTAACCCCCTGCGATCCACCCCGTCGCAGGATCGACGAATTGCACCGCCAGATAAAGCGGGCTCAGGGCCGTCACTTTCGTCTCCTTGCCCTCCCAGCTCGATCCCCCGTCGGTCGTCCGGATAACAGTTCCGCTCGCTCCCGCCGCCCATCCCATTCGGGCATTCACAAATTGTATCGTCCAAAGATCGCTCAGCGTGTTCGACGGCAAGCGGTGCCAGCTTACACCCCCGTCCGTCGTTTTCAGGATGGTGCCGTCGCTTCCCGAAATCCAGCCGGTTTTTTGGGAGATGAATTTTACTGACATGTAGTTCTTGTTCGACGTGCTGTCGCACATGGCCCAGCTTTTCCCGCCATCCTTTGTCATGACGATGGTGCCCCCGACCCCGACCGCCCACCCAGTCCGCCGGTCGGCGAAATCGACGCCGAAGAGTTCGCGAGAGTTGCCCCCCGCCTCCGGAAGATATAGCCATGTCATGCCGCCATCCGTGGTCCGCGTGATGATCCCCGACTGCCCGACGGCGTATGCGGTTTTTTCATCAAGTGCGGTAACGGCGTTCAGCGATTTCCGCTGGACCTGATCACGGTACTGCATTCCCTGAAGAGTCGATGCAAGGAGGGGAAGAAGCAGAAGATATTTCATGACGTTGTGAAAATACGTATTCCATGCCCGATTTGCAAAAATTCTTTCCAATTGGTGAACCGATGCGTGACCTATGTGTAGAACCGACGGCTGTCTCTATTATTGATTGACTTCACGCTTAAAGTTCCGTACAGTGTAGCGGAAATGCCAAGACCGCTGACGCCTTTCGAAGCAGAACAATCGCCCGGAAGTCCGGAGCCGCCCTTCAGGAGGACGCTTCTTATCGTGGCTCTCCCGGCCACGATCCTGCTGTTTTACCTCCTCGCAAGCGCGCATTTCCGCTATACTCCCGACGACACGTACATCTATCTCAAATTTGCGAAGAACCTGATCTCCGGGAACGGGATGTCTTTCAATCCGGGCCAGGTTTCCTACGGCTTTACAAGCCCCTTGTGGCTCTTCATCATTTCCCTGGGGGGAGCCGTGGGCGCCGATCTTTTCATCGCCGCCAAGGGCATCGACCTCGTTATCGCGTGCCTCGCCCTCCTGGCGTTCTATCTCGTGGCGAATGAGGTTGTGAGGGATGCGGCAGTCGCAATCTGCGCGACCGTGGCGTTCTCAGCCAATGCCTGGATGGTCCGGTGGGCCGGCTCCGGGATGGAGACGTCTCTTTCGGTTGCCCTTGTCCTCCTGACCTTTCTCTACTGCCTGAGGAATGAGTATTTTGCATCCGTGGTGATGGCCGGGCTTCTCTCGCTCGCTCGCCCCGAGGGAGCGCTGATCGTGCCGTTGATCCTGGCAGATCTTTTTCTGAATTCCGAGAATAAACGCCGGGCCACCAAGATGGGGGCGGCGTTGCTTATCATCTTCGCCATGATCCAGGCGCCGTGGCTCCTCTACGCATTCAGGACGTTCAATTCTATTCTTCCCAACACAGCCCTCGCTAAGATGGGGTTCCAGTGGAATGCCGACAGCTTTCTTGCGACGTCCGTGCGCATAGCCAAAACCGTCGCCGCGACCGACGGGATTCCTCTCCTCACGATCATTGCAGCGGGGTATTTTCGTCTGAGAAAGCCGATACGTTCCGACGATATCACCGAGGATGAACGGGCCGAACGGTTTTATATCATCCGCCAGAGTCTCATCGGACTCGCCTGGACGGTCGTCATTCCGCTTTTCTACCTCCTCACAGATACGAACGTCGTCTCACGGTATTTTCTGATTTTCACTCCGCTCCTGACGGTTTACGCGTTCTTTTTTCTCCATCGCCTGATCATGAACTCGGGCCTCAGGCGGCACGTCTATGGGTTCGCCGCTCTCCTGGCCGCCCTGATACTCGCACAGAATCAGTTCTTTTATGAAGAATATGTCCATCCCGGGATAGAACTGTTCGAAGACGGCATGGAATCGTGCCTGATTCCCATAGGGAAGTGGTTTAAGGATAACACTCCCCCGGGGACGACTATCATCGTCCCCGATATCGGAGCAGTCGGCTATTTTTCCGATCGAATCCTGTGCGACGCGGGGGGAATCATCTCGCCGTTCGAGCACCCGTTTGTCAGGAAGGGAATTCCCCCCAATGATATCATCGGCGAAGGATTGTACGCCGGTTCGTGCGAGGTGGATTATGTCGTCCACCGGGCCGAGGTTCCGGAGAAGCTGAAAAACCGCGATCTGGTGCCGGTGCTCTCAAAACCATTTCAGGCGATGACGCTTCTCAAACGGGACACCGATTTTTTTACCGTCTATAAGATGGTCAAATTACATTAGAGCTCTCAGCCGGTCGGGGGAGGGGGGTAAACTTGGCCCCCCAGCGGCCGAGCGTAATCTGGGGCATGTCTCCTCGGAAATCATCCTTCACAGCGCCATTCGGGACAAGCTTGTCGTGGAACTTTTTCTTGTGTATATTAGTTTAATATTTAAGCAAATACTAAAATATAAGATCGATCATGAAGAAAGTCTCTATCGGGGGAAAGCTCTGCGTCGGTCCCACCTTCAGCAGGGCTGAATTCGCCCTCATCAGACAGAACCTCGGAGAACAAGAGGGTTTGAGAACTCTTGCGGACTCTCTCGGCGCGGCCGGGAATCTCCAGCGTCTGTGCATTCTTTTTCTGTTGCATGCCCACAAAGAGATGTGCGTGTGCGACCTGGCGGAAGTTCTAGATCTGACGGTCTCCGCGGTATCGCAGCATCTGAGAAGATTGAAAGACAGGAATATTGTCCGGACGCGTCGATCGGGCCGGACCATTTATTATTCGCTCGTGAGAAACGCGTTCACGTCGAACATCACAGTCATGTTCGCGATGGAGGAAACACGCGAGCGACATGCATTTGTCCTCAACGAAAGGAGCCGCTGAATGAACAAGACCTTGTTGCCAGGCGTGGGAGGGGTGGTCACGGCCGTCATCGCATCCCTTTGCTGCATAGCACCGGTGGCGCTCGGGCTGATCGGACTGGGAAGCGTCGGTGCGCTTTCAGTCTTTGAACCCTACCGCCCCTACTTCATCACGTTCGCTATTGGATTTCTCGGGCTCGCATTCTATCTGACATACCGAAGGCGCGAAGTGAAATGCGAAGACGGTACGTGCACGGTGGTGAGCGCCCGGAATTGGCATAAGATGACCGTGTGGCTTGCCTCCGCGCTATCGGCCGCCGCCATTCTCTTCCCCTATACCGGGCTCACGGCGTCGTCCGCAAAATCACATCTTCCGGATCGTCCCGCCGGTCCCGTTACCCAGCGTGTCAGTTTCCTGAATGTGCCTCTCGTCTGTAATGCCGCGCCGCTCATCGGCTGCGGGAGCCGGGCGAAATTCATCCTGCTCGATATGATGAAAGATCCGCTCGTCAAAGAAGCCTGGCTTAACCGACGGGGTACCGCGATGGCCGTCGTGTGGAATGAAGACCCGAGCGCCGGTTCCCGTCAGGCTGTCCTTCAATCGGTTTTATCCCGGCACGATCTGCCGGTTGAGCCGGCAGGCGAAAGCGATATTGCCGCGCTGGTCGATGATTTCAAGAATAAGGAAGGATGGTATAAAGGATCGGACGTCGACGCCCTCAGCGTACAGGAGGCCGGCGTGATCGCGGACCGGCTTTTGACCGTCGTGAGCAATCATGCAAAGTTCCGCCGGTACGAGGACAGACAGGCATTCCGGGAAGAGGTAAAATTGACGGTCCAGAATCGTTTTCTCTCGATCAAATCGTTTGATGAGCTCGATGCCTCAAACGGGATGCAGCAGGATATTTTCACTTCGGCAGTAAAATATCTCGGCAAAGAGAACCTGCCCGGCCCCGATGTACTCAGAGAGGAATACAGCGCGCTGCGGGATGAGGATGCAGCATGCGGTATGGATTCAACCCAGGGAGCTGCCTGCTGCGCGAAGGACAAACGGGGCAAGTAATATGAATCAGTGCAGCATTCTTCCGCTCGAGACCATCGCCTGTGACCGGCACAAGAAAGACGGCACCTGCTGCCTTGTGACCGATAATTCTCCCGCACCACGCGAAAGCCGGTGTCCGGTTTCAGACGCGTTGTCGCGCCGGGTTCAGCACCGGACCGTTGATCACTTACTGCGATCAGAGCCGCTGCGCCAGGTTCACAACGTCCAGTATTACATTTGCCCAGACCCGGAGTGCGAGGTTGTTTATTTTTCAAACGTGAGCGTGCCCCGCTTCGTTGCTGAAGACGTTAAGGTAAAAGTGCTTCAGAAGGACAGAGGCGATGACGTCAATGTGTGTTACTGTTTCGAGTGGACGCGCTCCCGCATTAAAGACGAGATTCGCCGAACCGGCTCGTCCACCGCTTCGACCCAGATAGCCCGGGAGATCAAGGCGGGAAAATGTGCCTGTGACGTCAAAAACCCCGTGGGTGAGTGTTGCCTGGGGGATGTGAATGCATTCGTAAAATCTGCCTCCGACAATCTCACGTCGACGTAGTCATATCAAATCCCGTATCTTCGCGTCACGATATTTTTCGCTCAATTTTTCCCCCCGAATCACTTCCCGCTCGGCCGGTGGCGCCGGGTTGATCCTCATTGAACATGCCTAAGAGCTCTTGGGTAGGAATCTGTGCAAAGTCTGCCATAACGCCCGAGCGGAAGCTGGAACATCCTGAACCGGTTTTGTATATTCTATCATGGCCGACAAATCAAAGCTTTGGTATCTCAAAAACATCAACATCTTCGATGGAATGGATGACTCCCAGATGAAGATGGTTGAGAAAATGACAACGATGAGTAAGATCGGGAAGCATCATCCCATTTATTTCCCCGAGCAGCCGTCGAATAACATTTTCTTCCTCAAAGAGGGGCACGTCAAGCTCTACCGCATTAATGAGGATGGCAGAGAGGTGATCCACGATATCCTCGGACCAGGGGAAATTTTCGGCGAACTCTCCATCATTGATGAAGGTCAACGAGGCGATGCGGCTGAAACCCTCGACGATGCACTTGTGTGCTCTATGAGGATGAAGGATTTCGAAGGAATGTTAATGCGCAACCCCGCTCTTAACCTTCAGCTCACCAGATGGGTTGGTTTGCGCCTCCGCCGCTTCGAGGAAAAGATGAACGATCTTGTATTCAAGGACGTGACGAAGAGAATTATCGGTTTTCTTGTTCGATACTCTGAAGATTTTGGAAAAATGAAGGATGGGAAAGTTCATCTCTCATCGTTCCTGTCGCATCAAGATATTGCCTACCTCACCGCAGCCTCTCGCCAAACGGTCACCACCGTTCTGAACGAACTCAAGGGAAAAGGGCTCATCGATTTTAGCCGAAAGTCGTTGACTATTCATGATCTGACATCTCTTCGGACGCTCTCAAAGTAATCCCTATGTGATGCCTTGGGGAAGAATTTCCCCTCATTGGTTGTCTATTAGATAAGCTATGGATCGCCCCGAGAAACCACGCTTGCGTCTGATTCAGACCCCTGAAACCCCCCACAGAATTCGATTTGAGGAGACTTTCTTGCATCATCTCGACGCACTGTACCGTACAGCACAGCGTCTTTCCAGAGGAACGGCTGATGCAGAAGACCTCCTCCAGGATACCCTCCTCAGGGCGCAGAAGGGATTTCATCAACTCCGTGATCACTCAAAGACTCGCGCATGGCTATTTCGGATACTGGTCAACACGTTCTACAATGGGAAGAAGAAAGAAAAAAGGGAGCCCCCGATCGTCGATGTGGAGCTTTCAGAGGACCTCGTCGCGTCATCTCAGGCAACTCCAGCATACGACCCTTTGGAAAGGTTCCATGCTCTGTTTGACGACGAAATCAGTACAGCCCTTGACCAATTACACTCGGATTTCAAAGTGACGATCCTCCTTTGCGATGTTGAGGGCCTGAGCTACGAGGAGATCGCAGAAGTGTGTCAATGCTCGACAGGAACTGTCGCTTCGAGATTGTACCGCGCTCGAGAGATCCTTCGGGGCACGCTTGAAAACTACGCGCGCAAACAGGGGTATCTATCGGTGTAATTCATGATGGACGAAACTAGCAATTGTGTACGGGCTCGAACGAGTCTGTTGCGAAACGCTTCAGGCCTTCACGTGCAACTCGATGAGATTGCAGCAGCCGAGCTCCACCTGTCTTCGTGCAGGGAGTGCAAGCAATATTTTCAGTTCAATGAAAAGTTCCAACGGCTCCTCAGGCAAAAACTATCGCGCTCGATTACTCCCCCTAAGTTGCGTGAGTCTCTTCTTCAAAACATGAGCCGACAAACATCGAACAAGCCTATCCTCAAGAGATTATGGAAACAACGGAGGATGGGTCGAGCAGCATTAGGTCTTGCGGTTGCGGCTGGCGCATTTGCAGCAATCTATTTTGGTTTTATGGAGCATCGGGCTGACCAATCGTCGATTCTTCCCTCGCTTCTCATACAAGATCACATCGAGCTTCAGTTGCGTAAAAATCCGTTCGATCTGCAAACATCCAACAAGGACGAGCTTGAGCGTTGGTTTGTCACACGGGTCGATTTTGCAGTCCACATTCCCTCTCTTCGGGATGCCAGACTGCGGGGGGGGAGACTCTGCTATCTGCTCGATAGAAGAATCGCGTTTGCGATCTTCGAGAAGGATGGTGAAGCCCTGTCTGCCTATGTACTCGACGGGCGAGGAGTCGATCTTTCATCGATGGGTCATGAAGATTCGTTGAGTAAGCAGTACTTCTACCGACATAGTGAGAAGGGTTACAACGTCGTTCTTTGGAGGGTGAACGATTTAGTCTACGCTCTTGTCTCGGCGCTCAGCATCGGTAAGCTCGAGTCGTTAGCCACAGAGATATAGACAAAACTCCTCTGAGAGGATTTATTTGGTTCAGGCAGCACTCAAGAATCCTTACGCTGTAATCGTCTTGATGTTGATGGTTGTTATCATCGGCATCACGGCCATCGACAGGATCCCGACCGACATCCTCCCTATGTTCAAGACGCCGGCAGTTCAAATTCTCACCTTCTACCCGGGCATGCCGGCAGAGATCGTTGAGCGGGACATGACGAATCGTCTTGAGCGCTGGACGTCGCAGGCAAACGGCATAGCACGGCAGGAATCGAAATCTATCACCGGCGTCTCGATTGTGAAGGATTACTTCCGACCCGACATCGATCCTAACACGGCGATGTCACAGGTCTCGTCGCTCGCTATTTCCGACCTTTTTTATCTGCCGCCGGGAACTATCCCGCCAATGGTGATGGTGTTCGATCCAACAGCGTCCATCCCCCTTGCCCTCTTGAGCGTCTCGAGCGATGTGCTCGATGAAAAGCAGCTCTATGATGTGGCCTATTTCTCGATGAGAAATCAGTTAAGCGGTATTCAAGGGGTGATAGCGCCGGCAGTGTATGGCGGAAAGCTGCGAAGAATCCTCGTTTACCTCGATCCGGACAAGCTGCGTGGCTACGGTGTAGCACCGACAGATGTGGTGAAGGCGCTGCGCAACTACAACGTGTTCATACCGACGGGCAACGCGAAGATCGGCGATTTAGACTATCAGATCAAAGCAAACGGCATGGTTCCGAAAGTCGAGGATATCAACGATTTCCCGATCAAATATGTTGAGGGCGCCCCAGTTTTTGTAAGGGATGTCGGAGCAGTGAAGGATGCCTTCGCGATCCAGACGAATGACGTGCATGTGAACGGCAAACGGCAGGTGTATATCCCCATCTATCGTCAACCCGGGGCCAACACGATTCAGGCAGTGGAAGGGGTGAAAGATGCTCTCCCGAGGATCATTTCGCGCATCCCGAAGGACATCAACCTCGAAGTCATCTTCGATCAGTCACACTACATCCGCGAATCAATCCGGAGCTTAGAATGGGAAGGACTCCTGGGCACCCTGCTTGCATCGTTTATGATTCTGATTTTCATCGGAAGCTTCCGCTCGATGGTAATTATTTTCGTTTCGATTCCCCTCTCGATCCTCGGGGCTTTCATCGGACTCTATTTCAGTGGTGACACGATCAATGCGATGACGCTGGGTGGTCTGGCACTTGCTGTGGGGCGGCTCGTCGACGATTCGATCGTTGTCCTCGAAAATACACACCGCCATCTCTCCATGGGCAAACGCGTGATGCAAGCGGTTCGCGATGCGGCTGAAGAAGTCGCCATGCCCGTTCTGGTCTCGACAATAACTACCATCGTTGTATTTTTCCCGGTCGTCTTTCTCTCCGGAATGGGGAAATATCTCTTCACGCCGCTTGCGCTCTCGGTCATTTTTGCGATGACGACGTCGTATCTGCTTGCGATGACATTCGTTCCGGTTGCGATGGCATATTTTTACCGTCGCAGGCGCGATGGGGCTGATGATGCGGGCGAAGCCCCTTCGCCGAGGGAGCAGCAATTGTCTAACCAAAAGATCGGTCACGCAGGAGTCTTCGGATTTATAGAACGCGGATTCGAGCAAGTACGACAACTATACGAGCACGTTCTCCTATGGGCGCTGGACAATCCCCGCAAAGTCTTTGTTGGTGCAGCGGCGATAGTGATTCCCTCTGCCGTTGCCTGTTTGTATCTTGGGACTGAGCTTTTCCCTCAAGTGGACGCAGGTCAATTCATGATTCGCATCAGAGGGCAATCCGGAATCAGGATCGAGCGGATAGAGGAGTTGACTAGTTCGGTCGAGGCCGCACTTCGGGAAGAAATTTCGGAAAAAGATCGACAGACGATCATCTCGAATATCGGTGTTCTAAACGATTGGCCCGCTGCCTACACACCGAACTCCGGCCCTCAGGACGCGTTCATCAACGTGCAGCTTGCAGCTCAGCGATCACAGAGCGCGCAGGAGATCGTCGAAAAGCTTCGCCGAGATTTGCAGAATCGGTTCCCTGGAGTCGAATTCACGTTCGATGCCGGAGGACTTCTCACCGCCGCGCTGAACTTCGGTCTCCCTTCACCGATCAATATCCAGATCGAAGGAAACGATTTCTCTGTCTCCTCACAGATCGCTCAGAAGATAAAATCGATCGTGGCTGGCATCCCTGGCGCCGCCGACGTCCGGGTCCAACAGCGCCTCGACTATCCGCAACTTGAGATGAACGTCGATCGGGTGAAAGCTGCATCGCTTGGTCTCACGCAGCAAGATGTAGTAAAGAATACTGTGAGCGCGCTCAACTCGAGTGTCAATTTCGACCCGGCATTCTGGCTGGACGATAAAACCGGCAACCACTACTTCCTTGGAGTCCAGTATCCGGAAGATCAAATCGACTCCAAGGCAACTCTTGAAAACATCCCTATCACAGGCCAGGATCAAAAGAATCCGGTGCTCCTGCAAAACGTTGCCGATTTCACCCGATCGACAGGCGTGCTTGAAGTCAATCACGTCAACATCGTACGGGTTATCGACGTGTTTGCCAACGTGGCTGGGCGCGATGTCGGTTCAGTTGCGAGTGAGATTCAGAAGAAGATTGCTGCAATTGAAGTTCCCTCCGGCTACCGTGTCCAAATGCGCGGTGAGGTATCGAGCATGAACGAGTCGTTCCAGAGTCTGGCTTTTGGACTTCTGCTGGCAGCGATTCTGGTCTACCTCGTGATGGTTGCCCAGTTCCGCTCCTTCGTCGATCCGTTCATTATCATGTTTGCCGTGCCGCTCGGTTTGCTCGGTGTGGTCTGGATACTGTTCCTCACAGGCACGACCGTCAACATCCAGTCGTTCATGGGGACTATTTTCATGGTTGGCATTGCTGTCTCGAACAGCATTCTGCTCGTCGAGTTCACCAATCGCTTGCGCCAGAGCGGCATTCCACTCAGGGATGCACTGCTTCGTGCGGCAAGCGTCCGCCTGCGCCCGATCGCGATGACCTCGATTGCTGCCATATTTGGAATCCTTCCGATGGCGATTCACTTGGCAAGAGGCGCAGAAGCCACCATCCCGCTCGCCCGAGCAGTTATCGGCGGATTACTCGTCTCGACCGTGTTGACGCTGGTGCTGGTTCCTGTGCTGTATTCAGTGCTGAAGAAGGATGTGCCAGTCGAATCGATTATCGGAAGCGCATCTTAATATGAAATTCAACCGGAACTTCTGGCTCATCCTAATCTTCAGTCTCCTCGCCATTGCTGTTTTTGCGATGCGCCAGCAGGAGAAAAGTCCGCCCGATTCAAAGAAGACCTCAATTCTTCCTCGGGTACTCGTCGAAAAGCCCATGAGGAAGATAGTTTCGTCCGATCTACAGCTCAACGGTGACATCCTGCCGTGGGAACAGACGACGGTCTATTCTAAGGTCGCTGGTTATTTGAAAGAGATTAAGGTTGACAAGGGCGATTGGGTAAGGCGAGGCGAGGTTCTCGCGGTGATAGATGATCGTGAAACCCAAAAGGACTATGAGCGGGCTGTTGCCGATTACCACCTGCAGGAAATCACGTATAATCGACTAAAAGACGTTTTGCCGCAAACTCCGAATCTTGTTTCTCAGCAAGATGTTGATGTTGCCAAAGCGAAGTTTGAATCCGCAAAGGCGGCCATGGAGAGACTGAACGTGCTCGTTGATTATGCAATAGTCCGGGCACCTTTTTCAGGTGTCGTGACACAGCGATGGGTCGATCCCGGAGCAATGATTCAATCAGCAGGCACATCCACCAATGCAATGGCGATCGTCAAAATCGCTTCCATGGATACTCTGCGCATCCGTGTCGATGTGCCGGAAAATAAGGTTCCTCTGGTGAAGGTCGGCATAAAGGCAACTGTAACAGTACGAGAGCTTCCGAGACAAGAGTTCAATGGGAAGGTAGCCCGCTTTGGGGTGGCTCTGGATCAAAACACTCGGACGATGCAAACCGAAATCGATATTCTGAATCCGAAACACACTCTTCGTCCGGGCATGTTCGCAAAAGTCACTCTTTATTTTGCCTCGGACGGCAACGCTCTCACAGTCCCGGCCACTGCGATCATTACGGATAAGAATCAATCATTCGTCTATTGTGTTGAACAGAATATTGTCAAGAAAACGCAGGTGGTGATTGGTGCAGACGATGGTGTCCGTCCAGCCATCGTACAGGGATTGACGGGAGACGAGCTCGTCATCGTCTCGGGAAAAGAGTCTGTGATCGAGGGCGCCAGAGTTGACCCGGTACAGAAATAAACGGGAGCGCCCAATGATAAAAATGCCGGTTTGTCTTCCTCTTCTTTTCATCTGCGTATGTATCCTTGACGCTCAGCCGCACGCAGATTCAACGGAAGTTCTCCCCATCGATTTGCCGACAACCCTCAAGCTTGCAGGCGCTAATAATCTTGAGATTCAGCTTGCCGAACAGAAAGTAGAAGCGGCACACGCGCAAAGTCTCAGCGCAAATGAAAAATACCTCCCCACTTTCACGCCGGGGATCTTTTACCTCCAACATAACTACCGACTTCAGGCAACCGATGGAACATTTCTCTTTGTAAATAAGCACTCGGTTTTTGGAGGGATGAAGGGAGAAGTTTCGTGGGAACTGAGAGATGCGATCTTCCAATCGCTCGCCGCTCGCCAGAGGTCGAACGCCGCTGAGTTCGGCTATCAAGCTGCAACGAACGATATCCTGCTTCAAGCGACGAACCAATATTATGACCTCTTGCAGGCAAAGCAGGGAGAGCGAGTTGCCGATGAGTCATCAGGATTATTTCATAAGCTCAGATTGGAGATGGAACAGAAGCTCAAAGCCGGGCTTGGTTCTCCATCCGACCTCTACCTGATCAGAACAGAAGAATCCCGCGCAATGGTTCAGCTTGAGCAGTCAAAAGTGCAATCGCAACTTGCCTCGCTTCGGCTTGCGCAAACCTTACGCCTCGACCCAATGGTTGTACTCGTACCAGCGGATTCTCAGCTCGTTGAAGTGACACTTGTCCCGAAAGACTCTTTTTCACGGGAGCTGATCCAGAAAGCGTTGGCACAACGGCCCGAGCTCTATGCCAACCAATCACTGATGAGCGCTGCGGCAAGCGAAAAGAATGCAGCAATCTTCGGACCGCTCATTCCCTCGATCAAAGCTACTGCATCGAGCGGAGCCTTCGGACCCGACTTCGACGACATGAAAAACTCAAATGATATCGGACTGACGTTACAATGGAGCATCGGACCGGGAGGGCTGTTTGATTTCGGTCGCGGCAAGTATGCTTCCGCTCAGCGGCGGAATTCAGAGCTACAATCTGAACAAGTTGGGGATCAAGTGAAAACTGATGTCTTGAGCGCCTATGCGCAGGTGCAATCAAAATCTCGTCAACTGGACCTGACCCGCCAGGCGTTGAAGGACGTCCATGAGGCGGTTAGCTTGGCACAGGAACGTCAGCGGACAGGCATTGGCATCGCATTGGAAGTTGTCCAAGCTCTCACATCGTACTACACGGTAGAGAAAGATTATCTTGAAGCAATTATCGGCTACAACAAGGCCCAATACGGCTTGTACCGGGCGATCGGGGGACAGATGCCGCTCCATGGATCGCAGTAGCTTCGAAAGCAAATCAACTGTGAACTTATTCGCGAACGGTATTGTCGGATGGCCGACAGTATTTCATCGGGCTACATCGTACGTTGTTCATAAAGTCAACTACGACAGACTATCCATAAAACAAGAGAAAGGGAAAAGCATATGAAAAAGCGTCTTCTTGTTGCCCTTGTACTATTGAGCTTTCAGGCAGCCTTTGGGGGCGATGATACAAAACAGTGTACGCTCAATGTAAAAGGCATGACATGTGGGGCTTGTGCTGCCAGAGTGAGGAACGCAGTCAGTCAGCTTCAGGGCGTCCGGGCGGTCAACGTAAGTCTCGAAAATGGCACAGCCGAAGTAACGTATCTTCCGGCGAAGCTGACTTCCAACGACCTGCTGGCGTCAATCGATGAGACGGGATTCACAGCGTCAATTGCCGACGAGCCGCAGGATCGGAAAACGGAAATGAAAAAAGAGCAAATAAAGGGCGACATGCAAATGGAGATGCCAATGAGCCCGGAGATGGATCAGGCGCGGGCTCAGCTTAAAGCAGCCAAAATGAAACTCGCGCAAGATGGTCACTACAACTGCTGCAACAAAACGCCGTGCGATTTTTGCGCGATCTCCATGAATATGTGCCCGTGCGGCAAGAACGTGAAGGAAGGAAAACCTGTCTGCGGCGAGTGTGCCGATGGTTGGAGTGTCGGACATGGCGATGTCGCGGGGGTCGATGCGAAGAAAGTCAAGCGTGAGCCGCACACTATGATGAAGATGGGATATGACATGAAAGCAAAGATGTACGGCGAGATGAAGGAAATGAAAGACGAGAAGAAATAGGCTCGTTCTTCTTGCGGCCTTCAGTTTCGAAAGCGGGTTCACTCCCGCTTTTTATTTTTAACGTTTACACCAATGATGGCAGATACATCGCTGCATTATCGACACTTCTCATGGAATAGATTTGTTACGTCATTCGCGTCATAACGATGAATAATTGTATGAGAGGAGGTACGCTTTCATGTTAAGATCCTTTTTCGTTCTTCTCATTGCATTGTGTATTCTGCACGACACAGGCCATGGTCAGAAAGCCCGAGAAAGAAAATTTGCGGTTATCCTGCAAGCGGACACGGGGAACCACGAAGGGCTCGCGCGGGCGCTGCATGCCTTGCTCTACGCTGAGGAATTAAGAGAGGGCGGGTATTCTGTCGTTCTCATCTTTGACGGAGCGGGGACAACGTGGGCAGAGGCGCTGCAGGACAGCAGGAATAAACTGCATTCGCTGTATGAGCAGCTGAAAAAACTCGGCGTCGTTGAAGAAATATGTGACTTCTGCTCGGGAGCGTTCCGTGTCAAAGAAAGTTTGAAGTCACGGAATATTTCGCTGATCAGTGAATTCAAAGGACATCCCAGCATCAAAAAGTGGGTCGATGAAGGATATGAAATTATCGTCCTGTAACTGACCGGCTGCCTCATCCCGCCGTTTTACTTTCTTCATTCGTCAGTAGTAGCGTGGTTTGTGTCCGCTGCCTGACACTTTCCTCCGTTTGTCGTCTATCCGACAGTATCGATCCACGATGCACCGTTATATTTACTGTGAAATTACATTCAGAACAACCTTTTCAAGGAGACAGATCATGCAAAAGAATCTTGGTAAAGTAATCATTGCCGGCTTGATCGGCACATTCGTCATGACGATGGTCATGCTCATGGCACCACGAATGGGTATGCCGCCAATGCCCATCGGAAAAATGTTGGCGGAGTTCATGGGTGTGCCCGAAGGACTCGGGTGGATCGCCCATTTCATGATTGGTACTGGTCTCGCAATTATCTATGTATCTGTATTCGCTGCCAAGCTGCCCGGAAATGGTCTTGTACGGGGGGCTCTGTACGGATTACTGCCCTGGTTTCTTAGCCAGGTTATGGTCAACCCGATGATGGGCGCTGGACTCTTTGCTTCCAATACGCCAGCTCCGCTCATGGCAGTCATCGGCAGTCTCCTGGGACACATGATCTACGGCGCAGTTGTCGGAGGGGCCTACGGTACGAAATCAATGCAGTTCGGAGCTACGGCCACCGCCCATCATTAAACACACAGAAGGAGATTAAAGAACACGAAAACCATTAGTCTCAATGAAGAGTCATTTGAGCTCGAAGTGTTAAACGGCGAAGGATTAATCATCGTGGATTTTTGGGCCCCTTGGTATGGTCCTTGCAAAATGATAGCGCCCGTCCTGAATGATATCGCCATCCGCTATGCTGGAAAAGTGAAGGTCGCCAAGCTAAACGTTGATGAGGATGCTACTACCGCACGGCGCTTCGGTATCGCGAGCATCCCAACGCTCATCCTCTTCCGCGATGGCACGATTGTCGATCGTATCACAGGGGCTGTCTCACGAGACCGGCTTGAAGCTCGAGTCAACAGACGGTCAGAAGTCCCTGTGATAGCGGATTAATATGAAACCCATTCACGAAGTGGTAGTTCTTGTTGAGCCGGATTGCGTCGCTTGCGTGCGCGTACTTTGCACCGCAAGGATCTTGCTCGACAAAGGTATCATCGCGAATCTTGTCGTCAGCAATCGGATCAACGATCCAGATAAATGCCGGGAATTTGGAGTCGTCATCTTTCCAGCAACATTTATCGATGGACGCCTCGCGTTCTATGGAGAATTCTCCTATGAAGATGTCAACAGTTTTCTCGAACACAGAAAGGCGTCGTGAGACACGAAGTTATGGATACTCTTAACTTTGGTTTAAGCACAGCCCTGATCGCGGGATTTGTTTCGTTTGCCTCACCATGCGTCCTGCCGATCGTTCCATCCTATCTCTCGTCCATCACCGGGTTAGGATTGGATGCCCTGACCAATCATGATCGAAGAAGAACAGCACTTGGACGAGCCACCATCACTACGATCGATTGGCATAGTGGACAACGCGGAAATTAGTTGAATAGAATAAGGCAGTCCGACTCGTAAATGCGAAAAGAACGTTTGAAGAGCTTGAAGGAAATAGTGCTGGAGTCCCGGAAGGAAACTCTAACGGTTTACCTCCACCCTATCGAGGCCGAGTCTCCGCGTCCGGATATGATCACCAAGGGAAGTCTTCTCTCCGGACCACTTCTGGATCGCATCGACCTCCATATCGAAGTGCCAGCGGTGAAGTACAAAGAACTCGGCAGCAAATCGGAAGGAGAATCGTCTCACGGGATTCGACAGCGTGTTATTGCCGCGAGGGAAATTCAGATGAGAGGATTCAGGAGTAGAAATTGAATGTATTCTAATGCCGATATGCATTCAAGGCACATTCAGACCTACTGCAGGCTCGATTTAGCAGGGGAAGAGCTATTGAGGATGGCGATGACAAAATTGGGACTATCAGCGAGAGCGTACCAAATCATCATGATAGTGTCACGAACGATAGCCGAACTCGCTCATTCATCTCACATTCGCTCTGAACACATCAGTGAGGCGATTCATTACAGGACTTTGGATAGAAATCGGGGGACCACCTAATCTTCGTGCCTTTTTGTCTTCGTGTTTAAAATCTTTTTACCACCAAAGCACGAAGGCGCAAGGGAGAATCAGGCGATTCCCGAAAGAAATTCCGTAGAGACGATGCATCTCGTCGTCGGTGTGCAGGCGCTCACCTATCTCAAACTCACGGTTTGAGAAATAATTTCTTACCCCTTGAATCCTCAAAAATATCACGCTTACCCCTACCGGTGATATCTAGCTGAACCAACGATTCAATGTTTCAGTCCGACATCCCAATTCGTTATCAACGCTACAGGTTCCGAAGTTCCTCCTCCCACAGCAGTGACAAAAAGGAATTTCTCCCCATCGGCCGTCACATCCTGAAATAAACTCACTCCTTTCGTCTTAATCTCTAAGAGCGTCTCCAGATTCCCTACGCTGAATGTCGAACCCTGTACGGTGTATCCGACGGAAATCAATTTATTATCGGCAGACTGGTAATAGATTTGCTTCCCATCCCTGCTCCAGCGCGGGCTGGTATTCAGGTTGATGCCGGTCGACGACAACTGCCATTTCCCGCTTGTATTGTTCACAAGATTGCCGCTCGAGTCGTAAAACGGCCGGACGTAAAGTTCGTAAGCGCCCGACTCATCCGATTCGTACGCGATCCAACGCATATCGGGGGAACACACGCCGAATTGCTCGTTAAACCCGGTTTGAAGGTACATGACCGGTTTTCGTTCCTCATTTCCCGCACTCTTCTCAACCGGAAGAAGAAAAAGATCATATCCGGTCTTCGGATCAAGGTTGTTATAGATGATGTACTTTCCGTCAGGTGTCCATGAATTTGGAAATTTTTGAATCTCGGATTCCAGGATGATCTCTTCGACTCCTGCACCTGACGTACGCTTCTGATACAAATCATAGTGACCTTTGCGATCGGAATGAAAGAGGATATGACTGCCGTCGGGAGACCAACAGGGCAATTCGTCAACATTCGCATCGAACGTAAATCGGGTTTTGATCTTCCGTGCGAATTCGTACACCCAGATATCTCTATTCTTGGACTGAGAATCGTAGAGGTCGAATACCATACTTTTTCCATCCGGAGAAAGAGAAGCGTCTGCATACTCTCCCTGTTCGCCAATGGTGCCGAGGGGATTTCCTCTCCGGTCAAACCATTCCAGCTGTGATCCGTTCTGGGTGACGCTCGGCTGGTAAACAACCATCCCATTCTCCGATGCGGAAAAAACCGCTCTGTTATAACCAAGATCATATTCGACGGGCTCGGCGACCGGAGTCGCTTCACCGGAAAATTCGAGCTTGCCGGGATCGAAACGCTGCGCCATTAACGTTTTCTCACGGAGGTACAGAAGAAACCCTGAAGAATACACCGCGTTCGATTTTCCCATGGACAGACGCTTCCCTTGCTTCCCATCGAGCGAGCCGACATACAGACCGTCCTCTTCCCGCTCGACACCCCCGAAACTCGATCGTCCGAAGTAGAGAAAGTGCTTCCCATCCGGCAAAAAAGATGGCCAGCGATGCGTTCGCTGATGTAAACTCGAATCGAGCTTTGTCAGTTGTGCAGGAGTTCCTCCCGAAGCAGAGACCTGATAGAGAGCCTCAAATGCGGAGGGAGCAAAAACAATAATGCCTCCATTATTCCACGTGCCGCCACGGGCATCTGAGGCGTCACACAGCGTTACCGATGGTCCCCCCGCGGCTTCAATCTTTTTCAATTTTCCGTTCTGGAAATATCCGATGAAGCGGTTATCGGGGGACCAGAAGGGATAGTATGCTCCCTCGGTCGCAGGGAGCTCTTTGGCAGAAAATGAATTCAACGGACGCACCATCAAACGTGTCTTTCCCATTGAATCGGTCGCAACGAACGCCAGCATACTTCCATCAGGCGCAAGGGCCAGGTGCCCTTCGCCTGCAGAACCGGATGCGGCGGCAAACGTCAGATTGTCGGGGGGAAGAATCGACGATCGCACGGATCTCGTCTCGACCTGGGGCTGCCTGAAGTAGAAAAATGCGAGGACAATCGCGGCCAGGAGCGCGGCCGCCGATACCATCCAGGGCAACCGTTGGCGGGCCGTCGAAGTCCGTCGCAGTGCGCTTCCCGCTGCGGTGACCTCGATTGGCTGCACAATCGGCCGAGCGGCCGTGATACGGCTCGCCCGCAGATGGCCCGATTCACGTCGGAAGCGTTTCAAATCGAGCGCGACCTGAGCGATCGACTGCGCTCGTTCGCGCGGCTCTTTTTCCAGGCATTCCAGCACAATCGCGTCCAGGTTCGGGTCGATCTCCGGCCTGACCGCCGACATCGGAACCGGGTCGACGTTGACGATCTCGTAGGCCAGCGCCGTTTCGTGCACCCCTTTGAACGGCAGTTGCCCGGCCAATAACTCGTAGAGAAGCACCCCGTACGAAAAAATATCGGACCGATGGTCTGCATCGTGCCCAAGAACCTGCTCCGGCGACATATATCCGGCAGTCCCGAGCGTGCTTCCCTCTTTCGTCAGTCTATTGACCTTACTGGACGCGCTCCTGAGCTTCGCCAGTCCGAAATCCATGATCTGCGCGATGCCGTCTTTGCGGATCATGATGTTTTCCGGTTTGATATCCCGATGGACGATGCCTTTCTCATGCGCGGCTGCCAGCCCCTCGGCGACCTGGATACCGATATCGATCGCTTCTTTGAACCTCACCTGTTCCCGCTTCTCCCGCAGCGTTTGTCCATCGACATATTCCATGACGATGAACATTTGAGAGTTTTCTTCCAGAATATCGATGATCGAGCAAACGTTGGGATGGTTCAAGGCCGCCGCGGCCTTTGCTTCCTGAACGAAGCGGGCTTTGTCGTCCGGCGAGCCGGAAAGGTGCGAGGGAAGAAACTTGAGCGCGACAGTCCGATCGAGCTTGGTATCGTGAGCCTTGTAGACTACCCCCATGCCCCCTGCACCCAATTTCTCCAAAATCTGATAATGCGAAATTACTTGGCCGATCATGATGCTCCTTTACCGTCGAGAATCGAAATGAACCAAAGCACTGAAATTAAAGAGAATAAACCTGATTGTCAAAACTCACAGCTCGTGAGCGAAAAAACCAGGAAGTTTGTCCGTGGGCAGCGATTGTCGCGGGTTCTGCAATTTGAAACGCAATTGAAAGCCGGCCCCGACCGCTTTGGAGTGGGCGGAAAATCGAGCGGAAGGGAGGCCTACGCGGCCTTCTAAACTCCTCCCGCTTAGTTCTCAGGTGACGCTCGCCTCCACGCTGACCGGATGCGATCAGATTTTACGGTCACTTCCGGGAGCAGAGATGCTCTACGCACGTTTGGAAGATCACCGTCATTTGAAATTTGTCCGAATTATCAATACTATCTCAAACCATGATTGGAACTAGTATTTCCCACTATGAGATTCTCGAGAAGCTCGGAGAAGGCGGTATGGGGGTCGTCTATAAGGCCCGCGACACGAAACTCGACCGAACCGTCGCACTTAAGTTCCTACCCTCCCATCTCAAAGCATCGGAACAAGACAAGACTCGTTTTGTCCAGGAGGCAAAAGCCGCCGCAACGTTGAATCATCCCAACATCTGCACGATTCATGATATCCAGGAACACGATGGCCAAATGTTCATCGTCATGGAGTTCGTCGATGGACAAACGCTGCGGGAGAAGCGGGAACAGGTTAGGTTCAAAGAAGCGATCGATATCGGGATCCAGGTCGCCGAGGGGCTGGCAGCCGCGCATGAGAAGGGCATCGTCCATCGGGACATAAAACCGGAAAATATCATGATCCGCAAAGACGGCATCGCGCAGATCATGGATTTCGGACTGGCGAAGCTCAGGAGCGCGTCCAGTAAGGTCAACAGACTGACGAAAGAGGGAAGCACGCTCGGGACTGCCGGATATATGTCGCCTGAGCAGGTCCTGGGACAAGACGTGGATCACCGGTCGGATATATTCTCGTTTGGAGTTCTCCTGTACGAGCTCTTCACTGGACAGCTCCCCTTCAAGGGTGTGCATGAGACTGCCGTGGCATACGAGATCGTCAATGTAGACGCGGCGCCGATGTCATCGGTTAAAACTGATATTGATCCTAGTCTCGATACACTTGTCCTTGAGTGTCTTGAGAAGGATCCGCGTGAACGGACACAATCAATCGCTCAAACCGGACTTGACCTGAAGCGGTACCGGCGCGAATCAAGCAGGCAACGGCTGAGCCGCATTACAGCGGCACGACCAGCCCTGCAAGAGGATAATCGATCACTCTCGGGAAGTTCTATCGATTCTGGCCAAGGCCTGGCTCATTCACCACCACGAAAGACGCCGTGGTTACCATGGAGCATTGCGATTGCCTTTGCTCTTTTGTGCGCGGGCATTGCATTTATCCATTTCCGGGAGGCTGCACCGGAAGTTCAGTCGATCAGCGCTTCCATTACTCCCCCGCCCGGAACCAGTTTCAACAATAGCATCGGAGGTCACATTGCACTCTCACCCGGCGGAACCATGCTTGCACTTGTTGCTGCGGATTCTGCGGGGAACACTTCCCTCTGGGTGCGGCCGCTGAACTCATCGGCTTCGCGTCAGCTTTCCGAAACGGATGGCGCGCAATTCCCCTTCTGGTCGCCCGACAATAAGTTCATCGGATTTTTTGCCGGCGGTAAGCTCAGGAAGATATCTGCCGCCGGAGGAAATCCGGAAATAATCTGTGACGCGCCGAACGGCAGAGGCGGAACATGGAATCAGGACGATATCATCGTCTTTTCGCCGACCTTTGATTTTACCGGACTTCTGAAAGTATCGGCCGCCGGAGGCAAGCCCAGTCCGGCAACACACCTCGATACAACCCGGAATGAATCCAATCACCGGTGGCCCCATTTTTTGCCGGATGGAAAACATTTTATTTATACGACTCAGGGCGCAAATCGCACGAATGAGTATAGCGGCGCGATGTATGTCTCCTCGCTCGACGGCACTATCGATAAGCTGCTCATCAGGGTATCTTCCAACATGGCATATTCCAGAGGCTACCTTCTGTACGTTAAACAAAAGTCGGTGCTCGCCCAGCCGTTTGATCTCACAAAACTGGAGTTGTCCGGCGATGCGACCCCGATCGTGGGAAAGGTTGAATATTCAGGAGACAAGAGCCGCGGCGTTTTTTCTGTCTCCAATAATGGTATCATCACCTACCAGGTTCCGGGGAATAGCGCGGGGATGCTTTCGTTGCGTGACCGCACCGGAAAGAAAGTTGGCGATGTTGGTGGCGGACGTCCCATGACGAATGGAGCCCGCTTTTCTCCCGACGGAACCCAAATCGCCTTCGATGCGCCTGATCCGGAATCAAATTTTTCTGATATTTGGCTCTACGATGTTTCGCGGAAGATTAGTACCCGTATTACATTCGATCCGGCAGCGGAGTGGGCGCCCATTTGGTCTCGGGATGGTGCCAAGATCGCATACTCGACAGACAGACAGGGATCCGGGATCTATGTGAAAAACTCCAATGGCACAGAGTCAGAACAGGAATTGGTGAAGACCCAGGCGACAAATTCACCGTTGGACTGGAGCGCCGATGGACATTTTATCGTCTATCTCACCGTGAACGAGAGCACCGGGACAGATCTCATGATTCTTCCTCTGGATGGAAAACATGAACCGACCCCGTTTGCAAACTCAAAGTTTAGCGAAGACGATGCGAGGATTTCGCCCGATGGTCACTGGCTGGTGTACAATTCTGATGAATCGGGGAAAAGGGAAATCTACGCGCGTCCATTTCCATCCGGTGGCGGCAAGTGGCAAGTATCGAGTTCCGGCGGCCGCCTCCCGATCTGGAGCCCCGATGGTCATAAAGTCTATTACAACCAGTCGGCAGGAGTTCTCATGGAAGTTCCGGTGAAAACCGTTGGATCGGTATTCAGCGTCGGGCAGCCGGTAAAATTATTTGAAATTCCCCGGTGTGCCGTTCTTGATATTTCCAGGGACGGAAAGCAATTTCTGGTTGCTACCACCACCGGTCTGGAAGCTAACCTACCGATTTCGCTTCTTACAAACTGGAATATGGATCTGATCAGGAAGTAGGGACATCTCGGATTTGGCAGTTGAACACAGAGAAACGAGATAGTATCGACATGCTCAATAAACGGCGACGGACGACCGGGGAATGACGGCTCTATGATCGGGCAGACCGTATCCCATTACAAAATTCTTGAAAAACTCGGCGAAGGCGGGATGGGCGTCGTCTATTAGGCCCACGACACGAAGCTCGATCGTATCGTTGCGCTGAAACTTCTTCCACACGTGCTTACTGCCGATGACGAGGAGCGCGAGCGGTTTTATCAGGAAGCACGGGCTGCATCACAGATTCTTCATCCGAATGTTACCGCAATTTTTGAGATCAATGAATCGGGCGGGCAAATCTATCTTTCGATGGGATATGTCGACGGAACAACCCTCACGAGACGAATTCAGCAGGATAATCCGCTCTCGTTAGGAAGGGCTCTCGACGTTGCGATTCACATTTGCAATGGAATTTCCGCTGCACATGAAAAAAGTGTCGTCCATCGGGACATCAAATCCGAGAATATCCTCATTACAGCCAAAGGGGATGTGAAGATCACCGATTTCGGCCTTGCGAAATTGAAAGGGGTGCCGAAATTCACAAAGGCCGGCAGCACGTTAGGAACGGCAGCGTATATGTCTCCCGAACAGGCACGTGGTGAAGATGTCGATGCGCGGAGCGATATTTTTTCCTGCGGAGTCGTCTTGTATGAATTGTTCACCGGGAAGCTCCCGTTTCGCGGCGACCATCAGGCGGCCATTCTCTATTCTCTGGTGAAACTTGAAGGTGGGCCGGACGCGCTCTATGCCCTGGCTCAGATTTATGCCCTTACAGGCGAACCCGATGCTTCAATGGATAAACTCGAACAGATCCTGGGCATTCCAAACGTCTACACGGCGTATTTTTGTCAGTACGATACCGAGCTTGCATCGCTCGCCTCAGTACCCCGGTTTCAGAAATTATTGGAGAAGTATAAAGGCGCACTCTAAACGTTGACGAAGAAGTCATGATGAATACGATATTCATAACGGTTGCCCGATGATCGGTCAGAGAATGCCAGGCTATGAAATCCTTGAGAAGCCCGGCGAGGGCGGCATGGGTATTGTGAACGTGGTTCACGCGGTGCGGAAAACAGAGGGGGCTTTGGATTTTGGCGAAGTTTCTCTCTACGTTCTCAGACCATCCAGTGCGTTGTTCTCTCCGGGTCTGAGCTGCGTTGAATCATGCCAAATTCTCACGGTAATAGCAGACGGTTAGTGGTGACAAATCATCAACTCACCGGGGGCGGTTGCGTTAGCAGGCGCGAAGCTTATCTGCGTGTGTCCAGAAGGGAGTAGAGTGAAATGGAGAGAATAGCATGCATAGAAAGACAGGAAGGCAGCATTCTTCTTCAGAGGGAAACAATGAAGGAGAAACGGTGCATCTTCCCATCGCGCCGGCTCTCTCTGCCGGCAATATGGATGCTTCTTTGGATCTTCGCGATCACTACGATTCGCGCTCAGGTGCCTTCGAATTTTTACCTGGAAGCGCTGGCGGGCGGAAAAGCTCCGTGGGAGGGTGTCGTCAAACTCACGATCGACTCTGCCGGTAATGGAAGATACTACATCATCTATCCCCAGGATCGGAGGACCGGTTCAGCCACCCTAATTCGCACATTCACGCTCGGACCCGCGCAGCTGGACTCGATCGTCTCCTCTCTTTCCGCTCACAATTTCTTTTCGCTTGATACTTTATCCGATGGCGGGTACTATGACGGGGATTACGTCGGACTCCATGTCCGGGCAAATTTGAACGAACGACGCGTCCTGGCTGTAAACAGTACGCTCGCGCCTCTGGACAGCATTATTCGTAATCTGAACTCGATCACTCCCGATACGCTCGACCTTCACTACAATGCGCTTGATGCTCCCTCCGCTCCACTCGCACGGCCTCAGGCTGTCTCGGGCGGCGGTTCGACGGTCGTGAATGACGGTTGCACAACACTCATCACCGTGAAGCTCGACCTCCTTGGCGACTCTGTTGATCTCGCGACGGCGTTGAAAATCAAGCACAGCATCGAGGATAAGTGGAATGCAGGCGCCATTTACGGGGCGTGGTGCCCGATCCGCATGCGCGTCATCGTCCACCTCGGCGAGGTTAACTCAGAACATCACCAAATCAAGATTGTCCCCGGGTCGGAATATTTTCGCTCATACGTCTGGAGACTCACGCAGTTGAATGGTGGGAGCTCCACTTCCGGCAAATGGTGGATAAGGGCTGGGGACGACAACACTGCCGCACACGAAGTCGGGCATCTGATCGGCTTCGAGGATGAGTATACAGAAAATTTTTGGGGAACTACATCTACCACAAACCCGGGCCACGAAAATGACCTGATGGCTACTTTGACGAAACCAGAGGGACGGCCCCGGTTCAGCGTGCTCGACAGTTTGATCAGGGCTGCAGGCATCAATTGTCCCGATTATTGTTGCACGCAGTACACTGCAGCCGTGCCTTACGGTAACCATCTTGTCGATTTGCCGAAGGGATCAGAGGTAGACCAGATATTTTCGGGAAAGAATAATGTAATTGAAGCCGCCACGACTGGCGGCATCTGGGATAATCGCGACACCGTAGGAGCCTACCAACTCATACCTGGTTTCGGGACGAACCAGTTTAACGTCAACGAGACCGTTCCCGATAGCGTCGGAGACCGTCTCCCCCTGGATGTTTATCACGGAAATGGCATTGTTATCCATCTCAACCCAAACCCATGGGGTTTTTATCCGCAGTTTCTTGGAAATGTTTTCGGGGGCACTCCCCCATTGGGAGAAAGTATCATCAAAGGCCTGGGGACCGTGGCCGGCGATCCGCTCTATGCGCTCTCGAACAGGCACGTCTATATCAGCCCTGATTACGGAGCGAGCTGGCAAGTCGATTCAGCAGGACTCCTTTCCGGCACGATCAGTGACATCTGTTATGGACCAGACGGATATTTATACGCAACGACATCGAACGGCCTTTTCGTCCAGAGTCCGGATTCCATCCAATGGCGACAGAATACCGCGTACAATGGTCTGCATTCTTCAAGCCGGATATTCGTCGACAGGACCGGCCGGATCTTTATCGCGACATTTTCCGGGACAATAGGGCGAAGCCTTGACACCGGGAGAACCTGGCAATATTCGACGTATCCAAGCACTCCCTTCGTGAGGCTTTCCGATGATGCTTTTGGAAACGTCTATGGTATGAGTATCAATGGAGCACTCTACCGCTCACAGGGCGGAACCTCAGGGTGGAAACGGTTCGACGCATCGCTCACCTCGCTCACAGTGAGCGCGCCGTTCATTCACGATTTGGAAGGAGACTCGATCCTGTATGCTGCGACCTCACTAGGGCTCTTCAAGAGCACGGACCAGGGCCTGAACTGGCTTGAAGCAAACGGATCTCTGCCGGCACAACGGGTCTACGGCTTTCTCAAACTCCCGACGGGAAGAGTGATAACCTCCACAGACCTCGGTATTTTTACAAAGGATCTCGGGAACTGGGTGAAACGCTATCCAACGATCGGCTACCTTGGCCGGCTCCCTGTGCTCAGGGATGGATTGGGGAATCTCTACTCGGTGCAAACGAATCAGCTGTTCCCTCCTTCACTCTCGAACATCCTGAAGAGCACCGATGACGGAACTAGCTGGCACCCCGACACATCGACTCTCTCAGGAACGACAGGTACCCTTTTCTACGTCGATGAGCTTGGTAATCAGCATCTCGCCACGACGTTTGCTTCCGCTCAGCCGAATCCAATAATATTCCAACGGCCGCTGGGCGGGAGCTGGACGCCCGATACCACCGGGCTCGGGTCCACGAACAATAGTTCTACGCAGAGCATGGTATCAGACGGCCAAGGAACCCTGTTCGTGAGCGGACAGTATCCGACACCGAAGATCTTCCGCCGCCCCATCTCGGGAGGAGCCTGGATTCTCGACACTACAGGCGTGGGACCGTTTCGTCAAATGATTCCTGGAAAAAAGGGAGAGATGTTTGCGGCAGGCTTTGTCGGAATATATTATCGTGGAATAGCCGGAGGAACGTGGCAGCCGATGTCAGGCGCGGGTCAGCCGGCGGGCGCGACCGCGCTCGTTCTCTCTGTGGATTCGAGCGGGTTCCTGTTCGGCGCTTTTGCGCAGGGAATAGGTTCCAGCACCGTCGGGAGGGGGGTCTATTTTACGGCCGGAAACGGGGCAAAATGGACCTATGCCGGCTTCGACAGCATGAACGCCACCGGATTGGTCTCCTATGGCGACACAACCTACCTGGGCGCAGAGCGCGGGCTCTATACGGTGACGCATACCCCTGCGCTCTCCGTCAGCGAAGCACAGCTTCACCCCTCTCAGTTTATTCTGGCCCAGAACTTCCCAAATCCCTTTAACCCCGCAACGCTGGTGCAGTATGGACTCCCCGGGAGGTCACGCGTCGTCCTGAAGGTCTACAATACGATTGGCCAGGTAGTGCGTACTCTGGTCGATAGAATTGAGGAGGCAGGAAACTATTCAGCTCGATTTGACGCGGGGGGCCTCCCGAGCGGCGTTTACTTCTGTCGCATGGAGGCAGCAAACACCACTGATCCCCGCGCGACGTTCTTAAGCGTGAAGAAGATGCTCCTCATTCGGTGAATTGGGATTGAATTGCTGCGTGAGAATCACCGAAATCCGATTACCGTCCTGAGACTCAGCCTTCCGCGTGCTCCGAAACCTCTGATTTGCGCACAGAAAGTTATTCGACTGCTTGCCAACGGTTTTCATTGAGGGAATTGTACCATTTGAAGTCCGAGCATAAGCAGACGGTTTTTGCTGTGGTCGCAAACGGTCACGAATTCCTCAGGCTCTGCCGGATCGCACGGTTCCAGGGCAAGATGGGTTATGTAATAGAATGAAAACACAGCCATGTTTATGTGGAGATTTTTCAGATAGTTTCGAAGAGTGCACCTGTACCTCAAGACAAATCCAAAAGTACATGGAAAAGATATCGGGCCCGTTATTAGATCGAATCGATCTTCACATTGAAGTACCTGCCGCGGAGTATAGAGAACTCAGCAGCAGAGTTGCGGGCGAAACTTCTCAACAGGTTCGAGAACGTGTTGTTGCCGCAGGAGAAATTCAGATGGAACGACTTGTCGGAAGAAACGGGTTGAAGACAGACACTATTTTACTTTACTGTTTTACGTTCGCTCTCATGAGCTTGGCGAGGATCCGTTTGGTATGGATAATTCTAGCGTAATTTTTTTGCGTGTGAGCTGGTATCATTTGATACTATTTAAGAAAGACTAGCTTTTTTGTCTGGCTGACTGGACCGGCTTCGAGGCGGGTGACATACACACCCGATGGCAAGTTTTCAGGGCTCCATCGCCGAGCGTAGGATCCCGGCGGCAGTACCGACGATACCAACGTTGAGACTTCCACGCCCAGCATGTTGAAGACGCGAAGCGTCACATGAGACATCTCGCCAATGGAAAAGGATATTGTTGTGCTTGGATTGAACGGATTCGGGTAATTCTGATTTAGCACAAATACCTTCGGGGAGTTCCCCGTATTCTCCGTTACGCCTGTCACCGATCCAGGAACGACGGACTGAAACGTCGTGCCGATGCACATCTCGTCGAAATAGAATTTCGCGCTGGAGCCGGAGCCGATGTTCACCGCGTTGAACCTGAAATCGGTGATGTTCGTCGCGTGAAGGTCCGCCGTCGAGGTGTCGGGAGTAACGGTTGCCGGAGGATCGACCCACATCCATGCTTCCTCGGGACCTGAATGGAAATCGATACGATGAACGAGCAACCGCACCTGTTTGTTTACCGGTACGTGTCCTTGCCATGTTGCGCCGCCCGGCAAGCCATTGGTAACGCGTGCCATAATATAATTGCTGTGCGTGTTATCCGCCCCGAATTGAAATCGCTGATGCTGCTGTTTGAAGCCAAACGGGTCCAGCGTGACGTCGCCGACCCCGTCCATGAGATGAAGTCCGCCGTACGCAACAGTAGGATAAGAACTGCACGAGATAAGAAAACTGATCCAGATGGTCGTGGAATCTTTGCCGAACGTTTTCCCGTACGTTCCGTTGACGAGGAACGGAGCGAGCCACGCGCTCGTCGTATCCATGTAGCGGAAGTTTCTTACATCGCTTCCGATCTGGTAATTCTTGTTTCCTGTCCCCGGAACCTGCGGGTTCATGGAAAGTCCGAGCGTGTCGATCTTATTGTCGGTGGAGTTGAGTGGACTGTTAAACCAAGGTCCGCTCCATCCCGTGCCGCCGTTCTTGCCGGTGATGTTGCCGGTCGTGTACTGAAAGCTTTCGGAAGAAATTAACTGTGCTTCTGCGGAGTATGCAAATATGAACAGTGCCGCAAGGACGGACAACGTTGTTGTTGAATAAAACATGGACTTTTGTCTTGCCACGGCAATCTCTTCTATGAATAATTTCATTCCTTTACGATACGGAAGTGAAGAAATTGAAACAAGAAGGTATGTGACATAGAGCGTCAGGCTGGCTCTGTCTTTCGCCCATGGTGGTCTGCTCCCCGATTCCAGGTTGATACAGAGAACGGGGGCAGGTTAAAAAACACGTTTGTTACCTCTCAAAACTACAAAAGTGTCTGCAGTTGGGTAAATGCAAACACTCACTGCAAAACGCGTTGAACCACAGTGCACAGGGGGAAATTGAACCGCCGTCCAATTTGAAGAGGGGCTATTATTATCGGTCTAGTTTGTAACTAAATGATAACAATCTCGTAGATGCAGTTATTGGAAAAAGGTTCCATCCATGAGAATTATTTCCCAATACTGTTTGGATTGTTCGGCGTCGGCAGATAAGTTGTGGGAAAATATGTTATCGCTATGTTAATGCCGTTCGGATATCATAGTAAGCTCCTCGCATTTTTGAAGGACAGCAATGAAGCCTGATTTTCGCAACCTTGTGATTATGTCACTACTTATTCCAGCCATGGTGGTGTTGTCCTGCTCAGGAGCGCATATCCTTCTCCCGGGTAAAACTGCCGAAGGGCGCATGCGCTTACCCAATGGGTGGTCTATTACTCCTGCGGGAAAACAGATAGACGTGGGCGATGCGCCGCTGAACTTCGAGATCGACCGGGACGGCAATTATGCGATTGTAACAAACAACGGCGAAGGCGATCAAATGGTATCCATCGTCGATGTGAAAAACCGCGTGGCGACGCAATCCATTCCCGTTGGGAGATCATGGCTCGGCATTAAATTCTATAACGGCGGAAAGAACTTCGCTCTCTCCGGAGGTAACGATAACTGCATATTGCTCTATTCTTTCGATCAGGGAAAGGCGGCTCTGGCCGATAGTATCGTTGTCGGCAAACCGTGGCCCAATGAGGGAATCTGGATGGGTGGCATCGATATCGATGAAGCCGCGCATCTTCTCTACGTCACGGGAAAATACGACAGCACGTTTTATTGCTTCGATCTCGCTACGAAAGAACTCCACAAGAAAGTCCGGCTGCCCGGCATGCCCTATACCTGTCTCGTTTCAAAGAAGCATCCGCAGGTCTATCTCTCGCTCTGGAGCAGTTCATCGGTGCTGGTGTTCGATGGCGGGTTGAATACCACGCTCGGCACCATCGCCGTCGGTCCGCATCCCAACGACATGGCGGAGTCTCCCGATGGGAAACGGCTCTATGTTGCGAATGCGAACGAGAACTCCGTTTCGGTCATCGATATTGGTTCCATGAAAGTCACAGAGACCATCGTTTCATCGCTCTTTCCTGATGCGCTGCCGGGATCGACCCCGAACTCTGTTGCTCTGAGTTCTGACGGCAATACGCTCTATATCGCAAACGCGGATAATAACTATATCGCGGTGATGGATGTGTCATCACCGGGCGGAAGCAGATCGCTTGGGTTTATCCCTTCCGGATGGTATCCTTCATGCGTACGGATCAACCACGCGAACGGCGATATTATTATTGCAAACGCAAAGGGCAACTCGTCGTTTCCCAATCCTCATGGTCCGATTCCGGGGCATAAGGTCGAGCATGTCCAGTACATTGGCTCGCTGATGAAAGGGACGCTGGAGATCGTGAAGCAGCCGTCACCCGAAGATCTCCGCGCGTACTCTGCGCAAGTATATGGCAACTCGCCGTACCGGCGTGATACCGTTGCAAATCAACAGGAGATCGCCAGACTTCTTTCGCCGATCAAGCATGTATTCTATGTTATAAAAGAAAACCGCACCTACGACCAGATACTCGGCGACATGCCCGAGGGCAACGGCGATTCCAGCCTGACGTTCTTCGGCGAGAAGGTGACGCCCAACCTTCACGCGCTCGCGCGCCAGTTCGTCCTCCTCGATAACTTCTACGTCGATGCCGAGGTCAGCGCCGACGGCCACAACTGGTCGATGGCCGCATACGCCACAGACTATGTGGAAAAGACCTGGCCGACGATGTACGGCAATCGCGGCGGCGATTTTGACTTCGGACCGGGTTCCAGGATTTCCTCGCCATCGAGCGGGTACATCTGGGATAACTGCAAGGCACACAATGTCACTTACCGCGATTATGGAGAGGCGGTGAATGTGCCGGAAAAGATTGGCGACCCGAACACCGCCATGACTGCCGGCCTTGAAGACCACGTCTGCCCGGACTACCGCGGGTTTGATATGGATTACTCCGATCTTGACCGCCAGGCGGTGTGGGAGAAGGAATTCGACGCCTTCGAGCGTGACGGCGGGCTGCCACAGTTCAATCTTGTTTATTTCCCCAACGACCATACGAACGGCACTGCAAAAGGCAAGGGAACGCCGCGCTCGTTCGCCGCACAGAACGATCTGGCGGTGGGCAAATTTATCGACAGGCTTTCGAAGAGCAAGTACTGGAAGGAATCCGCCGTGTTCATCGTCGAAGACGATGCGCAGAGCGGCTCAGACCACGTGGACGCGCACCGCACAACCGCCTTCGTTATCAGTCCGTACAC
>JACXTT010000641.1_pt1 | contig 59757 bp, 54 predicted proteins | sample 9270951 | NCBI WGS metagenome assembly JACXTT01 (sample SAMN15532306, study PRJNA645909) | rock metagenome | isolation source: weathered quartz diorite | place: Puerto Rico | collected 2017-06-21
CGGCAGAGGCCACACGGCTGAGGACGTCTATCGGATCAGGCAGGCGATCGTGGACAACAGCCTGCCTCAGTCGCGCTGGCGGTCGTACCCGGACACGAATGATCAAGACGGAAATCCAGAGCCAATGGTCACTCCCAGCCTCGCCTGGCTCCCTCCAGTTGTGATCACAAACCCCGCGTTCACACCACAAGGCTTTCAGCTCAGCTTTAACGCGGTCCCAGGCTACAACCATCGCGTGCAGTACAGCACCACGCCGGGCGGTTCGAGCGAGTGGACAACATTGACAACTTTGATCGGCACCGGCAAAACCACTTTCTTGGACGTCGCCGATACGAGTCAGGTTTCCGGTTCCCGCTTTTACCGTGTCCAGAGGCAGCCGGCAACTCAACCGACGACGACCAATTGCATCCCGCTTCCTGCGGGCGCCATCGCCTGGTGGCGGGCGGAATACAATGCGTCCGATGCAGTCGGCAACAACAATGGATCTTTGCTCGGCGATTTCTCATTCGAGCCAGGCGAGGTGGGACGCGCCTTCAGTTTTGAAGGCAGCCAAGACTTCATCGCGATACCATACAGCCCAACGTATGACTTCTCGCCCTCGAATGAGTTTACACTGGAGGCGTGGGTCAAGCCAGAGTTGAACTCTCAATGGCAACCCATCGCCGTCAAATCACCGGCCAGCGGAGCATGGGATTGGGGGCTTTTTCTGAGCCCAGGCGGCCAATTCGTGATGGGGACTGAGAACGTAAGCGCTGTAACCTCCGTCACCACGGCGCAAAACGGCCAGTGGTATCACGTGGCGATGACCTACACGAATGGCACAAGGGCATTGTTCGTAAACGGCGCGCTTGAGGCCCAGGGGGACGGGCTGTTCGTTACTCAATCCACAGGGGGCCTTGCCATCGGACGAAAGGGAGAGGCGTCTTCGTCGCCTGGCTATCTCAGCGGCTTGATAGATGAGGTTTGCATCTATAGCCGAGCCCTTAGTCCGGTCGAGATTGCCGCCATCTATAACGCTGGGACCGCGGGCAAATGCCTTCCGAGTTCTCAGCGATGATGAGCATGAAAACGAACCGAAACCTACCGCTGGCGTTGTGAGGATCCCATCGTTATCGCGCAGCTTGGTGAGCCGGCGAGGCTGGGCCGGGCTTACTCGCGCTGTCGTACTTGTGGCCCCTTGGCTTGGTATTGCCGTCACACACGCCAGCGTTGCTAGTACCTCCACCAATACGGATGACTCTGCCGCGGCCTTTGCTGGGACCCGCCCATACATTGTCACCTGTCGCCGTGGGGTGGATTTGGAGGGGATACTGAGACAACACAAGTTGACACCTCGATTTACATACCGGCACGCAATAAACGGTTTCGCGGCGCAACTGGGCCCCGAAACGGCAGAGAGGTTGAAAGGAGACAGCCGCGTTCTGGCCGTTGAGCCTGATGGCGCAGTGGGTGCTTGCGGCCAGGAGGTACCGCCTGGCATCGCGCGAATCGGGATTCCAGAGTTCCCAGAAGCGCGCATCGATCAAATGGACGAGAGGATCGATTTGGATGTTGCGGTGCTGGACACAGGCGTGCAAACCAACCACCCGGACCTGAACGTGGTTCAATCGGTTGATTTTACCGGCGAAGGACATAATGGGGACGATTGGAGTGGTCATGGCACACATGTGGCAGGGATCATTGGAGCTCTCGATAACGATTATGGAGTCGTAGGTGTGGCACCTGGAGTGAGAATCTGGTCAGTCCAGGTCCTTGGAACAAATGGAGACTGGTCGGCGGTTGTCGCAGGGATCGACTACATCGCAACCAACGCCGACAAAATTGCCGTGGTTAATGCGAGCCTTGGAAATACCTCGCTTGGGCCCGTGCCCTATACCGCAGTTCATGAGGCCGTGCTCAGTGTCGTAAACCAAGGCGTAGTTTTTGTCGCCGGTGCGGGAAACCTCGGGCAAGACCTGGCTGGACCCGACGGAGTTTTCGGGATTAACAACACCGGAACCTGCGATGACATGCTGCCATCGGGCTTGGCTGAGGTTATGGCCGTCAGCGCCCTTTGCGATTGTTCGGATCAGATACAAGGTTGGAGCAACCATAGCACCCAGCCTCATGTTCCAAGCTACGTCTTTTCGCCCGGAGCTGCTATCGATGTTGCTGCGCCTGGCAATGGAATTTATTCCACCTACAAGGACAGCGGCTACTCCGTCATGACGGGCACCAGCGGCGCAGCGCCGCATGCCGCCGGCGTCGTCGCCTTGTATATAGCTGCGAACGGCAGAGGCCACATGGCTCAGGATGTTTATCGGATCAGGCAGGCAAACGTGGACAACAGCCTGCCTCAACCGCGCTGGCGGTCGTATCCAGACACGAACGACCAGGACGGAAATCCAGAACCAATGGTCACTCCCAGCCTCGCCTGGATCCCTCCAGTTGTGATCACAAACCCCGCGGTCACGCCAAAAGGCTTTCAGCTCAGCTTTAACGCGGTCCCGGGCTACAACCATCGCGTGCAGTACAGCACCACGCCGGGCGGCTCGAGCGAGTGGAGAAGTTTGACAACTTTGATCGGCACGGGCAAAACCATTTTCTTAGACGTCGCCGATACGAATCAGGTTTCTGGTTCCCGCTTCTACCGGGTCCAGTGGCAGCCAGTAACTCAACCGACGCCGACCAATTGCATCCCGCTTCCAGCGGGCGCCATCGCCTGGTGGCGGGCCGAATACAATGCGTCCGATGCAGCCGGCAACAACAATGGAACTTCTCTGGGTAACGCGTTATTTGAGTCGGGGGTGGTGGGGCTCGCCTTCAGTTTTGACGGCCTCCGCTACGTCGCGATTCCCTACAGCCCGAGCTATGACTTCACACCGTCGGGCGAATTCACACTGGAGGCGTGGGTTAGACCATTAAGAGGAACCTTTGATGATTCCCATTACCAAGCCATCGCGGTCAAATCGCCTGCCAACGGGGCTTGGGATTGGGGCCTTTATCTGAGCCCGATCGGTCACTTCGTGATGGGGACTGAGAACGTAAGCGGTGTAACCTCCACCACCACGGCGCAAAACGGCCAGTGGTATCACGTGGCGATGACCTACACGAATGGGACGAGAGCATTGTTTGTCAACGGCGCGCTGGAGGCCCAGGGAGATAGGCTCTTCATTACGCAATCCACGGGCGGCCTTGCCATTGGGCGAAAGGGAGAGGCGTCTTCGACGCCTGACTTTTTCAACGGGCTGATAGATGAGGTCTCCATCTATAACCGAGCCCTTAGCCCAAGCGAGATCGCGGCGATCTATAACGCTGGGACCGCTGGCAAGTGCCTCCCGTGTTCTCACCCGTGATAATTTGCATTACTTTGCTCCACTTTGCACGATTTAGAGCTCAGCTCAGCTTCAAATGGACTCCGAGGTTTCCGCGCTGGCGCGGCTCGCGACAGGGCGTTGGAATTCGGAATTCCGGGTCCGCTTCGCTCTGGTCGGACGTCTCTCTCAAAGCGTTTTCAGCATTCCCTTGAACGCGCGTTCGTTATAGACAGAAGTTGCATGGTTTGCCGATCCCTCCAACCGGCCGCTTTTGCTTTGTTTGTTCTGGCCTCGGCGCGGTCGGTGGCGGATGGCTTGCCGAATGAGCCTTCGGCAGCATTGGCCTCCCTGCCAGCGGGCCAATCGTCGTTTCCAGAATATCGCGTGACTCGCTGGACGGCGGAAAATGGATTGCCGCAAAACAGCATCCGGGCGCTGTTTCAGACGCGAGATGGGTATCTTTGGGTAGGGACACTCAAGGGCCTGGCGCGATTCGATGGAGTGAAGTTCACAATTTTTGACACGAGCAACACGCCGCAAATGGCTGCCGATGCCATTAATGGCCTGGTCGAGGACCTCTGCGACCACAGTTTATGGATTGGAACGGCGGACGGACTGCTCCGGTACCGCGAGCACCGTTTCGAGCGAATCGCCCAGGATCGTATCTATGGTCCCGTCTCAAAATTGTGTCCTGCCCGTGAGGGCGGTGTATTTTTTCCATCTGATGCGGGGCAGATTGCTATCATTCGGGACGCCACGACGAGACTCTGTCAGTTCGGTTCGCGCGAGGGCAGGAATAACGTCGAGGGCGTGGTCCAGGAGAGCAGCTCAAGACTGATGCTTCTGCTCGGCCCCGCGAATTTCAATTCGTTCCGCAGCATTCATCGACTCGATTTGAATGCGACCCAACTGACTGGGTTACCCCTGCCGCCTGAACGTGTGAACTGCCTTTCTTTGTTCAGAGATGAGGATGACTTTGTCTGGCTGTGCCGGCGTGACGGCATTTGGCGGGGCAGGCCAGGGGCGACGGACTGGACTCGCGTCACCACCGCCAACATTGAAACCGGGCCGTGGCCAGGGCGCGTGTATCGAACGAACGACGGGCAAGTTTGGGTCATGCAGTTCGATGCCAGCCAAAGCCGATTATGCCGGCTGGTCAATGATCACCTGGAACAATTCCCCGAGTCGGAGTTTTCCGCAGATCCGGGTGTTACTCAACTCGTGCAAGACCGGGAAGGCGATCTGTGGGTCGGCACGACGACAGGATTGTATCGATTGCAGCCTAAGAGTCTGCGGGTTTTCTCGCGCCGGGACGGTATGAGAAACGATGACGCACAAGCTGTTCTGGAGGGGGCTGATGGGACAATTTGGGTTGGAACAGACAAGGGCATCAGCGGAATCCGTGATGGCAAGGTGATAAAATTGCCATTGCTACAAGCTGATCAGCAACGGGAGCGTGCGGCGGTGTTTGTCTCGGACTCACAAGGCACGTTATGGATGGGATGGGACGACGACAAGCTGGCGCGGTTCGCCGGTGACCGATGGGAATTGCGCCGTGCTCCTCTTTTTCTAGGACTTTCTCAGTACTGGCGGGCGATCTTCGCCGATCGCGAGGACCGGCTTTGGATGGGCGGACTTACGAATCGGCTGCTTTGTTGCGAACGAGAGAAGTGGATTTATCCGATGAATGTCCTTCCTCACGGAGATGTGCGACTGATTTATCAGGATCGAAGGGGGGACATGTGGTTCGGCACCTTTGGGGGTGGACTCAATCGGCTGCATGACGGGAAGGTCATGAGTTTCAAGACGGATCGTGGAGAACAGAACAACCGGATGTGGTGGATTCATGAGGACGTGGATGGAATCTTTTGGGTGGCAACGGAGGATGGGTTAAATCGGTTTGTTCCGCCAGAAGTGGCCTCTCCCCATCCCTCTCCCGTCGGACACGAGAAGGTGGCCGAAGGCCGCATGAGGGAACCGTTTTTCACGTTCACGAGGGAGCAGGGACTGGGGGAAAATGTGGTGAACAATATTCAGGAAGATAATTTCGGTTATTTGTGGTTGAGTGGACTGCGCGGGATCCACCGAATCTCTCGCCAGCAATTAAACGACGTGGCCGCCGGAAAACGCGAACCGGTCGAGTGTCTCACACTGGGCGAGGCCGACGGCATGCTCAACAGCGAGTGCAACGGCGGAGACAATCAGCCTGCCGGGTGCAAAGACCGGCTCGGGCGGATTTGGTTTCCAACGGCCAAAGGCGTGGTCATGATCGACCCGAAACAAATTCATCGCAACGAAGTGCCGCCCCCTGTCGTGATCGAGCAGGTCTGGGCGAACGACCGAATCATTTTTGGAGATGGGGAATTGGGGAGAGCGAAATACAGAGACTCGAGATCGGCGGCCATATTTCAGCAATCAGAAGTCGGAGGCTCTCGACCCTCAACCCTCAACCTTCAACTGCCGCCCGGCGGCGCTCGCGTGTTGGAAATCCGCTACACAGCAAACACTTTTGTTGCGCCGGAGAGAACGACCTTTAAGTACCGGCTGCTGGGTTATGAAAATGACTGGCGTGACGCCGGGGACCGACGCGTGGCGTTTTACACGAACTTACGGCCGCACGAGTACCAATTCGAAGTCAAAGCCCGCAATCACCATGGCGTTTGGTCTGAGCGCCTGGCGAGCTTTGCATTCATAGTAGCCCCACATTTTTATGAGACCTGGCCCTTCTATGGACTCTGCGCGCTCGGCGCAGTAAGCATGGCTGGCGGACTCCAGGCCTACCGCTTGCGCGTTCAACGACGAATCCTTCAACTGAAACATCAACGGACTATGGAACAGGAGCGGGTACGCATTGCTCGCGATCTCCATGACGAGCTCGGCACAGCGCTCACGGGTCTGGCGCTGGAGCTCGACGTGGCGGGAGGCGAAGCAGAACAAGCGCCAGGCGTGGCGCAGCGCCTGGCCCATACAGCCGAACGGACTCGCGGGCTGGCCGAGAGAATGAGGGAAGTCGTTTGGACGGTCAACCCGCGGTGCGATACGGTTTCGAGCCTTGCCGACTTCCTCGAGACACAGGCGAGCCAATTTCTGCAAGCTGAGGGGACGCGAGTTCGCACTGAGTTTCCCGAGGACATCCCGCTCCTGCCTCTCAGCGCGGAGGCGCGGCACCATCTCGCGCTCTGTGTCCGCGAGGCGCTGACGAATGTCGTGCGTCACGCGAACGCAACCGAAGTTGTGCTAAGCCTGGGCCTCGAACGAAGCGGTTCGCTTGCCCGTCGAAAGGCGGATGGGACAGACACGAAGTCAGACATGCTCGTCATTCAGGTGAAGGACAATGGCCGAGGCCTACAGCCTGCCGGGAAGGACGGGCAAAACGGCCACGGGCTGAACAATATGCGCGAGCGGCTGGAGCAAATCGGAGGCGCTTTTGAGTGCAGCTCGCCGCCAGGTGAGGGCACCGTCGTTACGTTGCGCCTGCCGCTATCGACAAGTTAACCTGGTGTTGTGGCAACGAAGTTTCGAGACAGGCTCGCCGCGAAAGTTCCCTCTCCTCCTCTGGGGGAAGAGGGCCAGGGAGAGGAGGCCCATGTATCGAAACTTATTTGTAGGCGTACTAGTTAACCCATCAACTTAATTGACCGCACGCAAATGAGCATACGCGTGGCCATCGTCGAAGATGATCCCGCTGTCCGCGAAAACCTTGCCAAGTTGATCAGTGCGGAGCCCGGCTTCTCGTGCGATGCTCAGTGTCGCACTGCTGAGGAGGCCTTGCAGCGGTTGCCGAGAACCGCACCAGACGTCGTGCTGATGGACATCCATCTGCCCGGCCAAAACGGTATTGCCTGCGTGAGCCGGCTGCGGACGCTGCTGCCTCAAACTCAAGTCATCATGCTGACGATTGAGGAGGACAGCGAGCAGGTGTTCGAGTCGATGAAAGCCGGCGCTACGGGTTATCTGGTCAAGCACGTCACGACAAAAGAAATCCTCGCCGCGATTGTTGACGTGCATGGTGGCGGCGCGCCGATGTCCGGCCATATCGCGCGCAAAGTCGTTACGGCCTTTCGCCAGCCGGCCCCTGCAGGGCTGGCGGAGTCGCAGCTTTCACTGCGCGAAGAGGAAGTCTTGCGGCTCCTGGCCCGAGGCCATCGGTCGAAGGAAATTGCCGACGAACTGGGAATAGGAGTTGGCACAGTTAATACTTACGTCCGCCACATCTACGAGAAACTGCACGTTCGATCACGGGCCGAGGCGGTTGCCCGGTTGGCGGCGCGGTGAGCTCTTGCAGGGCGTGTGTGAAAAATCGTAGCGAGCGGTACCGCGGCTCTGGTCTCAAAAAAACACGATTTCCACACCAAGTTGCGCGAGGAGCCAATTTCTCCTCATTCGACACGGCCGGGCGAGCCTGCTAATTTGTTCCACCTATGACGGTCCTGCAGAATCAAGTTCCCGAGTCTCCGGCGCCAGCCGAGACGGCCTGCGCGCCCACAGATTTCATTCGCGACATCGTGGCCGCGCACGCTGCGGAAAAAAAATATCCGCAAATCCATACTCGCTTCCCTCCCGAGCCTAACGGTTATTTGCACATCGGTCATGCCAAGTCCATCTGCCTGAATTTCGGCCTCGCGCGGGAGTTCGGCGGCACCTGCAATCTGCGCTACGACGATACCAATCCAACCAAGGAGGAGGTGGAGTATGTGGACTCGATTTTCGAAGATGTCCGCTGGCTGATCGGCGGCTGGGCTGACGATCGGCTCGGTCTGAAGCCAAAGGGACAAACACCCGAGTCGCAGGCTGTGAGTGGTAAAGCCGACTTTTATCTGCCTGCTGCGCTATCAACTAACAACGCTCAACCATTAAATGGTCTGGAGCCATTCTACGCCTCCGACTATTTCGACCAGCTTTACGAGTACGCCTTGCAACTCATCCGGAAGGGGCTCGCCTACGTGTGCGATCTTTCACCGGAGGAAACTGACAAATATCGCGGAGCCCCGGATCGTCCTGGGAAAGAAAGTCCCTGGCGCAATCGGTCCGTGGCCGAAAGCCTGGACTTGTTCCGGCGCATGAAGGAGGGTGAATTCCCCGACGGAGCACGAACCCTCCGGGCCAGGATCGATATGACCTCGCCTAATGTCTGGATGCGCGATCCTCTCCTATACCGAATTCGTCACGCGGAGCATCATCACACGGGAAACAAATGGTGCATTTATCCGATGTATGACTTTGCGCATTGCCTAAGCGATTACATCGAAGGCATCAGCCACTCGATCTGCACGCTCGAGTTCGAGGTGCATCGACCTCTATACGACTGGATTCTGGAAAATCTCGATCTGCCGCGGCCGCTGCCTCGTCAGTACGAATTTGCGAAACTAATCCCCAACTACACCATCGTCTCCAAACGCAAGTTGATCCAGCTCGTCAATGACGAGGTCGTCGCCGGCTGGGACGATCCGCGCATGCCCAGCATCAGCGGCCTGCGGCGACGGGGCGTCACTCCGGAAGCCTTGCGCGATTTCGCTTACAATATCGGCGTGACCAAATACAACAGCGTCACTGACATCGCGGTATTCGAGCACGCCGTTCGCGAGGACCTGAATCGGCGGGCATTGCGCCGGTTGGCCGTGTTGCGGCCAATCAAAGTCATTCTCACAAATTATCCCGACGGCAAAGTCGAAGAGCTGGACGCGGTCAACAACCCGGAAGACCCGAGCGCTGGCACGCGCAAGCTCCCGTTCAGCCGCGAACTGTTCATCGAGCGTGATGATTTCATGGAAGCGCCGCCCCCGAAGTATTTCCGCCTCCGGCCCGGCGGCGAGGTGCGGCTCAAGTACGCCTACATCATCAAATGCGACGAGGTGGTGAAAGATGCGCAGGGCAATGTGGTCGAGTTACGCTGCACGGCGGACCTGGACAGCAGGACAGGTGGCCCGACTGCCGGCCGCAAAGTGAAAGGCACGATCCACTGGGTCACCACCGCACATGCCGTTCCCGCCGAAGTCCGACTTTACGACCGCCTCTTCACCGTTCCTGAGCCGGATGCAGAGGGCGACTTCAAGAAGCATCTAAATCCGCACTCGCTGGAAGTCGTCACCGCCCGATGCGAGCCGAGCCTGAAGGACGCTAAGCCCGAGGCGCGCTATCAATTTGAGCGCCTGGGTTACTTCACGCTCGACAAAGACAGCACACAGGACAAACCGGTGTTCAATCGCACTATCACGTTGCGGGATACCTGGGCCAAAGAAGCGTTGAAAGGCTGACCTCCGCAGGCTAGGCCCGCGCAGAAAATCGGCGTCCGCCAAGGAGTCGGGCCGGCAGAAACAACAGCGCCCGAATGAAAGCCAGCATGGCTTCCACCACAATCCCGAGTACCCGAAACGGGATCGACAGCAGCCAGACAATCGGGAACAAAACCAGCGCCACCAGCAACAGCGGCCAGCACAGCACCCAAATAATCAATCCGCAGAGCAATAGCAATAGGACATTCATTCAGGTCATACCTTACTGCGATTTCATTTGGCTTGCAACTTTTCTTCGACCGTGCTCTGTTATGCCATCGCACACGCCACCGAATCCTACTGCAGCCTCCTTATGAAATTCAAACTCATCACCGCCCTTGCCGTCCTGTCGCTCTGGTTCACCAATTCCCGCGTATTCGCGGCCGATCCGAGCAGTGCCCAGGACGAGCTCAAGGAGGTTATCACCAAGGTCCAAGACAAAATCAAGGAGGGCAAAAAGACCGAAGCCGATCTCGCGGACGAACTCAAAAGCTTCGACCAGTTGCTGGCGAAACATAAGGACGAGAAGACCGACGACGTCGCTCAGATCCTCTTCACGAAAGCCCAACTTTATCTCCAGGTGCTGGACAACACCGACAAGGGCATCGCGTTGATCGAACAATTGAAACGAGATTTTCCCGACACCAAACAGGGCCAGAACGCGGAGAAAATGATCGAATCGATTAAGGACCAGGAGGCTGCGAAAAAAATTGCGCGCTCGCTGGTCGAAGGGGCCAAGTTTCCAGATTTCAGTGAGAAGGACGTCGCAGGCAAATCGCTCTCGATCGCCAATTACAAGGGTAAAGTCGTATTGATCGATTTCTGGGCCACCTGGTGCGGACCGTGCGTGAGAGAATTGCCAAATGTGATCAAAACGTATGAGGCGCACCATGCAAAAGGGTTCGAGATCATCGGCATCAGCCTCGACAAAGATCAGGAAAAGCTCACCAACTTCACCAAGGACCAGAAAATGTCTTGGCAGCAGTTTTTCGATGGCAAAATGTGGTCCAACAAACTGGCGGTCAAATACGGTGTCAACAGCATCCCCATGGCTTACCTGCTCGATGGCGAAGGCAAAATCATCGGCAAGGGTTTGCGCGGAGACGATCTCGAAGAGGCCGTTGCCAAAGCCCTAGCCAAGAAGTGATTTCCATCCAGTCGTGGCGGACCAGTCGCTAAAGGAGTTCGTAATGGATCAACTCCGCGCCCTGCCGGGCGTGCGCGCCCGGGCCATGTTCGGCGGTTATGGTCTCTACCAGAACGAGTCGTTCTTCGGCATCCTGCTCCGCGGCCGGCTCTATTTCAAGACCGATGAAAACACTCGAACCGCCTACACAGAACGAGGCATGGAGCCGTTCGTGTACGAAAAGGGACGGCGGATTGAGTCCATGAGTTACTTCGAAGTCCCGGCCCAAGTTCTGGAAGACCGCGAGAATCTCGTGGCGTGGGCGCGGCTGGCCATTACCGTAGCCTCCGCAACCGCCGGCCAGAAGCGTAAGACCCGCGTTGCTCGGCCCGGGCTTGCTCGCGGGAAATCGCGCCGCTGACGGTCTCTCACACCAACTAAATTCAGCAAGAATCGGGTGGGAGGCAGATCGGATCCGCGCTAATGTCTTCGCATGATGACCCAACCGAGCCAGAGAAGCGAACCCGAACGGCTGACACAAGCCGCACTGGACTAACGGCGAATTGAAAACGCGATCGGCTTCCTGCACGAACATTTCCTCGAGCAACCCGACCTGCCAACCGTCGCGCGGGCGGCCCATGTGAGCGAGTTTCATTTCCAGCGGCTGTTCACACGCTGGGCCGGGATCAGCCCGAAACGCTTCTTGCAGTTCCTGACCATCGAACACGCCAAGCGCCAGTTGGCTGAGTCCAAAGCCGTCCTGGAGACCGCGCTGGATTCAGGCTTGTCCAGCCCCGGCCGCTTGCACGATCTGTTTGTCTCGGTCGAGGCCGTTACACCCGGCGAATTCAAAACCCGCGGCGCCGGGCTCAAGATCGAGTACGGATTCCACCCGACTCCCTTCGGCTGGTGCCTGCTCGGAACGAGCCGTCGCGGGATTTGCTGGTTGAGTTTTGGCGGCGAGCAATCGAAACGTAAACTGGCGGGCGAGCTGCGAGCGCATTGGAGGGGTGCGGCCTGCGTCGAAGAACCTGGTTCGACAGCACCCGTGGCCTGCCGCATATTTTCCGCACTCAACGGCGAGAGAACCGGCCTGAGCTTGCTAGTGATGGGAACAAACTTTCAGGTCAAAGTCTGGGAAGCGCTGCTGAAAGTTCCGGCCGGCTCGCTCACGTCCTATGAGACCATCGGCCGCTCGCTCGGTTGTCCAAGCGCGGCGCGCGCCATTGGCTCGGCCGTCGGCCAGAACGCGATTGCTTACTTGATTCCTTGTCATCGGGTGATTCAGAAGTCGGGGCTGATTGGCGGTTATCGGTGGGGTCCCGCACGCAAACGAGCCATCATCGCCTGGGAAGTCGTCCGGGCGGCGGCCTAAGCGGCAGTAGCCACGGAGCGGGCTTGGGGCGCGCTCGTCCTCTGTTGTAGGGGTTGGAAATGGAACAACTGAGCGCCGAATGCGGGTAGATCCAGGTAGAGACCAGGGGCCTTCAAAGTTTCTCCGTTGTGCTCATAATGCTCGTCACCGAGCAGGTTTTTCATCAACCAATCCTGCGCCTCGAGCCTCGGGACCGTCAACGGCACATAGCACTGGCTGGGTTTAGGAGCCAGGTTCACAACCACCAAATCGAATTCCGCCCTTTCCCCCTGCCACTGCACGACGACGAAGTTTTGCGCAGTTGGATTTTCCGCCCAGGCGGCGCGAGGGCGAACCAACTCTCCTTTTCCGCTTCCAACGTTAGTCCCAGGCAAGAGGTTCAGGAGCTGCTCATACCAGGCCGCTATTTCCGGCTGCAAGGGCTCCAGCATCCTTCGCCCGAGTTGAACCGGAATGCGGCGGCGCGCGCCCGTAAGCTGGCCCTCGTGCAAGAAGCGTATTCCAGGCAACCCAAGAAGTAACAAAGCCGCCGCCCGGTGCTCGGGCAGTGAAAGCAGCGATGCGATTCGAGGCTCGTCATGGTTTTCGAGAAAGTGCGCGCTGTTAGTCAGCAGCTTCCGCGGGCTATCGAGCAAATGATGTTGAACACGGCCGCCGTCGTGCGCGACGATTCCATCATACAACGCCTTGTCATACGTGTAATCGAATCCCAGATCGAGCAAGCGGCCCTCCAAACCCCAATAGCTCTCTGCGAGAAACAAGAACCCTGGATTCGCCGTTTTCACTGTTGAGATCGCTGCTTGCCAAAACTCCGCGGATGTCTGTTCGCCCATGGCGGGAAATCGCTCCCAGGTTCGAGAAAAAATATCCCGTAACACCAGCATAGCCATGTCGCAGCGAAGGCCGTCGCACCGGTTGGCCAGCGACTGAAGCAGCTCGATCATGGCAACTTGAGTCTCGGCGCAGCGGTAGTCGAGCTGGGCCGTATCGGTCCATGGGGCGAAGTAAGGATCTTTCCCATGGGCCAGCCACAAAATGCCGGCGCCGGCCTGTTGCGAAAAGGTCTCCGGCGCCGGGCCCGAACCTTGCACGAACAACTCCGGCCTATCCTTCAGCCAGGGATGGTCCAAGCCAAGGTGATTGGGCACAAAATCCAGAACCAACTTAATGCCGAATCTCTGCAATTTCTCCCGAAATGCCTTCAACCCATCTCCGCCCCCGAGTTGTTCGGTGACGCGGTAGTCGGCGATGGCGTAAGGGGAGCCCTCTACGTCAGCTTTCTCCCAATCGGGAAGAGCCTCGGAATAACTCTGGCGCAAGGAATCGTGCGCCAGGGCTTCGGCGCGAGCCAGCGGTCCCGTGCTCCATGCGCCCATGAGCCAGACATGAGTGAATCCGAGCCGCTGCCATTGCTCGAATTCTCGGTCCGGCACGTTTTCCAGTGTCACTCGATGGTCGCATTCGTCGCTCAACTGGCGCAGCCAGCAGCGCGTATTGATTTCGTAGAGCACGGGAAACATCGGCCGAAGCGCTCCAGCATGTGTCGTATAGGACGAAACCGGGCACCGCGCTTTGATTCCCAGGTTCGGTGCCCTGACATCACGATCTAGCTATTCAGCACCTTGAGCGCTTTGGGCGCGTTCGAGACGCGCATGATCAGCAACCCTTTCTTAGCATCGGAGGGAGTCGCGCTATAGCAATACTCAATGTTGACCTTGGCGGCCGCCAGTTTATGAGCAATTCGCGCCAATTGACCCGGTTTGTTGCTCCCATCGATCATCAGCACGTCGTCCTCCACCACGAGCGTGCCATGTTCTTCAAAGACGTGAAGCGCGCGGCGGTAGTCGCTGACGACCATCCGGATCACGCTGTGGTCCACCGTGTCGCTGACGGCAATGGCATAGATGTTGATCTTAGCCTCGGCCAGCGCGTCGGCGACGCGCGCCAGCATTCCCGGCCGATTGTCCAGAAAGATCGCCAATTGTTTGGTGATTTGCATAGGTCATCCGAGGGTAGGGAGTTGATGATGTGGACGAAGTCACACCGCATACTAGCCGATGACATTCCAATCGCCAAACGGAAACCACAGACTACGTCCATCGGCAGTGAAGGAGTGCGCCCGTCCCCGGGCCCGTCCCCGGGCGCAGCAACTCAGAGTGGGTCAGAGCGCCTCAAAATTTCAATTCGCGCTTCCGCACGGCACATTCTGCGCCCGGGGACGGGCGCACTCCGCCATCTGACCGTCTTATAACAGGGACACCGCCACGCCTGCTGCCGCCGCTGCTCCAAGCAGGGTGAACGCCACGGTTTCCCAGAACTCAGTCCATTTCCAGGCCATGTAGTCCGGCCGGTACCAGTTTTCTGCCTGATGGAGGTTGGTCTTCCGGACTCGCCGGACGCGAGTCCGGGCCAGTCGCGTCCTCGCCACGGCGGTGGGCAGACCGCAATGGCGGCGAACAGCGCTCGCCTCGAGCGCGGCAGACCTCGAAGTCGGCAAGTGCATGAAGGGACTGCGCATCGTGTTCATACATTTTGGCGTAACTATCAAATAGACGATTTGATGGTTACACGAGTCTCGTAACTTGTCAAATGCAATTTTGGGGGTTACAGTACCAGTGGTATGAACGTGACTCCGGGCTCAAGCGCCGCGCCGCCAAAGCGATTTCATTTCGTAGGCGGGGCGTTGTGCCTGGACTTCTGCAATTCCATGGGAGGCAAGCGCGAGCGCGTGGCCAGAGAGTATCTGCATGCTTACACGGATTTTCTCTCCTGGTCGCAGCAGGCTGGCCTGGTGGAAAGCGCTCAGACGGAAGCCAGGCTTCGGGACGCCCGGCGTCGGCCGGCCGAGGCGGCGGCGGCGCTTAAACGGGCGATTTCGCTGCGGGAGGCCATTTATCGAATTTTCCAGGCAAATGCCCGGAGGAGAAAACCGAACGAGAGTGACCTCGTGCAGCTTAACGCGGAATTGAGGCGGTCCCTTCCTCGCCTCCAGATCGCGGCGAGCAAGCATGGTTTCGGCTGGGAATGGCGCCGCGAGAACGGCGCCTTGGACGAGCCCCTCGGCCCGATTGCACGGTCCGCTGCGGAATTGTTGGTTTCCGGCGAGTTACTCGAGAAAGTCCGGCAGTGTCACGGCGACAACTGCGGCTGGTTGTTCCTCGATTCGAGCAGGAACCACAGCCGTTGCTGGTGTGATATGCGCGACTGCGGGAACCGAGCGAAAGTGCGGCGCCATCGTTTGAAGCATCAGCACGACAAAAGACGAAATCGTTGAAGTTGTTTGAGTGCAGGAGTCGAGGTAGCCGAAAAATCCAAAATCCAAAATTGAACAGAGCCTCCTCACGTCGGCTCCTACAATGTTCAGAGGAGCTCCTTGGCGGGGTGGGTCACTTGAAGTAAGCGCTGTACAAGAGCCTGAGCGTGATGGCGAACACGACGGTGATGAAGATTGGGCGGATGAATTTGGTGCCGCGCGTGATGACCATTCCGGCTCCCAACCGGGCGCCGAGAAGCTGCCCCACGCCCATGACGAGCCCTTCGACAAAGAAAACGCGACCAGCCAGAAGGAAGAATGCCAGGCTGCTGAGATTGCTGGCGAAGTTCATCACTTTCGTGCAGCCAGTGGCCTTGGTCATGTTGAAGCCGAGACCCAGCATGAACGCCATCGTCCAAAACGTGCCCGTGCCCGGACCGAAATATCCATCGTAGAACCCTATAAGCAAACCGAAGATCAAATCAAACCATCCTCGCTGAATCTGCGGATGCAGGTCCCGCTCACCCAGCTCGGGTTTCAGCAACATGAAAAGAGCCACAGCAATCAGGAGGATGGGGATAGCCCGTTTGAGGAAGGTCGGGTTGCCCTGCTCCACCGCTAGAGTGCCGCAAGCAGCGCCGACAAAGGAAAGGAGAAAGCCTCGCCCACATTCTCTCAAAGGAACCAAACCGGCCTGGGTATAGTGCCAGGCGGCGCTGCCGGAGCCGAAACTGGCCTGCAGCTTGTTCGTGCCCAGCGCCTCTTGTGGCCCGAACCCAAAACTCAGCAGGACCGGCAGAGTGATCAGGCCGCCGCCACCGGCAATTGAATCGACGAACCCAGCCGCTAATCCGGTCACGAACAGAATCGGCAAGCGCCAGGTTGCGAGCATGGGGGAGGGTAGAATGGGCCAAAGGGGGATGAAAGCTCCAAGGTCCAACCTCCAAGCTCCAGAGAAACGTCAAACTCCAAAAACCAAGTCCGTCAGCTCGCGCGCGATTTGGAGCTTGGCGCATGGAGCTTCTCTGGTGCTTGGAACTTGGTGTTTGGAGCCTTCCTTCCCGTGGCGCACCAACCGATCAGGCAGCCGATGACGGCCAACGCAGATATGCTCGCCCCACTTTGGAAGGCGCGGTCTTCATAAACGAGACGCACCTGATGCCGACCGCCGGGCACTTGGATTGCCTGGAAGGCATAGTTGGCCCGCAACAAAGGCGTGGAGCGAGCATCCACATAGGCGCGCCACGGATGATAGTAAGTTTGTGAAACGACCAGCATCGAGGGCGCAGCCGCCTCTACCTCCACCTCCACGCGCTTATTTTGAAATCGTGACGAAATAATTCGGGCGCTGGTTTGATTAGTGATTCCAATCAAAGGCTGCGCCTCCTTCAGCAGACAGACCACTTTGCTGGCGTCAAAGTTCGTCGAGAAGACAGCGCTCAACATGCCAGCATCGTCGAAATAAAACGGGCGCTGCCCCGCCGTCACCAGCGGCAGGAAATTCGCGCGCGCCTCCCAACGGGGGAATTCTCCCGGCGCGCTGATTTGCGAGACGGCCATAAAATCCGCCAGGCGTGTCAACACGAGATTGGTCGAGCCGTAGAGCGCGGAGAGCAAGTCGCCCGATTGGCGCGGTGCCAGTGAGAAAAAGCCATCCACCTTCGGCACCTCATCCAGCAGGTTACAATCGGCGAAGTAGCCGAAACGCTTGACCAGGAAGTTGTCCTTCGGACTGCTGACCGCAAACTCTCGGAATTTCTGCGCGGCAGCAGGAGTCAGCATGGCCCGGGATTGGAAGATCTCGGGTTGCGGCTGCATCGCCAGTTTCGCGCGCGCCAGACCGGGTTCGTAAACGAAGGTTGGCACGGTCGGATTCTGGTTCGGTTCATGTGTCCAAACATCCACCCAGGAGAGCAGCAAGAGCAGCAAAGGCAGGAAAGGTTGGAGCCAGGCGAATGAAGCCCCACCTGGAACCGTTCCGACGCACTTTTCCCCCTCACCCTTGCCCTCTCCCTCAGGGAGAGGCGCCGCCTGCGGCTTCCGGCCGCTCGGCCTTAGCGCCACCAGGAGCAGCGTGGCGATCACAAGGAGCCCGGCCCGGCTTAAGCCGTTCCGGAGCGTCGCTCCATAGTCGTCCCCGGGGAACGGAGAAAGACGCGCCCAAAAGAGAATGCAAACGATGAGCAACAGGAGCGCTCCACCCACCAATAACAACAGTCGGTCAAATGAACGTGCCTCTTGGGAGCTTCGGCCCTGCCATTGTGCAAAGCCAAACGCCGCCAGCAACGGCATGGCGAACGTGACCAGAATAAGGAACTTCACCGGATAGGTCATCAGGCCCATCTGAGGAACGATATGGCGCAGCGCTCGATAAACGATGCCCTGATCTCCCATCGCCAGTAGGAACGCCACGGCTGTCGCACTGCCGAGCAACCAAACCCGCCACTGTCGTGACGTCCATAGAGCCATGGCCGCCAACAACAGCACTCCCACACCGAGATAATACGATGACGTCCAGGCCTGGCTCTGCTGGAAAAACAGCCCCATGTTCCACACTCGACCGAATACCATCGGCACGAGCAAATTGGCCCAACCCCAGGTCGGCATCGACCAACGTGTGTCGGCATACCCTTGCTCGCGCTGCGAGTGAGCTGCGAGATCGAGGAAAGGCGCCAACTGCACCGCGGCCAAGGCCGCCACTAGCACGACGACCGCCGGGAAGCGCCAAAATTGCGCGAGCAGAGTTCTGCCCCTGTTCTGCCGAGTGCGCCCGTCCTCGGGCGCAGCAGGGTCGATTAATTCCTGCGCGTCCGATTCTCCTGGCGCGGCTGGCAATCCGGAAGCTGCTGCGCCCGGGGACGGCCGCACTCCGCCACGCCGGAAAATCGCCTCCACGAACTGCGCGAGCCAGAGCACGGACAGCACAAGCCAGGTCAGCAAAATCGTCTCCGGCCCGCCCGCCAACATTTGCAGCACGCTGAAAACCGCGCCCACGATTAGCTTCCGTCCGCCTTCCTGCCAGGCGCGTTCCACAAACAACACGACCCACGGCATCCAACTGAGCGTCGCGATGTGGCTCGGCCACATGAGCAGGTTCAAGGAAAAGCCATTGAAGGCGAACACGAGGCCTGCCACGGCCGCTGCCAGCCGGTTGCCCGTCCACCGGTGCGCCAGGAAATACATGCCCAGTCCGGCCCAGAACAGGTGCAGCAGGCAGAAGAAACTAAGCGACCAGCTCAACGGCAGCAGAAGGTAGATTAACGCCGGCGGATAGAGCGGCATCGTGTTCCATTGTGCCAGAAACGGAACGCCGCAATTGTTGTACGGATTCCACAGCGGTAGTTCGCCGCGCCAGAAACATTCACGTTGAAAGTGCGCCAGTGGGTAAGCGAAAAATCCGAAATCGCGGACGACGAAAGTCTGCAACCCGACTACGACTTGTGGAAACGCCGCGAAAATGAGCAGTCCAAATACCAGCGCAAATCGGCCGGGCGTAAGCCATTCACCTGATGGCGCCCAATCGTAATTCTCGGTCGCCTCGTCGTGCTGTCTTAGTTGTGGCTGCACGGCGTCAACGATAGGATCGTTGAGCCCATTCCGTCCATAGTTGGTTGGAGTCTTGAGTGAAGTTTTGAAAGATTCAAAAATTCCATCCTAAAAAATCAACTTGCGACTGGAGTAAGGGGCGACTAAGTTGCGCGCGCGAAGTGAAACCCCACAACTTTGCGCAGTCCAATGCAAACCAGCGCGGAAATTGGCTACAATTCAAATATCGAGGGAGATGTTGTCGTCACGCGCCGCGCCGCGGCGGTGGAGTGGCTCAGGAAACATCTCGACGACGGGGCCAATTGGGGCCGCAAAAACTCGCTTTGGCCCATGCCGATGGGCCTGGCCTGCTGCGCGATTGAGTTGATGGCGGCTGGCGCCAGCCGATTCGACATTTCTCGATTCGGGGCAGAGGTGATGCGGTTCTCGCCGCGCCAATCCGACGTGATGATTGTCGCCGGCACGGTTACTTACAAAATGGCGCTGGCCGTGAAGCGGATTTACGAGCAAATGCCCGAGCCGAAGTGGGTGATCTCAATGGGTGCTTGTGCTTCGACGGGGGGGATGTACCGCAGCTACGCGGTCCTGCAGGGAGTGGACCGAATTCTGCCGGTGGACGTCTATGTGGCTGGCTGTCCGCCGCGGCCCGAAGCGTTGCTGGACGGGCTCTTGAAGCTGCGCGATAAAGTTGCCCTGGAACCGACACTTGCGACGTTGAAGAAAGTGGCATGACCGCGCTCGACCTGGCTAATCAATTGAGAGCACGGTTCGCTGGCGCGTTCTTAGAGCCGGCCGAATTTCGAGACGAAATTACACTCACGCTCCTGGAAGCCGAGCGAATAACGGAGGTCTGCTCTTACGCTAAGGACGAACTTGGATTCGATTATCTGCTGGATATCTCCAGTGTGGACAATTACGGAGACGAGCCGCGTTTCACACTGGTTTACCACCTTTATGGCTACAGTCATCTTCGCCATCTGCGCCTGAAAACGTCGATCAGCGAAGAGAAATCCGACGCGCCGACCGTGACAGGTGTCTGGCGCGCCGCCGATTGGCATGAGCGCGAGATCTACGACTTGATGGGCATTCGTTTCCGCGGCCACCCCGACTTGCGCCGAATACTAATGTGGGAGGGTTACCCTTACTTCCCCTTGCGCAAGGATTTTCCCTTGGCCGGGAAGCCGAGTGACATGCCGGAGGTAGCCTTTACCGCGCCTTCGCCGATGGCGGGCGGGCCGTTCGTGACCATTGCCGGTGGAAAGGACTCAATTGCGCGGGAGCCTCGCGTCCGCATTCCCGATCCAGAGACGCGCGAAACGAAAGCGTCTCGCGTCAGCCGGCAGGATGGCAAGGCACCGGAAGAGCACAGGCAGAGACCGGATTCGAACTGAGACAGAAAATCGCAGCGATGGCCCAAATTCAAGAAATCGAATTCAAAGATGCCGCGGCGCGAGTCGCTGCCGCAAAGGCGACTGCGGATTCGCGAATAACCGGCCAGGAGATAGAAGATCTTCACGGCGAAAAGATGGTGCTCAACATGGGGCCATCTCATCCCGCAACGCATGGCGTGCTACGTATCGTGCTGGAATTGGACGGCGAAATCATCACGCGCGCAGTGCCGGACATCGGTTATTTGCATCGCGGCGATGAGAAGATCGCTGAGAACATGACCTACACCCAGTTCATTCCGTACACGGATCGGCTGGATTATCTTGCGCCCCTGGCAAATAACGTTGCGTACGTTCTGGCGGTTGAGAAATTGCTGGGGATCGACAAGCAATTGCCGCCACGCTGCCAGTTTATTCGCGTAATTTGCAGCGAGCTGGCGAGAATTTCGTCGCACCTGCTTGGCCTGGGTTCGTACGCGATGGACGTGGGGGCGATGACCGTTTTCCTGCACACATTCACGGAACGGGAGAAAATCTACAACTTGTGCGAATCGCTGACTGGAGCGCGGTTTACCACCAGCTACACGCGCATTGGGGGTCTGTCCCGGGACCTGCCGCCTGGCTGGGTCGAGCAATGCCGCAAATTTTGCCACGAGGTCCTCGTCAACATCGATGAAACCGAAACGCTCCTGACCCGCAACCGGATTTTTGTCGATCGCACGCAAGGGGTGGGTGTCATTTCCAAAGCGGACGCCATCGACTACGGCCTGAGCGGGCCAAACCTGCGCGGCAGCGGGCTGGATCATGATCTGCGCAAGGCCCAGCCCTACCTGGTATATGACCAACTCGATTTTGACGTGCCGGTCGGGTCCACGGGCGACTGTTATGATCGTTACCTCGTGCGGCTCGAGGAAATGCGCCAGAGCGTGCGGTTGCTGCATCAGTGCCTGGACAAACTGCCCGACGGACCGGTTAACGTGCCGGACACTAAAATCGTCCTTCCCCCCAAGGACCGTGTGCTGACCCGGATGGAGGAGCTGATTCATCACTTCATCAATGTCACCCAGGGCGTGAATGCTCCGGCCGGCGAAGTGTATTTCGGTCACGAAAATCCGAAGGGCGAGCTCGGCTATTACATCCACAGCAAAGGCGGTGGGACACCTCACCGGTTGAAAATCCGGTCCCCTTCATTTGCTACCCTGAGCATCTTGCCCAAAATGTTGCCCGGGCACTTGGTGAGCGACGTGGTGGCGATTCTCGGCTCGTTGGATTTCGTGATGGGGGAGTGTGACCGATGACCGAGGTTCATCCCGCCGAACCCATCTCGAATCCGTTGTTGGACCAGCCCGGTTTCGCGGTGCCGGCTGCGCTCGAGGCGGAGATAGACGAATTGATTTCTCATTACCCACAAAAGCGCAGCGCCACGCTGATGTTGTTGCACTCGATACAGGAGCGATTTGGGTATATCTCGCGCCAGGCGGTGGAATGGATCGCGGCAAAGCTGTCACTGCAGCCAATCAACGTCTATGAGCTGGTGACCTTTTATCCGATGTTGCATCAGCGGCCTGTGGGCAAGTATCACCTGCGCGTTTGCCGCACGCTCAGTTGCGCGCTGGGCGGCGCCTATCAACTCCACGAACATCTCTGCGAGAAGACAGGCCTGGATCCTCACGCGCACGGACCACAAACCACCGGGGACGGCAAATACACCGTGGAGTTTGTCGAGTGTCTCGCCAGTTGCGGCACGGCGCCGGTCATGTTGTGTAACGATGCATTTCACGAGGCTGTATCGCTCGCGAAGGCGGATGAGATCTTGCGCGAGTGCCAGTGAATGAAATCAAAAAGAAGGCGAGTAACCCATGCTGAAAGATTGGCCAAAGGTCTATCGAAACCTCAAGCGGCTCCGCGGGCTGAACGAACACGAAAAGGTGCTCTACGCACGCAGCCTCGCGGCCACACCCGACGAAAGGTGGCAGATGAATGTGAATTTTCTCCGCTCGCTCGGCTTATGGGGGCGCTCATCGCTGAAAAAATTCGATTCCAACTTGTAGGTATGGCTGCCGCGGTTCTCCAGGGTGTTCCGGTCGCTACGTTTGACGTGGACTTGTGGGTAGACCTGCCCGGACGCCAATACCTCCGGGCTGTGAATGTCGCCCTAAAAGTAGGCGCAACGCAGGTTCGAAATACCGTAGTTGAGCTGGCTGATGGAACCCTCGTAAATTTCATCTTTGAGGTAACCGGCCTGAGAAGCTTCCCAGCCGAGTTGCGAAGGGCCAAAATGCTGAGATTCCACGGTCTGAGCGTGCCGGTGATGCCGCTGGAATTGATTCGCAAAAGCAAGGCAGCTATTCAGCGCCCTAAGGATGCGACCCACATTCATTATATTGACGAAACGTTGCGGGCATCAAAGGCGAACAGGAAGAAACGGAAGGGAAAATGAACTGGCTGCCCGACATGGATTTGAACCATGACAAACAGATCCAGAGTCTGCTGTGCTACCGTTACACCATCGGGCAAACGTGCGCTTGTAAAATTAACCGCTCCAGTTTTGGAGTCAAGGCGTGTTACAGGTTCAAAGAACATCGAACGCTGAAGTGTTGAGCCGTTGAATCGTTGAAACGCTGAATCGTTGAATCGATAAGTAAACAGGCGATGCGTCTGACCTTACTAAACGATCCATCGATTCAACGGGCCAACAAATTAGCGCTGTACCCATGGCCCAGGACTACAAGCAAATATTGAAATACGCTGACGAACCGGGTTACACGCCCGACATCGAATGCTATCTGCGCCATGGCGGTTACGAGGCGTTGAAAAAGGCCCTGACCCTGCCACCTCGGCCGCTGCCGGATGGCAAAGTTTTGAGCGCTCCGGAGCAGTTGCGCGAGGAGGTCAGGATTTCGGGCCTGCGCGGCCGCGGTGGAGCAGGATTTTCTTGCGGCTTAAAGTGGTCCTTTGTGGATCGAAAGAGCGGCAAACCGATTTACCTGATCTGCAACGCCGATGAATCGGAGCCAGGAACGTTCAAAGACCGCCAGATTATCTACAAAGATCCGCATCAACTGCTTGAGGGCACGATCATCGCTTGTTATGCCAATGAGGTGCATCTTGCTTACATCTACATTCGCGGCGAGTTCGTCGCGGGGGCGAAAATCCTGCAGCGCGCGCTGGAAGAGGCCCGCGAAAAAAATTTCCTGGGCAAAAAGATTCTCGGGAGCAGCTATGACCTGGACATCTGGATCCACCGCGGCGCCGGCGCCTACATTTGCGGCGAGGAAACCGGCCTGATCGAATCGCTTGAAGGCAAGCGTGCCTATCCCCGTATTAAACCCCCTTACTTTCCGGCCGTGCTGGGTCTGTACATGTGCCCGACCATCGTCAACAACGTCGAGACTCTCTGCGCCGTCAAGCACATCGTGGCGATGGGAGGTGCGGCCTATGCGAGGCTTGGCACGCCGAATAACACCGGCACGCGAATCGTCAGCCTCAGCGGCCACATCAAACGGCCGGGATACTACGAGGTTGAAGTCGGCAAAGTAACCATCGGCCAGCTCATCCATGATCCCGCGTTTGGGGGCGGGTTGCGAGACGGGCGTGCACTAAAAGCAGTGATTCCCGGGGGCTCTTCGGCAAAGGTTTTCAAAGCAGGTGAGAAGTTCAGGCTCCGACGTCGAGGGCCGGACGGCAAAGAGGCCGAGCAGGTGGTGGACATGCTCGATTTGCCCTACGACTTCGATTCGCTCGTCGCCGCCGGCAGCATGTCCGGCTCCGGCGCGATCATCGTGCTGGATGATTCGGCGGATATCATCGAAGCGCTGTCGAACATTGCAGAATTTTATGCGCACGAGAGCTGCGGGCAATGCACTCCGTGCCGCGAGGGCTCACTGTGGATGTCCAAGGCCCTCCATCGCCTGACTCATGGCCAGGGCCGCAGGCAGGATGCGGACTATTTGATTAAGATCGCCGACAACATCCCTGGCGGACGCACGATCTGCGCCTTCGGCGAGGCTTGCGCCTGGCCGGTGCAAAGCTTTGTCGCAAAGTTTAAGGATGAATTTATCGCCAGAGGAATTGCCGATGAGGCAAAGCGGCGAGAAGAAATTCATGAATCGGTGCCCGAGGAAGGTTTCGCCATCCAGGCACAGGTCTGAACGCTGAGGGTTGGATGAACGCCACGCAAACACAAGTGTCACCATCCGGAGTTGCGGTTGAAAGGGTCCGGGTGAGAGTGGATGGTCGAGAACTCGAAGTTGCGAGGACGTCTCTCGATCCGATTTCGGGAAAACCCCTGCCCACCACCATGATCCAGGCCTGCGCTCTGGCCGAGGTGGATGTGCCGCATTATTGCTATCATCCCAAGCTGCCAGTGGCGGGCAACTGCCGCATGTGCCTTGTTGAGTTTGGCACCCCCGCGATCGGCCTGGATCGGAAACCGATCCTGAACCCTGACGGGACCACGAAGATCACGAAGTCGCCGCGTCCCGCCATAGCCTGCGCCACACCGATTTCGCCCGGGATGGAGATTTACACCCAGACGCCCGCGGTAAAGCAGATGCGCGAAGGCGTGCTCGAGTTCCTGATGATCAACCATCCACTGGATTGCCCGATTTGCGATCAGGCCGGCGAGTGCAAATTGCAGGAATATTCTGTGGACTACGGTCAGTCCGAGAGCCGCTTTGTTGAATCCAAGGTGCACAAACCCAAGCGAGTGGAGCTGGGCCCGCGCATTATGCTGGATGACGAGCGGTGCATTTTGTGCTCGCGCTGCATCCGGTTCACGAAAGACATCGCCGGTGACGACGCGCTTGGAATCGTCAACCGGGGCGGTCACAGCACGCTCACAGCGTATCCGGGTAAAGCCTTCGATAACAATTACACGCTCAATACTGTGGATATTTGCCCGGTGGGGGCGCTTACATCGAAAGACTTCCGATTCCAGATGCGCGTTTGGTTCCTAAAGGAAACGAAAAGCATCTGCGCCAGTTGCGCAACGGGTTGCAACATCACGATCGGCTCGCGCGAAGACAAAATCTATCGCTTTGAGCCGCGTGAGAATGATGCTGTCAACTCCTGTTGGATGTGTGATTACGGACGGCTCAATTACAAGTGGATTGGACGGAAGGACAGGCTGATGGAAGTTCGGGGACCGAAATCCGAAGGCCGAACTCGGGTTTCTACATGGGCGGAGACGTTGAACGCGGTCTCGGAAAAACTCAAGCAGGTTGCGGCAGGCTCAATCGCCATCATCGCCTCAGCCCGTCAAACCAATGAGGAGCTGTACCTGCTGTCGAAGCTCGCCCGGAAATTTGGCGCGTTGACTGATTCGGTCCCCCGGCGGGGTGAAGCCGACAAATTGCTGTTGAGTGCGGACCGCAACACGAACAGTGCGGGCGCGCTGTTGCTGGGCGTCGCCGCCGAGCCGATGGGCGCGAATCTGCCGAAGATTGCACGAGGCATCCGGGAAGGCCGGATCAAAACGCTGATCGTTTTTGGCGAAGACGTGACCCGGCACGGCCTCGATGCCGGTGTTCTGGCCCAACTGGAAACGCTGATCGTGAGCGATATTTTGCCGAATGAAACGACTCAGCTTGCGCATTATCTCTTACCCGGATGCGCCCCCGCGGAAAAACACGGCAGCTTTACCAACAACAAAGGACGGGTTCAGAGATTCATGAAAGCAGTCGAGCCGCCTGGTGCAGCGCGGCCCGAATGGGAATTCCTGCACGAGTTGCTCTTCCAGATCGTCGACCAAAATGGCTATGTCAGTCTCGAGGGTTCGTTCAACCTGATGGCGACGGAGGTAAGCGCCTTCAGCGGACTAACCTGGGCGGGACTGGGAGATACCGGAAGGACTGTGCCGATATGATCGTCACAGCCAATTCCCCGCCCGACTTCACGCATTTCTTGATTTTCAGCGTGGCGAAAATCATCGGGGTTTTCGCCGTGCTTATGTTCATCGTGGCATACGCTATTTGGGCGGAACGCAAGCTCTCGGCTGCCATTCAGGATCGGCACGGGCCAAATCGAGTCGGAATTTACGGCCTGTTGCAACCTCTCGCCGACGCGATCAAGGCCCTGCTGAAAGAAGACTTTACACCCGCCCATGTCCGCAAAGCCTATTACTGGCTGGCGCCCGCCATCGTCATGATCCCGAGTCTGCTGACGGTAGCCATCATTCCTTTTGGCTCGCGGCTAGGCAGTCAAAAGATGGTTATTGCGGACCTGAACGTCGGCATCCTCTACACTTTCGGGATCGTTTCGCTTGCGGTCTATGGGATCGTGCTGGCGGGTTATGCGGCCAATTCCAAGTATCCTTTCCTAGGCGGCATTCGTTCCAGCGCGCAGATGATTTCGTATGAAATCGCGATGGGCATGTCGGTCGTTCCGCTTTTTCTCATCGTGGGTGGGTTGAGGCTGGGTCAAGTGGTCGAATACCAAAGCGGCGGCTGGTTCCATTGGTTGATCTTCAAACAACCGGTGTCCTTTGCGATCTTTTTGGCCGCACTGTTTGCCGAGACCAACCGTTTGCCTTTCGATCTGCCGGAGTCTGAGCAGGAATTGGCCGGCGGTTACAACGTCGAGTACAGCTCGATGAAATTTGCCCTGTTCTTTTTGGGTGAATATGCCGCGATGACCGCGGCTTCGGCGCTGCTGGTGACTCTTTTCCTGGGGGGCTGGACGCTGCCGATTGCCGGACTCGACCAGCCGGCAACGACGCTGGAGACCGGTGTGGTTCACATCGGCATTTTTCTGGCCAAGATGCTTTTTGTGGAGTTTATGATTATGTGGGTGCGCTGGATGTGGCCTCGTTTCCGCTACGATCAGTTGATGGATCTGGGCTGGCGACGATTTATACCGCTGGCGCTGGCGAATATCGTGGCTACCGCAGTCGTACTGTGGCTCCGAAGCTGAGTGATCCCCGATGCTGATCGAACGCAAGAAACTGAATCTCTGGGAACGTCTTTACTTGCCGGCCATCATCGGTGGGTTCAAGGTCACGCTGCGCCACTTTCTAAATAAGAAAGTCACGTTGCAGTACCCCGAAGAGAAATGGGTCGTGCCCGAAGGTTTTCGTGGCGCGCCATACTTGGTGGCGGATCAGGCGGGTCGGATTAAGTGTGTTTCGTGCCAGTTGTGCGAGTTTGTTTGCCCGCCTAAGGCCATCCGCATCACACCTCCTGGGCCGGGCGGCACGCCGGAGGCCGGCAACGAGGAGAAGGCGCCGCGAGAGTTCGAAATCGATATGCTGCGGTGCATCTTTTGCGGCTTTTGTCAGGAGGTTTGTCCTGAAGAAGCAATTTTCCTGATGAAAGACTACTCGCTAACCGGCACCAGCAGAGAAGAGCTGATTTACGATAAGGAAAAGCTCCTAGCGTTGGGTGGCGTCCATCAGGACCAGATCAGAAAGTGGCAGCAGAAGGCAGAAGAAGCGAAGGCGCAAGGAGTCGCGCCGTGATGAAACCCGAAAACCGAAAGCCGAAAATCGAAAGAAATCCGAAAATCGAATTCCGAACACCAATCGGCGCTTTCGAATTTCTGGCTTTGGCATTCGAGCTTCCTTTGAATTTCGGATTTCGGATTTCGGGAATTCTCCAATGAGCGATTTCCTGTTCTACATCTTCGCATTTCTGACGCTGGTATGCGGCTTTCTGGTGATTGCCAACCCGTTCAGTCGCAATCCGGTCACGAGCGCCATGTTTCTGGTGCTGACGATAGGCTCGCTGGCCGGTCTGTTCGTCCTTCTGCAGGCATTTTTTCTGGCGGCAGTGCAAGTGCTCATTTATGCCGGCGCCGTGATGGTGTTGTTCCTCTTCGTCATCATGTTGCTCGATTTGCGTGCCGAAGAGCGTCGCCGCGTCAAAGTCGCAGGAGTTGTGTGCGCTCTCATTTCCGTCGGGGCCACCCTGGCGATTTTCCTGAGTGCCCTTACCGAGGAAACCCCGCTCCCGGCGGCCGCTTCGCCCACACTGCAAGGAGGAACCCTTCAACTGGGTCAGCTCTTGTTCCAGCAATACCTGCTGCCGTTCGAAATTGTCTCAGTCCTGCTACTTGTCGCCATGGTTGGCGTGGTTTTGCTCAGCAAGAAAGATCTCAAATGACTGTCGGCCTCGAACATTATTTGGTGGTGAGTGCTCTCTTATTCGCGCTCGGCTTGCTTGGCGTGCTGGTCCGCCGCAATCTGCTGGTCATTTACATGGGGCTGGAGCTGATGCTCAACGCCGCCAATCTCGCCCTTGTGGCCTTCTCCCGTTACAGTGTCAACCGCGCCCTGGACGGGCAGGTATTCGTGTTTTTTGTAATCACCGTCGCCGCCGCCGAGGTCGCTGTCGGGCTGGCTCTCATTGTCGCGCTCTATCGCAAGCGTCAAACTGCGCATGTCGAGGACCTCACGATGATGAAGCTCTGAAATGAACCTTGAAATTCTGCCCTGGCTCATACTTTTCCTGCCGCTGCTGGCTGCGGCGGTTATTGCGCTGTTCACCCTGCGCGACCCCAAACTCAGCGCCGCACTCTCTATCGGCGCTGTGGTTGGGGGATTTTTCCTGAGCATTGTTTTCCTCGCAGCTAACGGCTGGGGACCATTGCCGGAGTCCGGCGTCAACTGGCTGGCGATTGGCGAGTTGCGAATTGATTTCGGCCTCCGCCTGGACCCTTTGAGCCTGGCCATGATGCTCATCGTCACCGGTGTCGCGGGCGTCATCCATATTTATTCCTGGGGGTACATGCGCGATGATCGGGGGTTCTCTCGTTTTTTCGCATCCCTGAGCCTGTTCACGTTCTCGATGCTCGGAATCGTTCTTGCCAATAACTTTATCCAGCTATTCATCTTCTGGGAACTGGTCGGCGTCTCAAGCTATTTGCTAATCGGTTTTTGGTTCGAGCGACCAGCGGCCGCTGACGCGGGCAAAAAGGCCTTCATCACGAACCGTTTGGGGGACTTCGGCTTCTTCCTTGGAATCCTTACGGTTTGGACCTCTTTAGACTCGCTGCACTTCGGCACACTGCAAGCCAAACTCGCTGCCAACCCGAATGCCTTGGCCGGCGCCGCCACCCTCGCCGGACTGCTCATCTTCTCCGGCGCCATAGGCAAGAGCGCCCAGTTCCCACTGCACGTTTGGCTACCCGACGCCATGGAAGGCCCCACGCCCGTCAGCGCGCTCATCCACGCGGCAACCATGGTCGCGGCAGGCGTCTTCATGCTTTGCCGCGTGTTTTTCCTCCTCGATGTCCCGGGTTCGTACGCCTTGAATGTCATCGCCTGGGTTGGCGGTTTTACCGCGTTGCTATCAGCCACAATTGCGGTTCAACAAAATGACCTCAAACGCATCCTGGCCTATTCCACGCTTTCACAGCTTGGTTACATGGTAATGGGCGTGGGCTTGCACGGCTCCGCCGCCGCCATGTTTCACCTCAGTACCCACGCCTTCTTCAAGGCGCTGCTCTTTCTCGGCGCCGGCTCCGTCATTATTGCCCTGCATCACGAACAGGACATTTGGAAAATGGGCGACCTGCGAAAAAAAATGTCGGTGACGTTCTGGACCTTCATCGTGGGCACATTCGCGTTGGCGGGAGTTTGGCCCTTTAGCGGTTTCTTCAGTAAGGACGCCATCCTTGCCCAGGCGCTGGAACGCCACAATTACGGCTTGTTCGCTCTAGGGATAGTCGTGGCCGCGCTGACTGCATTCTACATGTTCCGCCTGGTCTTGATCGTGTTCTTTTGCACGGCGAAATCCGATCAGGCCTGTCACGCCGACGAATCCCCGCCGATCATGCTGTGGCCTCTGCGCGTGTTAGCTGTGTTCAGCTTGATTGGCGGAGTCATCGGCCTCGAAAGTCCTTACGAGAGGCAGTTTCTCGCTCCTGCCGCAGGACACACCCTCTCCTGGACTGAGCAACTTGCGCTCCCCTTCTCCATTTCGCCACTCGCCGCGATATTGGGGTTGCTGTCAGCAGCTCTAGGTTTTGGCGCAGCTTACGCACTCTACGCGGGCGCCGCGGCTGACCCGCTGCCGGAAAAACTGGGCGGTCTGGCCCGCGCGATGCGGAACCGCTTTTATTTCGACGAGCTTTACCAGGCCACTTTCATTCGCGGTCATGATTTGCTAGCGGCGATCGCTGCCTGGATCGACCGATGGATTATTGCGGGCGTCGCAGTGCGGGGCACGCACGGCACGACTGAACTCTTTGGCCGCGCGTTGCGTCTGCTGCAAACAGGCAACCTGCAAACGTATGCCTTCCTGTTCGCGCTCGGGGTGGCTCTCGTACTGTACCTGGCCCTCAGATAAAGGTGACCGAATGAACAGACCCGAAAGCAAGGTTCCGTTTCAGACCTCGTCATTCGAATTCCGGACTTCTTTCGGATTTCGTCATTCGGATTTCGGAATTCCCCAACGATGTCCACTCTGACCTACATCGTCGGTTGGCCGCTGCTAGCGGCCGTGGCGCTGGTTTTCGTCCCGCGAAGCTTCCGCGTTGTCATTCGGGCGGTTGCCTTGGGCGCAACCCTTATCCCAGCGCTGCTGGCTGTGAAGATGTTTTTACAGTTCAAGGCGGGCGCGGACGGCTATCAGTTCGAGCAACAGGTGTCCTGGGTTTCCTCGCTTGATATCAGCTATCACGTAGGTGTGGATGGGATCAATGCGGGCCTGGTGCTGATGGGAGCCATTGTGGCGTTCGCGGCTACCTGCGCGGCCTGGGAAATTAAAGAACGTGAGAAAGAGTTTTATATTCTTTTGCTGGTGATGGCCGGCGGCATCCTCGGGGCCTTCGCCTCGCTGGATTTGTTCTTTCTCTATTTTTTTCACGAGCTGGCTCTCGTGCCAACTTTCATCATGATTGGTGTCTGGGGCGGTGGCGTGCAAAAGAATTACGCCACATTTCAAATTACAATTTATTTGAGCATCGGTGCGCTGATCGCGTTGATTGGCCTGATCGCGCTCTACGTGCAGTCGGGCGCAAATACTTTTGACATTCCCAGGCTTACCGAATACCTGCGGCAACCGGAGCATCGCCTTTCTGCGAGCTCGCAGCATTTCATGTTTCCGCTGTTGCTGTTCGGCTTTGGCATCCTGGTTTCGCTCTGGCCGTTCCACACCTGGGCGCCGCTGGGATACAGCTCTGCACCCACCCCCAGTGCCATGCTCCATGCGGGTGTGCTAAAGAAATTCGGCCTTTACGGCTTGATTCGAATCGCGCTGCCACTGTTGCCGGACGCGGCTCAAAGCTGGATGCAGGTCCTGGCCTGGCTCGCTTTGGGCAATCTCGTCTATTGTGGCTGGGTGGCCATGCGGCAAAAAGATTTCGCCTGGCTCGTGGGGTATTCCAGCGTCGCGCACATGGGGTTCGTGTTTCTCGGGATCGCCACACTGAATCTGATCGGCGTGACAGGCGCGGTGCTGGTGATGATTGCACACGGCTTTCTGGCCGCGCTTACTTTTGCTCTCAACGGCTACCTCTACCAGCAAACCGGCACGCTGCAACTGGACCAGCTGGGCGGGCTGATGCGGCGGTTGCCTTTCATCGGCTCTGCATTGATGATGGCCGCTTTCGCCGCATGCGGCCTGCCAGGTTTTGCAAATTTCGCCGGTGAGGTCAACGTCCTGTTTGGGGCGTGGAAGTCATTTCGGCTGGTGACGATTTTAGCCTGTTGGGGAGCGTTGATTATCGGCGCGGTGTACATGTTGCGGGCCGTTCGGGCAATACTGCACGGCCCACTGCCCGAGCGCTGGCTCAATGTCACGGACGCGCCGCACCTCTGGCGCAAGGCGCCGTTTGCACTCCTGCTGGGCTGCCTTTTGCTTTTCGGCTGCTTGCCTCGATTGCTCACAGACAAGATCCAACACAGCGTAAAGGAAAGCGTTTTGGTAAGTTTCCCGATGGCACAGCGAGAGTCGGCGAGAGAAACTGCTCTGCTGCCGCGGCACAACAACTGATGAACGTTGCCCTGCTCAGTCACGAGTGGTTGGTCCTGGCTCTGGCCTTGGGGTTGCTTGTGGCGGACCTCTGGCTGCCTGCATCCGCCCGGCGCAATTTGGGCTATACCGCTGCGCTCGGGTTGGGCGCCATCTTGTTGTACAGCCTTTGGACGGTGCGCGTCGCGCCTGATGAGGTCCAATATGCCTTCGGCAAAATGTACGCGCTGGACGGCCTGGCGTTGTTCTTCAAACGCATTTTCCTGATCGCCGCGCTGCTCGTTGTATTGATGTCAGTGGAATTTGCCGATCGCATCCAGTCGGGGATCACCGAATATTACGCTCTAATTCTGTTCGCCCTCGCGGGCATGCTCTTTGCCGCGTCCGCGAATGATTTTTCCTTCCTCTTTGTTTCGCTTGAGCTCATTACGGTGACCTTCTATGTGCTGACCAGTTTTCAACGCTCCCAACTCACGTCGTTAGAAGCCGGCGTGAAATACCTCATAATCGGCGCGCTCTCGACCGGGTTCACCGTCTTCGGCATCGCGCTGGTGTCGGGCGTCAGCGGCAAATTGAATTTCGGCGAGCTGTCGGCGATTGCGGGCCAATTCAGCTCGAACAGGATTTTCCTTTTCGGACTGCTGCTCATTATGGTCGGCCTGGGCTTCAAAATCGCCGCGTTCCCGTTCCAAATCTGGGCGCCGGACGTGTACCAGGGCGCGCCGTCGCCGACCACGGCATTTCTGGCCGTCGGCTCGAAAGCAGCGGGATTCGTTTTATTGTTGCGCGTCCTGTTCATTGCCGTGCCGGGCATCACCGGGCAATGGTCGAACCTGCTGATCGTAATTTCCGCGGTTACGATTCTCTACGGGAACCTCTGCGCCATCCCGCAGCGCAACTTGAAGCGGTTGCTCGGCTATTCAAGCATCGCTCACGCCGGTTACATGTTATTGGGCGTGGCGGCCATGGCCGCCGGGCTGGCTCATTCGGGCCGGGACCCAAGCGCCGGGGGGTCGGCAATTCTCTATTATCTCAGTGGATATCTGTTCACCGTGCTGGGGGCCTTCACTGTGATCTGTCTGGTGATGCGGCGGGTGGGAGCAGAGGATATCAGCGCATTGGCCGGGCTCAACCAACGCTCGCCTTTGCTCGCGTTGACGATGACATTGGCCATGGTTTCCCTCGCTGGTATTCCTCCGCTGGCAGGTTTTTTCGGTAAATTCCTGTTGCTGAAATCAATCCTCACTCAAGCCCCGGCTCATCCTGGCTTCTATTTTCTGGCGTTTGCCACCGTCGCCGGCGTAGTGATCTCGCTTTATTATTACTTCGGAGTAGTGCGGGCGATCTACTGGTCGGAAGAGTCTCGGAATTCGACCGCGATCCCGCTCTCCATTCCGATTCGGCTCTCGCTGTACTGCTGCATCGGTGGCATCTTTTTCCTCGGGCTATTCCCTGGATGGGTTGTGAATCTGGCCCAGGCAGCGGTGAAGGTCCTGGAGTGAGTCAGCGGCCAGATTTCACCGCCCAGCTTCGCCGTTTCCAGTTGAATGCGCTTGCCGTCCTGGCGCCGTATAGCCATAGTTCGCCACTGATAACGACACATTTATGGCAGATGTTGCAAACAAGTATCCGGAGAACACTGCGGGCAAGTATTATGTCGATAACCAATGCATCGACTGCGATCTCTGCCGTGAGACTGCCCCGGACAACTTCAAAAGAAATGACGATGGTGGCTATTCCTTTGTTTACAAACAGCCCGAAAACCCTGAGGAAGAAGCACGATGCAAAGAAGCCAAGGAAGGCTGCCCTGTCGAGGCGATAGGAGATAATGGCGACGCGGGTTAGGCTGCATCTCCCATGATTTCTAGCCGCCGACGTCAGGCGGATTTCGTTCATAGGATGCTAGATTTCCGCCGGACTTACGCCGGCTCCCACGCACTGTTTGCGCGTTATTTTCCCAGGAAGGCACGTCGCCGCAAAGCATCCAGCGCCTGGTTCGCAGTCACTTGCTTGAATGTTTCGCGGTCATAAGGATTGAATTGTCTTTCGACGCTGGTCTCGAAAGGCCCAGCGATTCCGATAAACACAGTGCCAACCGGCTTGATCGGCGTGCCGCCACTCGGGCCAGCAATGCCCGTGACCGAGATCGCGTAGTCTGAACCCATCCGCGCCCTCACTCCCTCGACCATTTCCCGCGCGACCGCCTCACTTACTGCGCCGTGTTCTTCCAGCGAAGCGCTATCCACTCCCAAAAGTGCCTGTTTTGCCTCATTGCTATACGCCACGACGCCGGCCAGCACGACCGCCGATGCACCGGGCACGTTGGTCAGCTCATGCGCGATAAATCCGCCGGTGCAGGATTCGGCCAGAGCCAGCGTCTTCTTTCGCTCGGCCAGTTGATGCACCATTACCGCGGCCAACTCCTCGTCTCCCTCGGCAAAAATTCGAGTGTTCAATTGCGCGCGCACGATTTTCTTAGCCTCCTGCACCAGCTTGGGCGCATCAGTGCCCCGCGCCGCCAATCGCACGTCCACTTGACCGGGCCGCGCACAATAGCCCAGTTCAAGCCCTGCGGCGATCAGTGTCGCCAGTGGGGCTGCAATCCGTTCCTGAACGATGGACTCTCCAAGTCCCGTGGATCGGAGTGTCGAACAAACGAAGGCAGACGGCGGGGGCAGCTCGCGTCCCAGCCATGGCACGACCGAGTCGGTGAACATGGGGCGAACCTCGCGCGGCGGCCCTGGTAACATAAGCAACCAGCTCGCCCCGCCTTCGGCGCGAAACGGATTTGTCTCCACTTTCAAAGCCAGCCCGGGTGCTGTGCCATGAGCGTTCGGCAAAACCATCGCTCCTTCGGGCACCAGCGCCTGAACGCGGGTCCGTTCCGGCATCGGACGATTCAGTGCCTTGAAGACGTCCTTAACATGCGCGAGCACAGACGCGTCTTCGCGCAAAGGCTTGACGAGGAGTTCTGCGATCAAATCTCGCGTAAGGTCGTCCGATGTCGGCCCCAGCCCTCCCGTCGTGATGACCAGGTCGGCGCGCCCCAACGCTTCGCGAACAGCCTGCAGAATGGCGGGCCCGGCGTCGGGCACGGCGACCTGACGCGTAACCAAGTACCCCAGGTCCGCCAATTGCCGGCAGAGCCACTGCTGATGTGTGTTCAGCACACGCCCGAGCATCAGCTCGCTGCCGGTGTTGATAAGTTCGACGACCATCGGGTGCCAATCTACGGGGGGAAATCCAAAGTCCAAAGGCCAAAGTCATTGCTGGAAGGAGGAGAGACGGCTGCAAATGACGGATGACGAATCAAACCGGAAAAGCGAATGAGGAGTGCGAAAACGATTCTTTCATGATTTGTTATTGAACCTTCCGCAGGCTGCATTGACTGGCCGACGGGTAACGGCTTATACTTGCGGCCATGGCAATTGCGGCAACGAAATGCGCGAAAGAGCGTTTTCTGGACTTTCTGGGCCGGAAGAACCTGCGCGTGACCGCGCAACGCAAGGTCATCATCGACACCGCCTTCAGCACCCAGCAGCATTTCACGGCCGACCAATTGCTGGCGTGGTCCCGCGGAAGGGACAAATCGATTTCACGCGCGACAGTGTACCGCACCCTGCCCCTTCTGACCGAGAGCGGCCTGGTTCGTGAAATGGATTTCGGCAAGGACCGCAAATTTTACGATCCCAATTATGCTGAGCATCCGCACCACAATCACATCATCTGCCAGGATTGTGAGAAAATCGTAGAGTTCGACAGCGAGAAGCTCGCGAAACTTGAACACCAGATCAGCCACCGGCTCGGCTTTTCAATTAAGGCCCACCGATTGCAAATCACCGCTACCTGCGAGGAGTTAAAGAAGCTGGGTGCGTGCAGGAAGAGGGCGTGCTAAGAAATCCAAGCGCCCAGATCCAAGATCCAGAGAAATCCCAAAATCCAGACTCCAAAACGCAAACAAATCCCAAATCCCAAGCGGGCAGCGGGCTCTTTTTGGAATTTGGATCTTGGTGTTTGGGGCTTGGAGTTTTCCCTCTACTCTTTGTCTTCGCCCGAAAGCTTGCGGTACAACGTCGCCAGGCTCACTCCCAACGCCAGGGCCGCCTTTTCCTTGTCGCCGCCGCATTGCTCGAGCGCGCGAGTCAAATGCGCGTGCTCCTGCTCGCGTAAGAACGTTTTCAGCGGCAGCACTGACTCTGTCGTCACGCCGTCGGGCGGCGGCGCGGAATTCGTCTCGCCGGCCGCGGCGAGCGGATAAAGGGCAGAGTCCGGCACCGTGGGCAAGGTGGCGGTGGTTTCCTCAGTTCCCAGCGCGGGCTGACTGGTCTTAAGACTCGCCACCAGGCTCGGTGGCAGATCGCTCGTGCGAATAATCTCCGCTTCGCACAACGTCGCAGCGCGCTCGATGGCATTTTCCAGCTCCCGCACATTGCCCGGCCAATCGTACGCGCACAACATTTCCATCGCCTCTCGCGTCATTTGGAGCGGGTGCTTGCTGCGCGGATGCGCTTTTCCTTTGAGAAAATGCGCCACCAGCAACGGAATGTCATCGCGCCGGTCGCGCAAACTCGGCATCGGAATCGCAATCACATTCAGCCGGTAGTAGAGATCCTCGCGAAAGGTGCCCTCTTTGATTCGCTTCTCGAGCGGCTCGTTGGAGGCCGCCACGACGCGAACGTTGACGAAAATGGGGTTATTTTCTCCGACGCGCCGGACTTCGCGCTCCTGCAGCACCCGAAGCAGCCGGCTTTGCAGCGGCGGCGGCATGGAACCAACCTCATCCAGGAGAATCGTCCCGCCGTCCGCCTCCTGAAACAAGCCCTTCTTGTCATTGATCGCTCCGGTAAAGGCGCCCCGACGATGGCCGAACAGCTCGGATTCGAGCAGATTTTCGGGCAGGGCACTGCAGTTGATGGGCACGAACGGCGCGAACTGGCGGCGGCTGTTGAAATGCAGCGCCCGCGCGACCAGCTCTTTGCCGGTGCCGCTTTCGCCCAGAATCAGGACCGTGCTGTCGGTGTCGGCCACGCGCTCGATCAGCTTAAACACCGCCTGCATTTTGGGCGCGCTGCCTATGATTTGGTTGAACTGGTATTTCTTCTTGAGCTGCTTTCGAAGATATGCCGTTTCGGTCACTGCGGCCTTGTAGGAGAGCGCCCGCTGCACGCACAGCCGCAGCTCGTCGATCTTGAACGGCTTCTCAAGGTAATCGAAGGCACCATTTTTCATTGCCTCGACCGCGGTTTCGATCGAGCCAAAACCGGTTATGACAATGGCCACGGCCGGGGGATCGAGCTCGCGCGCTTTGCGCACGATTTCCAGGCCATGAGCGCGCGTTTTGTCGAAATAAAGATCCGTGATGACCAGGTCGGGAGAATGGAGCGTCAGGGCGGCACTCGCAGCCTGCCCATTAGTGAAGGGAAAAACCTCGTGCCCCTCCTGGCGCAGCAACTCCGCTACCATCTGCACCATTGTCAGCTCATCATCAACCAATAAGACACGGGCCATTGCGCGCAAGCTAGAGCAAACGTGTCTCGCCAAGCAAGACCGAACGCAGCAATCGAAAATCCCAAAGTCCAAAATCCAAACCCCAGACAAATTCCAAAACCCAAGACTCAAAGTTGGCGGCGACCTTGGTCGAATGTTGGGTTTTGGGATTTGTTTGGGATTTGGGAACTGGGGTTTGGAGTTTCGGTCCGGGACAATAGACCGCTACCGAGCAGAGTGACACGATTTATCCCGGGCCGTAACCTTACTCGCAATTACCGCTTCGGATTGACGATCTCGGGCATCTTGAAGATCGGCAGGAACATGCAGATGACCATGCCGCCGACGACCACACCGAGAAATACAATCAGGATGGGCTCGATTAACGCCGTTAAGCCGGACAGCGTCGTTTCAATCTCTTCATCGAGGAAGTCTGAGATGCGTTCGAGCATGTTATCAATCTTTCCCGTTTGCTCGCCAGCGGTGATCATGCGGATAATCATGCTCGGAAAAATCGCATGCTTTCCCAGAGCTCCGGAAATGCTTTCCCCGCGCTCGATGTCCAGGGCAGCGGTTTTGATGGCCTTCTCCATGACGACGTTGCCGACGGTCTGTGAAGTGATTTGCAGCACCTCCAGGATCGGTACGCCGCTGCGGATCAGCGAGGCCAACGTTCGGCTGAACCGGGCCAGGCAAATCTTGTGCGCAATCACGCCGAAAATGGGCAGCTTGATGCGGCGGCCGTCCCAAAACTCGCGGCCGACTTTGGTCTTGATGAAATAGAGCCAGCCGTAAACTCCTCCACCGCCCGCTATAAGGATGAGGAGGATATACTTCTTAACATAATTGCTGATCGTGATCAGATACTGGGTCGGCGCCGGCAGCTTCGCCTGGAAACTTTGGAAAATCTCTCCGAAAACGGGAACGACTTTAACCAGGAGGAAGATTGTGATCAAGATCGCCACGATCGTCACAACGGTGGGATACATCATGGCGGACTTCACCTTCTTGCGCAGGCGCGCGGCATTTTCCTGGTATACCGCCAACCGGGCGAGGATCTCGGCAAGCAGACCGCCCTTTTCTCCGGCCGCAACCATGCACACATAGAGGCGACTGAATGCCTTGGGATGCTTTTGCAGCGCCTCGGAGAAGCTATCGCCGCTCTCGACTCGGGTGCAGACATCCTTGATGATGTCGCGCATCACCTTGTTGGTGGTCTGCTCGGCCAGCGCTTGGAGCGATTGGACCATTGCCAGACCGGCGTCGATCATCGTCGCCAGTTGGCGCGTGAAAATCACCAGGTCAGCCAGCGCGACACGCCCGCCGCCAGTTCGTCCTTTCTTGCCAATCTTCTCCTGGATGGAAACAACCAGCAGGTTTCGATTCAACAGTGCGGCAATGGCGGCCTGTTCGCTGGCCGCCTCGACTGAGCTGCGGATTTCGCGACCAGAGCCTGTCTCACGAGCTACATACGCGAATGAAGCCATACTTTGGTCAGTTTAATTACGGACTCCCCCGGAAAATTGCAAGTAGAACTCTGCCATCAAAAATGGGCATAACATTCGTTGCGCCTTGGCCAGCAGCCTTTGTTCCAATCAAGGCCCTCCTAAGTGCTATGTACGAACTCGATAATGAAGGAGTAGGCGTAGTGCCACCAATCCTCCTGGCGCTGGTTTCGCAGCGGTCGGCCACCTCTTGTGCGACTGCTTCAGTTCCAGACATTTCCTGCCCAAAAACAGGAAAAAAACTTATTGTCAAGTCGCACGGATTCGCCTATTTATTCGCCCCAATGCACCCGTTGGGTGTGAGGGCAAACTGATTTTGCCCTCCTCAATGCATAATTAGAAACAGCAGAAACTAACTAAAATCGGAGGAACTGATGAAGTTTAACAAATGGACGATAGGCTTGGCCGCGGTCGGCGTGGTCAGCCTGGCCTCGGCGGCAAGAGCCGAGGAGAAGGCCAGCTCGGTTATGACGGCCCTCTCCTCCACAACCCTTAGTGGGTATGTGGATACTTCGGCACAATGGAACTTCGGCACCGGTAATGGCCGGCTGCCGGATTACAAATTCGGTGGCTCGAGCAAGGCCGACGGGTTTAATTTGAACGTGGTTCAAATCCGACTCGAGAAGCCCCTCGATGAAGCCGAGTGGGCAGCCGGCTATCGGGTTGACCTTTGGGCGGGACCCGACGCCAATACCCTTGGCACTTCGAGTGTCAGTCACGAAGAATCGCGTTCGAGTGACTTCGCCGTGCGACAGGCTTATGTGGCGTTGCGAGCACCTGTAGGGAACGGCTTGGACTTCAAAGTCGGCGTGTTCGACAGCATCATCGGATATGAATCTGTCGAATCGGGCAACAATCCGAACTACACACGCTCCTATGGCCATTCCATTGAGCCCCAAACGCATACGGGTGTTTTGGCCTCATACCGATTCAATGACATGATCAGCGCCTCGGTCGGAGTCGCCAACACGGTAGGGCCGACCATCAACGCCCGGGCGTTCGGTGAGGATGCCAAAGCCGAAAGCTATAAAACCTACATGGCTTCGATCGCCGTGACCCTGCCCCAAAGCATGGGCTTCCTGTCTGGTTCGACCATCTACGGCGGTATCGTCAACGGTCTCAATGAAAACGAGAGTCGGGCGGACTATGATCAAAACAGCTCGAGTTACTACGCCGGCTTCACAATGGCGACCCCGGTACAAGGACTGCGTGTTGGCGCAACTTTTGATTACCTGGACGTCCACCATATGGGCGGTGAAACCTGGGCTGTGGCTGGTTATGCCTCCTATCAAGCCACCGAGAAGCTCAGCCTTCACGTGCGTGGTGAGTATCTGAGAGACCGCGGCGAGCAGAAGTTCTTCGTTGATGACACAGGTCCGACCAACCCAGACCGAGTGCTGGAATTGACCGGTACGGTTCAGTACGACCTATGGAAAAACGTTCTCAGCCGCGTGGAAATTCGCTGGGACCGCTCGCTGTCCGGCCATGGCGTCTGGGGTGGCAGCAGCTCATCCTCTGTCGGAACGCTCAAAGATCAAGTGATGATGGCGGCGAACATCATCTATAAGTTCTAAGCTCACTGAGCAGATTCAATTCGCAAGCCCCGTCCGAGCTATTCGGGCGGGGCTTCTTCTTTCATGCCAACTTCTCTCGTAGGAGCAATTCGCGGGCCGCAGGGCCTGCGGCGACGGGGGCAAAATGGCTGAATCTTTGGGGGTCAGCACGGGCAGTGAAGAGATGGCGACAGGCGGTTGCCTGCTCGCCAGTTTCACCGGAGAAATGAGAGCGTATCATGCAAACTGTTTTATACCAGCATCTTATGCTTGTCAATTTTCTTTGAAAAATCTCTTGCGGCGCGCGCCGATTTCAGTTTCGATTAATTCAGGCGCGTCCGAATGCACGTCGATGTTTTGCAGCATCGGCCCGGAGACCAAACCTCGGCACGTGTCGAATCAGGCACAAAACAAGAACTACATATCAATTATGAAATGTAACCCATGGACGATTGCACTGGTGGGAGCCGGTTTGGTGAGCCTCCCAGCGGTGATGCAGGCCGAAGAAAAGGCGAGTTCGGTCATGACCGCGCTCTCCTCCACTACACTGAGCGGTTACGTGGATACTTCGGCACACTGGAACTTTGGCACGGGCAATGCCAATTTGCCGGATTACAAATTCAATGGCTCGAGCAAGGCCGACGGCTTCAACCTGAACGTCGTCCAGCTCAGAATCGAAAGGCCGTTGGACGAAGCTGAATGGGCTGCGGGCTATCGAGTGGATCTCTGGGCCGGTCCGGACGCAAACGTTCTGGGCACGCAATCAGTTCTCAGCTCGAGCTCAGGCTCCAAGAGCGACTTCGCTGTGCGCCAGGCTTACGTGGCGTTGCGAGCACCAGTCGGGAACGGCTTGGACTTCAAAGTCGGCGTGTTCGACAGCATCATCGGCTACGAGTCTGTGGAATCGGGGAACAACCCCAATTACACGCGCTCCTACGGCCATTCGTTTGAACCGCAAACCCATACGGGCGTGCTGGCCTCCTATCGCTTCTGCGATTATTTCAGCGCCTCTGTTGGTGTGGCAAACACCATCGGACCTGTTATCAATGAGCGCGCTCAGGGACCCAACTCCAGCGGCGCTGTTAAAGCTGAATCCTACAAGAGTTACATGGTCTCGGTGGCTTTGACCGCACCTCAGGACATGGGGTTCCTCTCCGGCTCGACGATGTATGCGGGCGTAGTCAACGGCTTCTCCGATAGCTACGGAGAAAATCAGACCAGCTATTATGTCGGGGCCACCGTAGCGACTCCCGTGACGGGACTTCGCTGTGGCGCATCTTTTGATTACCTCGATGTGCATCATCTCGACGGCGAAACATGGTCCGTGGCTGGCTACGTTTCGTATCAAGCCACCGAAAAACTCAGCCTGCATTGCCGCGGTGAATACTTGCGGGACCGTGGAGACCAGAAGTTCTTCTTTGGGCCTGACCGCGCCATCGCACTGACGGGCACCGCACAATACGACTTGTGGAAAAATGTGATCAGCCGCGTGGAATTGCGCTGGGATCATTCGCTCACCGCTCAACAGGCGTGGGGTGGCGAGGTGGCTGGAGAACCGACCCGCGACAACGCTTGGCTTTTGGCCGCCAACATCATCTACAAGTTCTGACCCTCATGTAGAATTCCGGCCCCTTTCGAGAAATCGAAAGGGGCTTTTTTTGTGGTGAATTTTGTCCAACTCGCTCAAGAATCGGCTGAAATTTCTGTCTGACCGCTGCAACACGATTTCACAACCCATTCGCCGGCAATGAATTGCGAAATCTGCTCAGGATTGGCACGACATGTGCCCCTGCCGCAACGATGCTTTGCCGCGTCGTCCCTTGAAACCGGGGAGCCGTGCGCTGATGCAGGAACGAAATAACCTAACCCAAACAAGAACATGAAGTGTAATCCATGGACGTTAGCCCTCGTTAGTGCCGGTCTCGTGAGTTTGCCTGCCGTGGCACAGGCCGAAGAAAAACCAAGTTCCGTTTTAACAGCGCTTTCCTCGACGACGCTGAGCGGGTATGTCGGCACGTCGGCCATTTGGCAACCCGGTACGACCAAGGCGGGTGTTGCGGGAATTCCAGGCCGCGCTTTCGACGGTCCACAGTCCAAGCAGGACGGCTTTAACCTCGACGTAGTCTCGCTCACTTTGTCGAAACCGGTGAGTGAAGGTGATTGGGGCGCGGGTTACACGTTTCAGTTATGGGCCGGGCCGGATGCAGTCGGCTTTAACACTTCCTTCCCGAACAGCTTTGGCGGCGGTAGTAGCGGCGGCGACTTTGCGGTCAAGCAAGCGTTCGTTGATCTTCACGCGCCGATCGGCAATGGCCTCGACATTAAAATCGGTCATTTCAACTACATCGGTGGCTACGAAGTGCCCGATGCCGGCGGCAATCCCAATTACAGCCGTTCCTTTGCCTGGACTCAGGAACCCGCCAGCCATACTGGCTTGCTGCTCAGCTACACAGTCAATGAGTGGTTGAGCTTGATGGCGGGCGTCGCCAACACCTTCAACAATGGTGTCAACTGGCGAGGCATTCGGGCTGGCGCCGCCGCCCCGTCCGAAACCGAGAAGACTTACATGGGAATGATCACGTTGACTGCCCCCACCAACAGCTTTGGCTTCCTGGGTGGCTCGACGCTCAGCGCGACGGTCGTCAACGGCCTGAATAGCGCCTCCGGGAATACGGCCAACAATGCCTTCCCGGGCAGCCCAACCCCTGGCCACGAAACAAGCCTCAACATCAGCGCAACGACACCGACCCCAATCTCAAACCTGAAGGTCGGACTCTCCTACGATTACACCGATGGATTTCCTGAGAAGGCGAACTACGCCGACGTTTACACCCTTTATCTGATGTACCAGGCGACGGAAAAGCTGAAGCTCAACGGCCGCGCCGAATACACTACAGCCAGCAACGGGTTCTGGTACACGCCGTCGGCCACTAGTCACAATGCCGAGCTGCTGGGCCTCACAGGCACGATTGACTACTCCCTCTGGAAAAACGTTATCAGCCGGGTCGAGGTTCGCTGGGACCACAGCTTGAACGGTGATAGGCCGTATAATGTGCCTGCGGGCGACCCTCCTACGAACGAGAAGAACGTCGTCACGCTTGCGCTCAACGTCATTTACAACTTCTAGTTTTCAGTTAGTTCCTCCTCAACCCCTTCCGCGTTCGCGCGGAAGGGGCTTTTTGCTTGAGCGCGACCACTGCGACGGGAGCCTGCTCTTGCGCGCCAGCTGGCAAGAAAGGTGCCGTTTAAGACCCCCTTTGAACCGAGGAAGAACGTGAAGAACCTCAAAGGATTCAGGTTATTGAAACCGCTCGATAAACCGCATTCACCACACTCTCGACGCTGATCCCGGTCATGCATCGCAGATCGATCGGACAGGTCCGGCGGAAACACGGTGAACAGGGTACGCCTGCCCGCAGCAATTGGTCCCGATTGTCTCCTGGCAGCCCGGGGCCAGTCAGCTCCGGCGAGGTGCTGCCGAAGGGAACCACGACGGGCGTGCCCAGCGCCGCTGCCACGTGCATCGGTCCGGTGTCGTTCGTGAGCACGACGCGGCAGAGCTTGAGCAAGGCCATGAGTTCGCGGAGTGTCGTCCTGGCGGCCAGGTTCATGACCTCGGTACCGGCCACATGCTCGAGTTCGTGGCACAAGCCAACATCTGTAGAATCACCGAAGACAAGCCAGCCGCAATTGCCGACGCGTTGCGAAACCTCGCGCACAACCGCGGCGAAATTACGAACCGGCCACCGCTTCGCCGGTCCGTAGGCGGCCGAAGGATTTATCCCGAGCCAAATCGGCCCTTGCCCGTTGAAGGCTCTGCTTGTTTCTGTCGGCAGCCTGGTCATCCATTTGTTCCTCGCGGCTAGAAGTTCGTCATCGCGAACCTCGAGCCGAGGCGCCACTGGTTCTGCGTTCGCTCCAAGGGCGGCCATCAAATGAAGATATTCATGGATCTGGTGGGCGCTGGAACGAAAGGTTGGTAGTTCATTTCCTTCGGGCTTCGCTGCGCCGGCTAAGCTCTTCGTTGCTCGTGGCTCAGGCGTTGGCAGGATAAGCCGTTTGATTTCTACCGCGGAGCGTTTTCGCACAGTCGCGTGACCACGCCGGGGAGCAACTGGATTCGTCAGAAACCAGTTGCGCCACGGCCGAGCGTAACCGATTCGCTGCGGAATTCGCGCCAGCCAGACTTCCAGTGCCGAGCGGGGCGAATTTGGCAAAACCAGGCTCGCATCAAATTCTTCTCCGCGCAATCGCCGCGCAACCGACCACGGGCTGGCGCCGGACGCGAAGGTTAGCACCGCATCAAGGCCAGGATGATGTAACCACAGGTCAGCCAGTTTTTCTTGCGTGAGCAGTGCGATCCGAGCCGCGGGAAATCGCTCTCGCAGCCGCGCCAAAGCCGGAGTGGTCATCACTGCGTCGCCCAGCCAATTCACTCCGCGCACCAGGATGCGGCTAGGCTCCGGCAGGCTTGAAGCGGGATGGATCATTGATGAGCTATGCAATCGTGATGCGTAATGCGTGACGCGTGACGCCTTCTTTCACCCAGCGCCGGGCACTCCACATTCGTTACTTTTGGCGACATTGGGCTTTAGACTTTGGACTTCAGATTGCTTTGCTCGTTTCCATCGGTCATGGACCCAGAACCAATTGGCCGGGTCACGGCGCACGGCAGCCTCGAATGCGCGATTGACATCGAGCATGATACCCGCCGTGGGCCGGGCGCGGCCATTCTCATGCGTTGGGATGGGACCATCGGCCTCTACCCGCCAGCGGGCCAGCCCAATCCGATAACAAATGCCAGTGTACAGCTCACAATGGTAGCGCAACGCGAAGATGGCCGGCGCCGCTGACGTCGAGCATTCGCGGCCCAGAAACGGCAGTTGCAAGGCACCCGAACGTTGATCCGCCAACAATCCGAGCATGATGCCGCGCCGGTTCATGGTCGCTTTCAAGGCGGCCGCCTCGAAGCGCCGCTCGAAGAACAAACAGCCCGAGCGCGTCCGTAGCGATTGGAGCAACTCGTTAAGTAATGGCTGCCGCAAGCCGCGATACGTCGTGGCGCATTGATATCCGGGCGCAAATTGGCCGAACCGCGCATAGAGTTCGAAGTTCCCAAAATGTCCGATCGCGACTATGAGGTTTGGCGGTGAGGCATTGCCCGGCTCGGGCCTCATGCGCGGGGGCGCGACAAACTCAACATGCGGGCGCAACTCTTCGACGCTCATGGCGGCGGTCTTGATCGCGCAGGCATAGCTCTCGCCGATCCGCCGGAAATTCTCCCGCGCCAGCGCCCGGATTTCCGCCGGTGATCTCTCGTGGCCGAAACACATTCTCAGGTTGGCCAGGGCTACCCGCCGATGCCTTGCATCCACCCAAAACGCAAATCTTCCACCGGCCCGCCCGAGACGGGCCACCCAGGCCAGCGGAAGCGCCTGCAAAGACGCCACAATGCCTCGGGCTAAGAAGTAAAGGACCTGTTCCATGAAGCTTTAGCGGAAGCAAATCTTACGCACGCAATCCTGGAAATCGTTCGCGCCGCTCACAATTTTGATTTCGACCCGCATGAAATAAATCGGCAAATCTCGCCGATCGATTTTCGGGAACCGGACTGCGTCTTTTTGCGTAGTGATAATGGTTTCGGCCTGGCGCTTTTTGCTCCGATTTATGGCATTGATGACCTCCTGTTGAGTGAACCGATGGTGATCTGCGAAACGCTTCGTGTACACAAGATCCGCGCCCAGTTTGACCAGGCTCTGCTCGAAGCTCTCCGGCTGCGCTATAGCACTGAATGAAGCCACTTTGCGCCCGCGCAAGATCTCCAGCCCGGCGCGCTGGCCCGTAAAAACGTCCTCCAGGTAGAGGGGATGGTGGATGCACTCGATCACCCCAGCGTTCGGATTATATTGGGCGATGCGGCGGCGTAGCTCCTCGGTTTGGCCGTCGCTCTTGGTGATGAAGATCGTGCTTGCCCGCCCCAGGTTCGACGGCGGCTCGCGCAAGGTCCCGCGCGGCAGCAGGCGCTCGTTGCCGAACGGCTGCTGCCGATCGACCAATACTATGTCCTGCCGACGCCCGCGCAGTTTCCAATATTGGAAGCCGTCGTCCAGCAACAGCGTGTCGCAACCGAATTTCTCGATCGCATAGCGGCCGCTTTTGACGCGGTCCTTATCCACGAGCACAACGACGTCCCTCAGATTCGACGCCAGCATGTAGGGCTCGTCGCCCGCCATTTCGGAATCGAGCAGCAATGATTTGCCATCGGAGACGACGCGCGGCGGAGTCGTCTCATCGCGAAGGAGCAACTTATTGAGCAGCCATTGGTGCACGGGCGGCGGCTTGGAACGATAGCCGCGCGACAGGATGGCCACGTTGCGACCCTGGTCGCGAAGCTCACGTGCGAATTTTTCTACCACGGGCGTCTTGCCAGTGCCACCTACCGTGAGATTGCCGATCGCAATGACCTGTACGCCCAGCGTGGAGTCGCGCAGGATCCGCACATTATAGAGAAAGCCGCGGGCCTGGATGGCGCCATGGAACAGCTTCGAGCAGCCGTACGCCAGAGCGCGCACCAGCGCGGCGGCCGTTCCGCGCCGCTCTCCCACGATGACCTCCAAACAGAAGGTCTCGATGTTTTCCGTCCAGGCCCGAAACTTTTCGCGCATCGGGCTTTAGTCTGCCAAGGGGATCGCGGCGGGGCAAGGGAGGCCGTGGCGTTGCCGCCGCTCAGGTCAAAACGGCGCCAGCAATGGGATTTGAGCTCGACCGTGACGCCGATAAATCCGGAAATCTTTGTCAGTTGTGAAAACTCGACAATTGTCCGCAGCCTCACTCATTCGTACCAGGCAGCCGTCGGCCAGACTCATTGGTCGATCCGCGTATTTTCGCAACAGTCGCCAGACGGCACCGAATTCCTGGGCTAAATTGAATGACAGAGTCACCGTCCGGCGTTCGACTAGCTCCAACAAAGGGCTTACGGACAAACCAGCCTCCTGCAGCAAAAAGATGGTCTCCGACACGACCGAGTCGCACGTGGCCATCGGTTCGAAGATTGACTCCCACTGTTTCCTGGTCCAGGGATGCCACTGGTCGTTGGCGTTGAGGTATGCAGCCAAAGGTCCGCTATCCAGCAGAATCTTAGTCACGGCCATAACCTTTCAGCGGGCGGGTGGAAAGATCTCTCCGACCTTGAAGTGAGCCGCAGAGATCCTTCGTCCGAGAATAAAGTGAGGCCGCCCCGCGCTTTGAGCGCCGCTCGTCAATTAAATCCCGTACGATCGCCGAGCGCGAGCGTCGCTGCCCCTCCGCCTGCTCATCAAGCCAGGACACCTGCTCCCCGTTTAGTTTCAAACTAACCGTTTTCATACAGAGAGGGTAATACTCTCGTGGCAAAGAAGCAAGACTCAAGACACGTCGATTTTCAAACCGAGACGATTGAAGGCGCGCTTGCCGGCCCAACTTTCGGCTTTGAAGCTCGCCAATTGCGCCTAACCTTCTCTCGCATGCATGATTTCCGCTATATCGGCGGCAAACTCCATTGCGAAGGCGTCGTGCTGGAAACGCTCGCGAAAAAATGCGGCACGCCGCTCTATGTCTATTCGCAGCACACGCTGACAGATCATTTCCAAAAACTGGAGCGGGCTATGGCGGGCGTTGACACGCTGATTTGCTTCGCGGTCAAGTCCAACTCCAATCTTTCGGTGCTGCGCACACTGGCCCGGCTCGGCAGCGGTTTCGACATCGTCAGCGGCGGTGAGTTGCAGCGCGTGATGACAGCCGGAGGCGATCCGCGCCGCTGCGCGTTCGCCGGCGTCGGCAAGAGCGAAGCGGAAATCGAGTTCGCCCTGCGGCAGGGCGTCTATTCCTTCAATGCGGAAAGCGAGCCGGAGCTGGAACGGATCAATCGTCTGGCCGCCCGGCTCAAAAAAGTTGCTCCGGTTGCAATTCGCGTGAATCCGAACGTGGCTGCGGGAACTCATTGCAAAATCACCACCGGCACTTACGAAAACAAATTTGGAATTGCCTTCGAGCGCGTTGAAGAAGTCTATGCCCGGGCGAGCCGCTTAAGAAACCTTTGTCTGCGGGGAGTTCAAATACACATCGGCTCGCAAATCACCGCGGTTCGTCCCTTCGAACAGGCCGTTAGAAAAGTCCTGCCCTTGGTTCGGCGCTTGAAGGAGAGACATGGCCTGGAGTTCTTCAGCATCGGCGGTGGGCTGGGCATTATTTATAAACCGGCGCTCGCCAGTGGCAGCCTCGCCTGGTGGCGATCGGCCGCTGCGAGAAACATTCTGACACCTCGGACTTACGCCGCTCGCCTGGTGCCGCTGTTGCAGCCGCTGGGCTTGCGCGTGCTGCTCGAGCCGGGCCGATTCATCTCCGGCAACGCCGGCCTCCTAGTCACGCGCGTCGAATACGTCAAAAACACTGGCAGCAAACATTTTCTTATCGTGGACGCCGCCATGAACGATCTGATCCGTCCCGCCTTCTACGAGGCCTACCACGAAATCGTGCCGCTCACTCGCAAGAACGGTCCGCGCGTCAAATCCGACGTCGTCGGCCCCATTTGCGAATCAGGCGACTTTTTCTGTCGAGATCGGTGGCTGCCCGAGGTCGGCGGCGGAGATTACCTGGCGCTGATGAGCGCAGGCGCTTACGGGTTCGTGATGGCTTCGAACTACAACGCCCGCCCGACGCCGGCCGAAGTGCTGGTGCACGGCAACCGGGCTGCCCTGGTCCGCGAGCGGCAACCGGTCGATGATATCTGGCGCGGCGAAAAGCTGGCGCCGTGGCTATAGACTCTTGCGAGGCGTTCAAACCAATCCCGCCGTCTCCGGAAAGCCACACATGATATTCATGCTTTGCACTGCCTGGCCGCTGGCGCCTTTAACAAGGTTGTCTTCCGCGCTCATGACGAGCAAGCGGCCGGTGCGCGGGTCCAGCCGCCAGGCGATTTCTATCACATTGGTGCCGACAACGTTTTTCGTATCAGGCAGAACATCGCTATCCAGGAGCCGGACAAACGGTTCTTTGCCGTAGGCGCTCTGATAGCACGCTGAAACTTCCTGGCCGAGTTCGTTCATCACCTTGGGGTCACCAAAATGCTTCTCTGGAGCCAGATAAAGCGTCGTAAGAATCCCCCGATTCACCGGGATCAAATGAGGCGTGAATTGAATAGTGACAGAAGTGCCGACCGCGAGCGACAGTTCCTGCTCGATCTCGGAGAGGTGCCGGTGTTTGGGCACGCCATAAGGCCGCACGCTTTCATTGCACTCGACAAAGAGATAATCCAGCTCGGCCTTGCGTCCCGCGCCACTCACGCCGCTGAGCGAGTCGGCAATGATCCCCGTGGATTTCACCAGACCCGACCGAATCAATGGGATGGTAGGGAGCAGGATGCTCGTGGGATAACAGCCCGGTGAGGCGACCAGCGATGCCGCCTTGATCCGGTCGCGGTACACTTCCGGCAACCCATACACGGCCTGACCTAACAAATCGGGCGAAGGATGCTCGTGCGAGTAAAACTCTTTGTAAATCGCCGGGCAGCGCAGGCGAAAATCTGCGCTTAGATCGATGACGCGAGCACCAAGTTTGAGCAGCGGTGGTGCATACTCGGCGGCGACACCATGAGGCAGTGCGAGAAAAATGATCTCCGCCGCCTTCGCCAGCATCTCCGGTTTCGGCTCACTGAACCGAAGGCTCCGGGCGCGAGGATGGTTTCCGAACCTCGGAAACACTTGTGCCAGTGTCTGCCCGGCGTTTTGGCGGGACGTCACCGCATCGAGTTCGACATGCGGATGCGCCAGCAACAACCGCACCAGCTCCTCGCCCGAATAGCCCGAGGCGCCGACTATGGCTACTTTTGTTTTGGTCATTTGATTCATCAAATCGTCAACTCGTCGAACCGCTAAATCGTTGAACCGGTTCAACGATTCAGCGGTTCAACGATTCGCAGCTCCAGCCTGCAAAAACAAAAACCCCGCCGGAATAAACCAGCGGGGCTATGCAAATTCCAGCAGAATCACCGTTTGCTGTATTGGAAGCGTTTACGCGCACCCGGCTGGCCGTATTTCTCGCGCTCGCGCATACGCGAATCACGCGTCAGCAAGCCTTCAGCCTTTAAAGTCGGCCGGAGGTTGGCGTCAGCCATCAGCAAAGCGCGCGCGAGGCCGTGCCGGACTGCCCCCGCCTGTCCGCTCGGACCGCCTCCGCTGACCGTGATCTGCGCATCGTACTTGTCGGCAACGCTGGTCACCGTCAAGGGTTGAGTGGCGAGAACTCGCAGTGATTCGAGCGGAAAATAATTCTCGAAGGAGCGGCCGTTGACGACGATCTTGCCGGTGCCGCTGGCTAAACGCACGCGGGCCACTGCGGTCTTGCGCCGGCCTGTGCCGTTGTACCCAGGCACCTTCTGTTCGGGCAGTTTGATATCTGGCATAGCTGGAAAAACAATTGATCGTTGGTCCCGAAAGTCGCGGGGGCAGGTGGGCTAGTTCGCGGCGGCGAGCACTTCTGGTTTCTGCGCGGCGTGCGGATGTGTGCTGCCCTTATAGACTTTCAATTTTGTCATCAGCACCCGGCCAAGCCGGTTTTTAGGGACCATGCCCCTGACGGCGTGAGTAATCAGCTTCTCAGGTTGCTTGGCCCGCACCTGCGAAACTGTAGTGTATTTCTCGCCACCCTTCCACCCTGAATAGGTCATGAATCGCTTGTCAGTTTCCTTTTTGCCTGTCAGGAGCACCTTGTCGGCATTGATGACAACGACAAAGTCTCCGGCATCGAGATGGGGCGTATAGCTCGGTTTGTTCTTTCCGCGCAGGGTATCAGCAATTTGAACAGCTAACCGGCCCAGAACCGCACCATTGGCATCGATCACGTGCCACTTGCGCTGGTCCAAATTCACTTTCGGCAAATACGTTTTCATTCAAAAACCTAACCAAAGGAGCGAAAAGCCTACCAAACAAATCGGCCAAGTCAATATCGTTTGCGTGATTTTTACGCCTTGGGTTGGCTTCTTGCCGTCGAGTGGAGTTTTCGTAGAATCTTCGAGACGCCCCGCTGAAATGGCTGCTCCACCCCCAATTGCTGATCCAATCGAATCACAGCTCCGTGCCGCGGAGAGCGAGGTTGAACGGCAGAGTGCCGAGCTGAAGAAGGAGCTGTCGCTGCCCGATCTGGTGCTCACACAGGTGCTGTACATCACCGGCCTGGGCTGGCTGGGGACGGCGGCGAAACTTGGCTCTTCGCACTTTTTCTTTTGGGTGCCGGCCGCCCTCTTCTTTTACATCCCGTCGGCGATCGTGGTAATCCATCTATCGCGGGAAATGCCGCTCGAAGGCGGGCTGTATCAGTGGGCGAAACTGCGCTGGGGAGAATTGGCGGGGTTCCTGGTGGCCTGGAACCTTTGGCTGTATTCGGTCCTTCTCCTCTCGGAGATGGGCCTGATCACGACCAACAACCTGGCTTACGCCCTGGGGCCGAAAGGGGCCTGGTTGGCCGAGAGTAAATGGGTAATCATGGCGTTGTCTATCGCGTTTGCGCTGGGTCCGATGGTCGTGGCAGTGCGCGGCCTGGCGCTGGGGAAATGGTTCCAGAACACCGGGGGCGTGACGTTGGTCGTGCTGTTTGCGGCCATGCTCACCCTGGCCATCCCCCATTGGATTCGCGGCGATGTGGCCATGGCGCCGCTTGCGCTTTCGGTCCCGGCCATCTCGCTTTTGAACCTGAACATTTTGGGGAAAATGTCGTTCGGGGCCTTCAGTGGTTGCGAAGGCATCACGATCTTCGCTGGCGAATGCCGGGACCCGAACGCGGCGCGGGTGATTCGCCGCTCGGTGTGGATCGCCGCGCCCCTGGTGACAGCCATCTTTACTCTAGGGACCGCCTGTATGCTGGTGTTTGTGCCGCCCTCGGGGCTGGATCTGGTTTCGCCGGTGGCGCAGAACTTGAGCCTTGGCACGCGTGCTCTAGGCATCGCGGGACCCGTGGTTCCAGTCGCGATGTTGCTGATGCTGATTGCGCGATTCGGTTCGGCGACGATTATTTTCAACATGGTATCGCGATTGCCCATGGTGGCCGGCTGGGATCACCTGCTGCCGGCCTGGTTTACCCGGCTGCACCCGAGATATCGCACGCCGGTGGGGTCTATCCTGTTCGTCGGAGCGATGATTCTGTTGTGTGCAGTGGCGGCGAACCTCGGGGTCGGCAGCCAGGAAGCCTATCAACTGCTCAACAACGGCTCGGGCATCTGCTACGCGCTCACGAACCTGGTGATGTTCTCGATTCCCCTGCTCGCCAAGCGTGAGAAACCTTCTCGGCTGGTGCGCGCCGCCGCTGCGTCCGCGTTCCTGATGACTTTGCTCTATGTCGTGCTCTCGGTCTTCCCGATCATCAGTGTGGCCAATGCGTTGACGTTCACCCTGAAAGTAGGCTCCGTAGTTGTGGTATCAAACGTTTTGGGCGCGCTGTTTTTCTGGCGGGCCAAGCAGCGACGGAGCGCGGCGTTGCCCGGTATCAGTGCACTGGCCAAGTAACGCATCGGTTGAAGCACTAATCCCGCGAGGCGGGACTAATGAACACCAATGAAAAGGAGGCACGGCAACCCGTTTTTACAAGGAGGGTGCTGGTCACCAAACGGCGGTGATGCCACCGCGCACCAGAGTTGCTCGGCAGAGAGTTTCATTCGCGTTCATTCGAGTGCATTCGTGGTTTCCAGTTATGGGCAAGGCCTAGATTATAGCAAGGGTGCGGGGACGTGGGCCGAGCGGGAAGGCCTGGCCTAGGCGCGCGAGCTCGGTGTTGGTGAGCCGCAGATCGCCAGCCGCTGCATTTTCGGCCGCGTGCTCGGGGCTGGAGGCTTTTGGGATAGTGAAGAGCGCGGGCTGCCTGACCAGGAATCGGAGCGCGACCTGGCGCGGAGTCGCCCGGTGCGCAGCGGCGATCTCCGCAAGAATCTGGCCGCCTTTCGTGCGCGGATCAGGAAAGCTTCCATGACCGAACGGGCTGTAACCCACCACGGCCACTCCGTGCTGCTCGCACCATGGAATGACCTCGTGCTCGATGGCACGCTCTTCCAGATGATAGAGAACCTGGTTGCAAACGAGACGGCCGTCGCCTGCGAGCGCCCATGCCTCCTCAAGATCAGACACGTCGAAGTTACTAACGCCCCAGGAAAGGATCTTGCCGTCATGCTTGAGTTGCTCGAAGGCGGCGAAGGTCTCGGCCAGCGGGTGCTGACCCCGCCAGTGCAGCAGGTAGCATTCGAGCCGATCAGTCCGGAGACGGGCGAGAGAGTGTTCGCAAGCGGCGATCGTTCCGCTCCGTGAAGCATTGCCGGGCATGACTTTGGAGACCACGAAAACCTCGTCGCGTCGCCCGGCGATGGCCTCGCCGACCACATTTTCGGCGGCACCGTAATACTCAGCGATGTCGATGTGGCTCATGCCGAGATCGAGTCCGCGGCGCACCGCGGCGATCGCCCTGGCACGGTCGCCGTGGCCGAGATGCCACGTTCCCTGGCCGATGACCGCGACCTGCTGCTTCGTCGAACCAAACCGGTGTTGTTCCATGATTAAAGTTTACGATTCAGTTGAAGCACTAATAGTCACTAGCCGCAACCGAAACACGTTCGACACGAATTTCCACGAACTACTGCTCGCGCCTTTTTTGACCGCTTAAAAGGGATTGTGTTTCCCGCCGGAACCCATTAAATGACGGCCCACTGCACGAATGAAACTTATGGCTGCCCTGCTCCGGACGCCAAATCGGCGCATCGCGGCAATTGCCCTGGGAGTCGTGGCTCTCGACCAACTGACCAAGCAAATCGTTCTTCACTCGCTGGGCAATTCCAACGAAAAGGAAAAGGTTGTCGTTGAGGGTTTTTTCAAGTTCGTGCTTTGGGAAAACACGGGAGCTGCCTGGAGTATGTTCCGTGACAACAACGCATTGCTGGCATCGATCGCCGTAGTGGCGCTGGTCGCATTGTTTCTGAGCCGGCGCCATTTTGACGCGCGAAGCGCGTTGGGCCAGGCCGCCTTCGGGCTGATCTGCGGCGGGATTCTGGGCAACCTGATCGATCGACTGTGGGCCAAGCATGTCATCGATTTCCTGCGTTTTTACCTGCAGCCGCGCGGCGGGACCGAGCCTCTAGGTTTTCCCGCTTTCAACGTGGCTGACAGCGCCATCTGCACCGGGGTAGGATTGGTTTTTCTGCTGACCTTGCGCAGCGAGCGCAATGTTAAGCCAGCCGAATCGGGCGCACCCAAGTAGCGGGGCCGAGGGTCGAAGGTCGAAGTGCGAAGGCCGAAAGCCGAAGGAAGCCTGAATTCCCAAATCTGAAGTCGGTGCAGGTTACTGCTGCGGCTGAGACAGCCGCGGACCGCCCTGACTGTTCAAATCCTAGTCCATTTTCCCATTGCAGAGCTCGACGAAAGTTTTTAAGTTCTGGAAAAGCGGCAGCGAAAGAACCATCTATGTATTTCGGCGTCGATTATCATCCGGAACAATGGGTCTTCCCCTACGGTGGCACGCGCGCGAATCCCGAAGGAGCCTGGGAGCGAGACGCGGAGCTGATGCAGATGGCGGGCATCAATGTAGTGCGCATGGGCGAGTTCACGTGGGGCCTGTGCGAGCCGTCCGAAGGCAAATACGATTTTGACTGGCTCAAGCGCGCGATGGAGCTCCTGGGCAAGGCCGGCATCAAAGTCGTGCTGGCCACGCCGACTGCGGCGCCGCCTGTTTGGCTGACTAAAAAGCACCCGGAAATCCTGCCGGTGGACGAGCGGGGCCTGCTCAAGCACGAAGGCACGCGCCGCGCCGTGTGTCTCAACAGCGACGTTTTCTGGGAACACTCGAAGCGCTTTGTGGAGCAGATCGCCAAAGCACTCGGTTCGCATCCTCAGTTAATCGCGTGGCAAATCGATAATGGTCTCGGCGGCCACTTCACCGAGGCTTCGTTCAACGAAGACACGCGGAGGGACTGGCACCTCTGGCTGGAGGCCAAATACGAAACCGTCGAGCGTCTCAACGAGTTGATGGGGCTGCGTCACTGGGGCCAGGTTGTCTCGGCCTGGAACGAGGTGCCCATGCCAATGACCGCGCCGACGCTCCACAACCCGGCGCTGGTGCTGGATTGGTGCCGTTTTTGCAGCGATACCATCGTGCAATTCGTCAAGATGCAGGCCGACGTGCTGCACGCGCTGACTCCGAATTGCCCCGTCACCACCAACTTGCGGCCGCTGCTGCATCGCTTCGATCATTTTGACCTGGCCGAGGCGATTGATTTTGTCTCGATCGAAAGCACCGCTGCGCTCAAAGCCAAGTCCGCCGAGCTTGCGTGTGAGATCGACATGCTGCGCTCGCTCAAGAAATCCGACATCCGGACCCCGGATGGCGACCGTGGGTTCTGGGTGATGGAGCAAAAGGCGGGCAACGTTTCCTGGCAGGACGTCAATTCGCTGGTGCGCCCGGGCGTGTTGCGCATGTTTACTTACCAGTTGGTGTCGCGCGGTGCGACGGCGATACTCTTCTTCCGCTGGCGACAGCCGCGGTTTGGCACCGAAAAATTCCATGGAGCAGTGCTGGCGCATAACGCGCGCAACGAGGGCCGCGTGTTCAAGGAGATCTCTCAACTGGGCGACGAGATGAGACTGCTGGCGCCCGCGCTCAAAGACACATTTGTGCAGGCTGAGACCTGCATCCTATACAGCCACGATAATGAATGGGTGCTGCAACAGCCGAACCAGCCGAACAAATTCTTCAATCTCCGCGAGCACATACAACTCTTCTATAACGCCCTGCACGACCGCAACATTCTCGTGGATTTTGCCCGGCCTACCGAAGATCTCTCGCGCTACAAACTGGTGTTCGCGCCTTCGCTGCATCTGCTCTCCGCGGGCGAAGCAGACCGGTTAAAGCTTTATGTCCAGAACGGCGGCACCCTGGTCACCACCTTCAACACCGGGCTGGTGGACGAACACAACCTCGCGCCCGATACGGGATATCCTCATGATCTGACCGACCTCCTCGGATTGGAAGTCGTGGAGTTCGACCAATTGCCGCCCGGCGAGGAAAATCATCTCACATTCAAAGGGACGTTCCCGACGAGCCATTTGCACCCAGCCCGGTTGTGGTGCGATCTGATCCAGCCGAACGAGTGTCAGATCCTCGCCACTTATGCCAAGGACTTTTATTCCGGGCACCCCGCCATCACCATGAACACGTTTGGTCTCGGCAAGGCGATTTACATCGGCACGCTCAGTCACCAGCACTTTTACAACGATTTGGTTGTCTGGCTGCGCCAGCTCTGCAATCTGCACCCGCTGCTCAAAGTGCCCGACAACGTCGAGGTCAGCCTTCGCCAGAAAAAGGAGGGCAAAGTCTTTTTCCTGCTCAACCACCAGAACTCGCCCTTGCGCCTGCAGTTTTATAAACCGATGCACGACTTCCTCACCGGCAACACCTTCTCGGGCAATTACGATTTGCAGCCGCATGGCGTGCTCGTGCTGGATGAACACCAGGCGCCGAAGGAGGAACTGGTGAAAGCAGCAGTGGCGTGATGGGATGAATCGAGGTAGTCCTAGATTTTACCACGATGCTGCCTCTGCCTCCTCGCCGCATCCCGCCGCTGGGCCCCGGCAAAATGAAGCCGCGCCAGCGCGTGCTCGCTCAATGGCGAGGCATCGATCTGGCGCCTCTGGAACAGGCACGGGCTCTGCGCGCAAAATCGGCCGGCACGGTCCTGCCCAAAGTTCTTTCCGACCTGCGCATCGACCGCCGTCGAGCTGAAGCCGAAGTGGTCAAGGTGTGGAACACACTCCTGGATCCGGAGATCGTCGCTCACGCGCAGCCGACTGGTTTGCGGAATGGCACTCTGTTCGTGGCGGTCGATTCCAACGTCTGGCTGAGCGAAATCGTTCGGTACCGCCGCAAGGAGATCCTCGATCGCCTTCAGTACAGCTTCGGGCGCGAATTCATCACGAAGATTTCGTTTCGCGTGGGGTGATGTTCAACGCGTCGTAGCCCTCACGAAAGGTCGGGTATTTGAACTGGTAGCCCAGTTGCTGCTTCAGCTTGCGGTTCGATACCTTTTTGTCGCTCAGCCCGCGTTTCCGCCCGGCAACGGTTTCCTCCGGAATCGATGGCGGCATTGGTTTGCTCAACCGGCGCGAAAGCCATTGGAAGAATTCGTATTGCGTGACCGGCTCGTCATCAACTGCGTTATACGCTTCGCCCGCGTGACCCCGTTCCAATGCGGCAATGATCGTGCCGACCACATCGTCCCGGTGAATCATGTTCAGGGTCCGCCCGCCCTGACCCTCGATCCTTGCTTCATTTCTTTGAAACTGCTTGGGCCAGAAACCACGGCCCAGTCCGTAAATACCCGCTACGCGCAAGATTACCGCAGGAAATTTCGGTGCGGATTCCATCAACAGCTTTTCGGTTTGAACGAGAATTTGCGCCGTGCCCGTTTCCGGCTCTGTGGGGCTGCTTTCTTCGACGCACGAGCCGTCCGTTTGCCCATAAACGCCGGTGCTGCTGGTGTAAACGAACTTTTGTGGAGGCGTTGGCGATAGCCACCGGAGCAAGTTCCGAGTTCCCTGCAGGTAAACCGCACGATACTCCTCCACGCCGCCATGCGTCGAGGAGACGCAGTTCACTACCCAATCGTAAGCGGCGGGCAATCTGGCCAACGTCTCGGGCTTTGTCACGTCGCCCGTTAACGACTTGATCCCGGCGGTGGCCAACTCTTCAGCCGCAGAATTGCTGCGGCGCAGGCCAAAGACCTCGTGGTCTCGCCGCGCCAGCTCCGCTCCCAGTGGCAAACCCACATACCCGCAGCCGACAATCAGGACGCGCATCGGGACCAGTCGCTTCCAATTCCGCCCGTAGTCACAGGGCCGAGCGCTTGCGCTAAGTGGTGCCAGACCAAGCGCGTTCGAATGCAAACAAAACCGGCCATCCCGCGTCCACTCCAGGCTGCTTGTTGAACATGTCGCCTCTCAATCTCATGTCACTTGCGTTTGATCCCATCCCGAAAGGCAATCGCTTCCTGTTCTACCCGGACTGCGTCCATGACAGGAACGACGGGGCGCGCCTCGAATACAAAAGCAGGCAGCATCGAGCAGAACTTGTGAACCGCCAACGGATCGTCGCAATCCAACATCATATACCCGCCCCAGTCACCCACTCGGATGACGAACAGCTCGATCTTGAAATTGGCTGGAGCTTTCCATTGAGTAAAAACCTCCAATATGCGCTTTTGGGCATTCTCGTATTCGATCGGTGAGCCTTGCGAACGTTCGGTCCACGTGAGCATGTATTTCATGAGTGTCCTTGTTTGTTTGGTTCGTGTTGTCGAAAATAGACGTGTGAAAGTGGCCAACAATCTGCATCAGGCGCGCCGGACACCAGAGCCGCGAGAAACAGTAAGGCGAAATCCGGCGTCGCCTGAATGCAGTGGTTCGGTGGTCTCATTTAGTGTTGCGAACTTTTCGTCAGACCATCGAGCACGGTCTCTAATCGGCCATGCGTTACCCTGCCATGCTTGGTTGCGATATGCCAGGGTAGCAGGCGAACCACGAATTGAAAAAGACCCATCCATCCCCAGGTGTCATCGCGGAAATCATCGATCAAAAAATCGACTTCGGCCGCGATTTCTTCGCGGGAGGCAAACGTGTAAACGTTGCAGTCCGCCTCGTAGAATAAAGTGCTTTCCAAGTAGTGGAGGATCTCGCGCCGGAGGAGAAATCGATCGTAGGGGTTATTCTGCCAGTCCAACTCCCGCGCCCAAGCAGTGGCTTCTGCCCTGGTCCGCAGATCCTTGAACCGTCGGTAGCGCCTGGGGAACAGCCGTCTCCCAAACTCCATCATGGTGCTGCTTGGCTCAGGATTAGTCTCGCGCTCGCGCTCACCCATATTCAAGGTCCTAAAGCGTTTCAATAAAAACTATAGCCATTTGGGAAGGGGTGTGCTAGGCTCTGTGCATGCGAACCACTTCCCTCGATCTGCGTGAACGGGTCCTTGCGGCTTACGACAATGATGAGG
>JACXTT010000642.1_pt1 | contig 59599 bp, 59 predicted proteins | sample 9270951 | NCBI WGS metagenome assembly JACXTT01 (sample SAMN15532306, study PRJNA645909) | rock metagenome | isolation source: weathered quartz diorite | place: Puerto Rico | collected 2017-06-21
CCACGATCCATCTTCCTTGATGGGACTCTGCATTGTTCTTAACTCCATTTAAAGAAAAGAACGTACCCCAAAAATACAAAACCCACAATTCGTTAGAATTGTGGGTAATAGTAAGGTCGTAAGACTCCTTTTTTATTTGTGCTAACTATTTATCTTTCAAAAGATTGCTTAACCATAGATCCAACTCAACGACTTTTTTCTCTAAGTCGGCACTTGAAGTATGACCGCTATGACCTTTTACCCAAGCTAAAATGAGTTCATGGTTGATCAACTTCGCGCGATTTATCGCGCCCGCATTCTTTAACCAATTTATATCGAAATGAATTTCCTTATCAGTCTGACAGGCCGTAACCGTGTCATGATCCTTTGATACAAGGTATTTATCTCTACATGTTTTAGCGATGACCTTGCTTGATTCAAGAAAGAATCTTTTTTCACTCAGTTCGGTCTTCAGAGCATCGTCAACTCCGTTTGACAGCACATAATCAACATCAGCGGTTTGTTGATTGAGGAGGTCGATGACCTCTTCTGATTTTGGTTCTAAGCTTAAAAGCTGCTCTAACGTAAGCTCTGTGGAGTCAGGATTTTCAAAAAGGTTCTGATTTTCAGGATCATCTACTTGAATTTGAACTGGGTGAATCGAGGATCGAAGGTTAGTTTTCTGAGGAACTCGAATTGAAAATTGAGATGTCGACTCATTAGGATGGGGACAATTTTTGTCAGCGTAAATCTTGTTCAGACGTATCTGAAACTCCATGGCATCCTGGCTAATATCGGAGTTTTCACCAATCGCGGCGAAGCTATTCAAAGCAGACGCTGTAAATAGGAATAAAGCGCAAAGTTTTGTTCCAATTTGAGACAATTTCATGGGCTCTCCTATGAAACTAAGAGCAAATATAAAGCCAAGGGTAGATTGCATGGCTTAAAGAGTTTTTTATCCATTTCGTCTTTAGAAGCTTTCATAAATGAAATGAAGCGGAGAACTCTAACGGTAGCTCTCGATTTTTTGGTAAAGCTCACAGATGAATTTCGCAGTGATTTAACGACTCAATCAAAATTCACGAAGTAAATATCTCGCCATTTTTGCTGAGTTATATTTACCTCAAGCCATCAAAATCATTTTCTGAAAAGAAGCTCTTGGTATTTAAGACGCTTTGTAATTGCATGGACTTGATGCGCTGAGCATTTAATTGAGTAAAATTTTTCAGTCGCTGTTAACCTTTAAATTCTGCGTCGTCGGTCTGTCTTAATGAGAGACATCTTAGCTCCGACATCCATCATGATTTTCTTCTAAAGCTCGCACATCAAACTTCCGATCACTAGACCAAGGAATGGCTTATGAAGAAGATTGATCAGCTAATGCAAGATTTGGGTTTTAACAAAGATGCGCCAGATAGCGTGAAAGAAGCATTTATTAAGCATTTAATAAAAGCTTCCATGGGCGTAAACGTGGTAACTCCTTCAGAAAAGAGAGAAATGGAAGAGAATCCAACGCGTATTGTGCAGTTTAAAACTCCACAACAATTGAGTTTTGGATTTGTTGAAGAAGAAACTCCTCGACCAAAGACAGGAAAAAAAGCCGTCTCTTAGGATGCAAAATTATTGCGCAAAACATCAATTCTCAAGACTAAGGTCTAGGTTTTCTTCTCATTTGCCCAGACTTTAAGCTAGAACTACATTAATTCTAATTCCCTCCAAAAAAATAGTTAGCTCTTGTCCTCGCCGTTGGTACCATTTTGGAACTGGACAAGTGACCGAGGAAAAGATTTCCCAGTCCTTGTTTTTTGAAATCACCCATTGAAGGAGGGGATTATATGAGAGGGCTTATGGAAAGAGCCTCTAAAGTTGCGGCGCTTTGCCTAACTTTGGTTGGACTTAATGCGTTTGCAGCACAACCTGAAGCAGTTCCTGGAGAGTACGTTGTAAAGCTTAAGAATACTTATGCGATCTCTTCTGTAAACATTTTGAGCCAACAACTTGGCGCATACGTGAAATCAACAATCCCTAATCAAGGTATCGTTGTAGTTAAACGCCCAGTATTTGAACTTACTGACAGTGTTATCAAAACAATGTCACAAAATCCTTTGGTTGATATCGTTGAACCAAACTTCATCTATCGCATCAACAAAGTTCCAAATGATCCTTCATTCGGAAAATTGTGGGGCATGCAAAACACTGGACAAAAAGATTCTGAAAACAAAGTTGGTATTGCTGGCGTAGATATTGGTGCTGTTCAAGCATGGGATATCGAAACTGGTTCTAAAAACACGATCGTTGCAGTTATCGATACTGGTATCAACTACAACCATCCGGATCTTAAAGACAATCTTTGGACCAACGAAGCAGAGTTGAACGGTAAAGCCGGTGTTGACGATGATAACAATGGTATCATCGATGATATCTACGGTGCTAACTTCGTTGATGCTGCGAAACCTACAGGAGACAACTTAGACGATCATGGTCATGGTTCTCACTGCTCTGGTACAATTGGTGCTCGTGGTGACGACGGTAAAGGTATCGTTGGGGTTTCTTGGAATGTTCGCATCATGGGTGTGAAATTCTTGAGCAAAGACGGTTCTGGTTCTCTTGAAGGTGCTTTGAAAGCAGTAGACTATGCAACAACTATGGGCGCGAAGATTCTTTCGAACTCTTGGGGTGGCGGCGGTTACTCTGAAACTTTGAAACAAGCGATTCAACGTTCTAACGACGCTGGCGCAATCTTCATCGCAGCAGCTGGTAACGAATCAAATAATAATGATTCAAACCCAACATATCCTGCTACTTACGATGTACCTAACGTACTTTCTGTGGCAGCAATCGATAACCGTGGTCAAATCGCTTCATTCTCGAACTACGGTAAAACGTCTGTTCACGTAGCGGCTCCTGGAGTGAATATCTTCTCTTCAATCACAGGTTCTGGTTATGACTCTTGGTCTGGAACTTCTATGGCGACACCACATGTGTCTGGTATGGCAGCTCTTCTTCTTTCTCACGAACCAGGCATCACTGGTTTACAAATGAAAGAAAGAATCATTGCTACTTCCCGCCCAATCGCTGGTATCCGTGGAAAAGTTAAAGCAGGTTTCGTAAATGCATATGCAATGTTGACGAACACAACGCCACAACCAGATCCAAACGATCCATCCAACTGGCAGACAATGACTCAAAAAATTTCTTCAGCGCATCCATATGTTGGAAAAACAAACGAGACGTATGAAGTTCGTGTGCCAGGAGCAAAACAAATCACTGTCCACTTCTCTACTTTCGACACTGAAAGAGACTATGACAAAATTCAATTCTACGATGTTTCTGGTAAGCTTGTAGGAACGATGAGTGGTAAGAATGACGATTCATTCGGACCTGTTGTAGAGGGTGAATACGTTAAAATGGTATTCACAACTGACGACTCAGTAAATCGTAACGGTTGGGATATCGACAAGGCTGCTTGGAGATAAGCTGCATAGATTTAAATTTTTAAGTGATAGAATGCCTGTCGTCGAATACTTGATGGGTCTCTAAAGCGGAAAAGCCACCTTATGGGTGGCTTTTCTTTTTTGTGCTTAGCGAATTTTAGATCTTTGTGAAAGAACCTTTACTTCGATGCTGCCATTCTTATAAGCCAGAGTTACGTAAGCCTTGATTTCAATTCCGGGTTTGTCAGATTTAGGAATATCGCTGTCCAAAGAGACCACATTTACTACTCCAACCTTTTCAAGGAACGTAGATTGAAGGCTGATATTAACAGCACCTGCTTCATACATGTCCTTTTCTTTTTTAGAAAGCTTCTTAGTGATTTCAGCTTTGATTTTGACGTCTAAGTCCGTAGCGTTTAAGACTACCTTCTGATTTTGATCGCGATCGACGATAACAACATGGCTGAGATAGTTCGCCCATTTATTGTTTTCGATCACCGCAATAGCTTCGCTGTTGTAGCCAGGCAAAGAAGCAATCTCAAGCCTTTGTACGGAGATGTTATAGTGATTGCCGACATGATAATTTCCAAGACGGAAATCAACCATGCCGTCATCACTGTCCGTAATATCAAGAAGGATTTTTTCGGATTCTAAATCGACAAGATAATTGCGAACTTTATCTGTTTTAGAATCAATGAACTCGTTAACTTGCTTCTCATCTGCCTCAAAGGATTCAAAATCAATTTTTTCCCCGGGAATTCCCCAAGCTACAGCATATCCGCCGCTCGCAATGGCATCGCGATTAATACGGAAGTCGCGAGCAGCAGCCATTGCATTCATTGAAGATAAAACGACAAGCGAAGCAAGCACAAGTTTGTTCATGAGTTCTCCCTTTTGATTTTTGTTCATATCGCTAAGGAGCAAGGCTTGTACCATTTTAATTTCGTAAAGATGTTCATTGGCACTCAATAAAGACTTACCCATCCACCCGTGAGGACTTGAAAGATGTCGAGGGACAAAAAAGGTCTAACGATGTTCAATAGCTAATCGGGAACCGGTGTCTCATTTTGAGAAACTGTATTTTTCCAAAAGGCGATGTCAGCGACTCTCAAAGATTTCATAATGTTTCTAACTGGGAGGAATTTATGGAACCGGAAAAAGAGCGCCTACGTCCGCAAATCCCAAAGCAACGTCCAGCGACTTCTTCTCGACCAGCTCCAGTACAGACGGAATTCAAAAAAGAGCCTGAAGCCAAGGTGGAGTTCGAGAGCATTAGAAAAAACTACGCTCAGGAGACTTCGGTGGTCTTAGGATTTGGTTTTGTGATCGTTGGCCTTCTAGGTTTTGTGATTCCATATTTTTTGGATTTTCATCTAAGTTATCTTAATAATGTTATTCATGTTGTAACCGGCGCATTTGCATTGTGGTTCGGATTTCAGAGCAATCTCGCAGCAAAAAGATACTGCTATATTGCTGGAGCATTCTACGGAATTTTAGGATTATTGGGTTTTGTTGCCGGAACACCGGGAATTGCTTCCGTGGCGAACCCGTTGGAAGACCGGTTCTTGTGGAAATTTGTTCCTGATGTCCTAGAGTTCGGCACTGCAGATCATGTAATTCATCTTATTGTGGCTGCGGCATTCCTACTATCTGCGGTGATGAAATTCACGGTCAGAGTACCAAAGGATTCGATGAGCTAGCGGCAGTCTTTATTGCCCTTGGGGCGAAAGCCCCAGCGTACAGCCGGAGCATAGTTTGCAGAAGATTCTAAAAGACCGTCCCGAACCCGTGGATATATTTCCCACGTACTCATAAAGCGGCCTGGCCAATATTGAATACTGCATTTCTGAAGCTTTTCCTGAGCATCTTCAACGGAGCCAAGGATGTCATCACCATCTTCACGTTTTTTCCAATCATAGAGGTCACCTAGTTGAAAATAGGACCCTCGAATTCTTTGATCACGACTGTCGGTGGAATATTGATCGGCAAGATCAACGGAAAGGCAACGTCCCCCACCTTTAGAAACCTCACTCCAACCCTGCTGAACCAGTTCCGCCCTGGTTGTGAGTAAGCTGCAGATGCTATCCACGACGATATCCACACGCTCATCAAAGGAAGGAGCGCGAGTTCTAAGAGTACGGCGAATGGTTTCGTGCCATTGATAAATCTGTCTGCGAGTAATAAGTTTTAACGGAGCCCAGTCGGCAATTTTGAACTGATCGAGGCCATAGCCCGGTAGTTTGTCAGAGCTGATGTTGTATTGTTGAGGTTGTTTCCATTTGCGGAAGCCACCACGATTTACCAGAGCCGCCATATAGGGATTTTTATTCAGGCTGAGCGTTCTTGCAGCTTTAGGAGATGTCGAGGCTATTGCCTCGACAAAGCCGATATCATCGATGTTCTTAATATACTCAGCGTGGCCTCCGTGAAATCCCGTAACACTCTTTTCATAACTTGAAAGGATTGGGCTTAGGAAAATCACACCCGGACGAAAGTATTCTTTGCTGATGGTTACAGGATAAGTATCTGATTCAAGAGTCAGTGTAGATACCAGATCACCTGTATAAGAAATAAATCTTTTCACGCGTTCGAGTCGAGGCAGATTGTCCCATCTCGACATTTCCTGAGATAAATAGCTGCCGGATTTAGTGACGTCAGAAAACTTAACCGGAAGTCCTTCGCGCGCGGAAAAAACAATACGCGCGGCATAGACCGCATCAGCGCAATCTGTTTTGATTCCATAATAATCGGATTTAGGATTTGAAAAGACATCTGTCTGCCATTCGTTCTGCAGAAAGAGAGAAAATTGAGTTTCGTCTTGTTCGGTCCAGGAGTGATTGACCTTCCAAACGGAAGCCTTAGCCGAAACTCCAACCAAAAGAAGTACGAAAACCAAAGCTTTCATAATTAGAAAGCACTTCCCTTGGTGATATCAAGATCGATTGTGAATTCAGTTGGGTTCTGATTGTTCGGACGAACTTTGACGACGCTAGTGTTTGCCATTTCCGTAAACGTGGCACGAACTGCACAAAATCGCGGAACTAGCTTATTTTGACCATTAAGTCTTTGCGACAGACTTAATGAATTTGCTCTTGGATATCCTGTGGTAGAAAAATTGACATCGCTTTCAAGCGCATTGCCAGTGGGTGCGAACTGAGTGGCTGTACGAGCATCCTTATTTTTGCCAGTGTTACGAAGATCGCAATTCACTTCAAGGGTCATGGAAAGATTTGAATCAGAAGCATAAGCGAATCCAGAAGCCAGATTTTGTGCGTTGATTCCAGCGGTTAAAGTATAAATGCCTTCTGAACTGTCAGAGTATGAGCCATTTTTTTTAACGAGACTTTCAATCGGGCCTTGATAGCAAAAATCGATGAAATACTTGGTTCCGTAAGTTTCTGAAGAGCTGTTTATTTGTACCTCTGAAACTTTGTTGTTCCACGCATTCAAATTAGTAAACAAGCTTACAAACTCACCACTGGAATTTGAGTTCAGAAGACCAGAGCGAAACCGAGCTGAACTAGTTGAAGACATGTTTAAGTCTTCCCAGCTCGCCACCAAAGTGTCATTGCCGGCACTTGAATTTGTGCAGAGGCATGAGCTTTCGTCGCTGCCAGAGCAAGCCAAGCCTGTTACTTGATTCACACAAGAGGTGCCCGTGGAACTTTTATGGGCGATGCCGGCATTGCAAACAAAGAAGCCTTCATTCACAGAGGGTCTGATGATAACAGTCGCAAATGAAGCACTAGGAAGAAGAGTGATAAAGATCAACCCTAAGAGCTTCATTACTCAACCTCGCAAGTTACTGTAGGTAAAGCCTTCGGTTTAGCAGCATAACTTCCAAAAACAGAGGACTCTCGTTTTACAGAGTAATCTTTTAAGTCCCAGCTTCCGATTTCAGGATTAAAATCACCCATGGTGAAATCAAGAGTGAGCTTTGAGTAGAATTTCGATTTTCCTGCCTTAACGCAAGAAGCCCGATTTGAGTTGCACACATCATCGTAATAAGAAGGCCACTGACGATCTTGCCCTAGTTTTTGTAAAGTCTTAAGCACGCGCTCCATCTCTACGTCCATGCTTGGAGAAGACATAGATGGAAGGTTTTCTAGAGGGGCTAAGCCAACAAGCGAAGTCAATACCATGATCGGCGCAATGGAATCAAGACCAGCTGTTCCTTGAAGACCTTTAAGGTCAATAGTCATCTGCTGAATGTCTTTAATGAATAGTGTGAAATCTTCTGCCGGGTCTACGAAGGTCACTGTCATACGATAGTGAGTCCCAGGTTTCATTGATGTTTCGTTTAATACATGGGGACCACTTTTCATCAAACCTTGCCAGTTCGGATTCGCAAGACTTGCGTGCCACCAAGCATCGACGTAGTTCTCTTTACCCCCCTTTTGAACTTCATAAAGTTCAACTTGGCCAACGACGGGAACATCGAAGTCACTGGGACTTGCACAAAGCCCTTGATAGCAGCTCTTCTTAGAGCGGTTGTTTACCAGAAGTGACATATCGATAGTGAATGTTTCGTTGGCACCGCGAATTTTTAATTCACCCATGTGCACGTCAGCATTGAACTCGGTTGGGAACCGTGGGGTCTCGGGACCGAAATCGTCAGAGAGCTTTAACATGTTGCTGTGTGGAGCGATATAAAGACGTGTTTTGGTAGAGCCTATAGGATCGACATCAGTACTTAAGCCGCTGTCATCGCCGACAACATAAGCATTCAGAGCTGCTTCAATATCTTGAGGAGCAATATTATTAGCTTTAAGGAAATTTACATCGCGGCATTCATCTTTAAGAACAGTTGAAACCGCGAAGCGATTGATAGGACGAATACGAATAAAGCAGAAGTCGCCTTCAGCTTTAAGAGAGCCTGTTGGCAAACGCGTGATTTTACAATTGCTTTGCTCGGGCTTGAAGTCGATGGGTTTATTATCGAGATCGAAAATTTGCATATAAGTACAAGTGCGCAAAACCTTGTGCTGTTGATCAATAATTTTACTGCGCTCAGAATAGTCCGGCTGCTCTTTCAGAAAAGAATTTTCGATAGAACATTTTGTATCGATGAGCTTGCCATCAAATGACACGTCGGCAACGTCAGAGTTCAAAGTGGGACGACGTACCCCCAATGAAAGCATTAAAAACTTACCAGAATCTAATTGGCAACGTTCGATAATAGAAGGTGCTTGAGGAGACTCAGCAGCTTCAGAGAACATTCCGACATTTTTTGTTTCGTAAGAGATGAAGTAATTCATCTTAGGGTCGCGGGACATTTTGCAACCTGCAAAAGCCCCGCTGCCATGAAGGATACCGGCAAGAAGTGTGAAAACTGCGATCACGCTTTTTTTAAAATTTGTGTTCATCATAATCAAATCCTTGCCGAGAGTACTAACTAGTTAAGACCTTCAGAAGAAGCACCTTCTTCGATGTCAGTGAAAGTACACATTTCAGCACCGTGACGTTGCCATTTTCTGAAGTTTGGAGATGAAGTCGCAGCGTTTGATTCTGTGAATACATAACGGATTTTGCAGAAACGTGGAGCGTGTGTATCACCGCTGTTAACCCAACCGTCAACCAATGAAACGTTACCAGTTCCAAGAGTTGCTTGAGATCCAGCTACGAACAAGTCACCGCCAGTTGTCGGAAGACCAGCTGCAGTGAAACCTGCAAAGATCGCCTCATTGATAGTTGTATTGTATGATCCAGAATTGTTGCGAGAATATTTGTAAGCGCCTTCGCCTTGTTTATCACAAACTACGAATGCTTGAACTTTCAAACCAGCAAGCTCAGTGTATTTTTTGCCGTCAACTGTTCCAGGGATAACCAAGCCATCACGGTTGTTGTCGCCACCGTTAACACCAGTTGCCAAGAAATCAGTCGCGTTAGCCTGAGCTTTCAAGTTGAAAGAAGCTACTACGCCGTCTTCGAAGTACTCAATTTGAGGACCACGGAAGCAGATGTCTACGAAATATTTCGCGCCATAAAGCTCAGAACCCAAGTTGAAAGAAAGGTTTTTGATTGTACGGCCCCAAGCAGATGAATCATCGTAAGCTTGTGTCCAGTTGTTTTGGTTAGGTGAAGCGGAAGAGAAAGTTGCAGAACCATTTCCAGTTGCAGTAGAAGTGTCGCCATTGTCTTTCCAGTCTTGATATTCTACTTTACCGTAGTTCATCAAGTAGTCGCCACCGCTAGCACCAGTACAAACGCAACGAGTGTCACAAACTGCTTGAGTGTTATCACAAGTAGTTGGAGTACAAGTGTTTGTAGTACCCTCAAAGTAACAAACTTTTTTTGTTTCAGCCGGAGTCATGATACCTGCATTACATGCGTACATGCTTGGACCAGAGCTGAAAGTTTTGAATTTGAAACGCAAAGAAATCGCGTTTGCATTTTGAGCTACTGCGAACATAGTTACTGCAGCAAGCATCATCATAAGTTTTTTCATTGATTCTCCTTAATTTCCCATTTGGGGGGTTTGTTTTAATAACTTATTTATTGAAGACTTAGTTTAATTTGCGAACCCAGTACCTGATTGCCGACGCCGGGTTGGCGAGGACTTACATCGAAGGCCTGAGTTTTTCCCTCAGCATTTTTGCAAAAGATGAAACTCATTTTTTCTGGCTCTTGCACTGCCGAAAGTTTTATTGCAAGAAGAGGATCGTCAGTAGGCATAGGGCAAAGTGCTTGCAGGTTACTTAAGAACTCGCCGGAGTTCAGAGGCTTGTAATAGTTGTAGACACTTTTTGCGCCGATCAGAATATAGTTCGTTGAAACTAAATAACGAACAATAGCGGAAGTGGGAATCTCAGTTTGAGTTGGCACGTAGCTCTGGGAAATTTGACTGAAGAGAGTTCTTAAGACTGTGGATGAAGTTCCCGCACAGTTAAGACAATAGGGCTCGGCTCTGCGACAATCATTATCTTGCTTGCAAAGAACTTGGCAATATTCAGATTCGTTGAGGTCGCAAAGAATCTGCGTTTCTTTAACGTAGGCACCCTTATCATTGATGGTGTAGCGGCTGTTCACAGTGAATGCGAAACACAAAGAAGAACTAAGAGCCACTATAGAAGTTAGAAGTAATTTAGAAAAAATCATTTCCAACGCCCTTCTCTGATGAAGCTTTTGCAGGTGCCGCTCGCGCCCCACATATTTCCGTCGGAACCACCTACGTAGAATCCTGATCCATCGTCGCGACAAGCGAAGTTAAAGACAGCTTCGCCAGTGCAAAGATCTGACTTAACCCAGGCTCTTCTTTGATAAGAGTTCGTTGAAAAACCACCATCGTTAAAACCATTGGCATCTTGAATTGAAATCGTAGTTACTTTTCCACCGGTCAGACGCTCAAAGAAGTCGGCGGCTTTTGCGGAGCAAATATCTTGGAAGCACTTTAAGCCCTGGCCCAATTGATTTACGCAATCCTTAGGGATCGTTCCATAGCGACGATAAGCATCCGCTACTTTTGCAAGATCCACATTATAGGCCATAGGTACATTGATAGGATCTTTTTTTGCGTTAACGAAACGATAGATGGCTCTGAAAAGATAAACGCCCATTTTGATTGGATTAAAAGAAGTCGCAGCACCGGTCACCGATGCTGCCGAAGCAACACCGATGAAGTTGATGGAGCATCCACCACAATAAGAGCGAACTTTTTCTGGATTCGTAGATATATTGTTAGCTCCAGAGGCGACGGCACCACCAGAACTTCTGCTGTCACAATAATTTACAGAGATGCCATCAAAGGCGAGGAAGTTGAAAGTCTTGGCATTCGGAGCAATAGAAACCGCACAAGGAGCACCAGTTAGAGGACCAAAATCCGCCAACAACGAAGCAACCATTTTGGATTTTTCGATATTTGCATCAAACTTGATCACTCCATCTTTTAGAAGACGTTGGAATGAAGTTACTTTTGGCGGAGTGTAATCAGCATCGATATAAATCGGCATAAAGCTCCAACCAAACAATGCAGTACTTGCTAAGTCAGCCATAAAAACACGGTTCGCTCTTTTGGTTTGGTACCAAGGATCGTAGATCTTACAGGCTTTCAACTCAGAATAGGGATTGAAAACATCCGGAGAGGCCGCAGTTGAGGAAATTGGTAAGAAAGCGTCTGCATATTGAGCAACGGCATAGAGATCAACCATTGCTTTGATAACACCGCGAGCACAGTCAATACCAGAAGCACAGATCACGTTGCCTTCTTGAGCGCCCAAATCAGAGTTCCACACAAGAAGGGGTGAGCCATAAACTTGTGGTTGGAATGTAGACGGTGTTTCTTCCGTCGGTGTGCTAAGGATTTCCTTTGCCCAAGGTTTAAAACCGGATTTATTTACTGTGTATCCAGCCGCTTGCCAGATGTTTGTTTTTTCAAGTTGATCGCAGAAAGGAATAATACCTTTAGAAACAGCATCGAAGTAAGCGACAAATTGCTCAACAGATCGTTTCGAGTTGTCCAGGGCCTTATTCATGTTTTTAAGACCAGCAATACCGTCGATGTCAGACTTCATGAAATCAAGGCGTTTATCGCCAGCAAGACGAGCCTCTGTACATAAATAATAAAGCTCATCTCTTTGTAGTGAAGACATGTTTGCAGCAAGCGCCAATGGCTTTACATATTCCACTAAAGCATCGGCATTCATGGAGTCAGCAAGGATGTTCATGAATTGAACTGAACTTTGCAGACGATTTTTCGCAGAGCCACGAGTTTGTACGAAGTTCTTACGGAAATTATCAACCCATTCACCTGCGGTCATATAGCCTTTGGTGTTGAGGAAGTCGTTATTAACCGCACGAGCACCACGCTCAAGCATTGTTTTGTCGGGGCTTTGTGGAACTTGTGAGTTGAAGCCAGAATCTTTCGTGTCTTGTTTAGCCAATTCACGAAGATTATTAAGAGCTAAATGTTCGCTGTCACAAGAAGGTTTGGTGATGCTCTTACAGCCATTTGGAATCAGCATCATTGATTCTTCCAAAGCCACAGATTTGAATGCTTCGCCGAAACGAGGGCTCATGTGGTTGGCCACGTCGGTATTGCGCCAAGCCCATGAAAGATAGATTTTCACACTATTCCAGAAGTCGAAACCTTTTGCATTCCAACTATCTAGTTCGCCCGTTTTAATATCAATTTGAAGAGCAGTATTGCGAGAATCTAAAGTTGCATCAGTGTCGTAGCAGCTTGTGATATATTTTTGCTGTTCTAGGTAGGCTACAGCCATTTCTTGAAGTGAGGCCGTATCAAGAGTTGTATTGTGAAGTTGCCCCTGAAGAGGAGAAAATCTTTTCAAGTAATAACAACCAACACGACGACTTCCCTGCTGAGACATAAAATTAGCAGAAGAAAAGTTATCAATTTTTTTCCACTCTGGACTGGAAGAAGTCACTGCTGTGTTTTCAGAAAGAGCCCAAATTCTGGAAAGATGTTTTTGCAATTCCGCACAATAAACTTTATCACCGCAAGAATTTGCAAGAGCTGCATAGTTTGCAAGCTTTGCGTCTTTCAAGTTCATAGGAAGAAGCGGCAGCTTACCAGTCATGATCTTGTTGATAATAGTCAAAGTAAGATGGCTTACCGAAAGACGGAATTCTTTCATCGTGTCTTGGGATGTTTGTGCCTCATCAAGACCGATATTTTTAGCCAAAGAGTTACCAAGCTTACCAGCATTGTAACCATCGAGAATCAGGAAGGCAGATGCTGTTGGATAGTCAGAGTCAATCGCACATTGTGCGCGATTCGTGATGCGCAGGTTGTTCATCTGAGAAGATGTTGACACCTGCGCGCCAGAAATAGACGAGAACATCAGACCTGATGCGAAAATCCAGAATGTCAGTAAGGCATTTTTGGAAAGCATGAGAGTGTTCCCGTCGTTAAGAAAAAACTATTTCGCCGCGTTTGCGCAAGAATCAACTTTGTTCAACATCGTTGTGTAGAACAAGATGACCGTTTGATCTGCAGGAGAGAAATTTCTTTTTGTAGATCCATCGCTGTTAACCATGTTGTACATGTATGTATTTACGAAACGATAAACCGCTGGAGTTACGCGAAGATTTGATTGGCACTTATAGTTTTTGTAAGTAACAGTCACACCAGCATTCCAAGTCGTATCATTTGGATTGTTGTTATACTTGTCGCCGATATAGATTGATGTGCCGCTGTTGCCTACGCCATTACCGTAACCTACGTTAAAAGAAACAGTCCAACCCTCTCCTGAGCTGTCAGTTCCAACGATGCGGCACAAGTTGCCAGAGCATGCTACTTCCATCTCTTGGGCAATTTTCTTTTGAATTTCAGCTTCAGTGTAATTAGGAAGAGGTTTTGGATCGAACTCACCACTGCCACCGTCGAATTCATCAGCGAACGCAGTTGAATTTAGGCAAAGCGCGGCCAAAATCGCCATAAGGGATTTTAGTTTCATATTTAAATTTCTCCGTTATCACTAGTTGGAAGATCGATTCGATGCAGTTACTAGAATTCCTCGATCATCCAGATTTCATTTTTGTAATGGAGAGCAGTGATACAGTCTTGATGGGCATTTAACAATAGGACACGAATAAATTTTTTGTCTGTTATACATCGTCCCAGAGTGGCAAGATGCGAAACATGTAATCAAAACACAGTTAAGTAGCTGGTTTCTAAACCGAATAATTCCTCAAATGCTCCTTGGGTAAACATGGAGTGGAAGGATTATTGCCAAAGTGCAACAGATAACAATTACAGATCTTTAACCGAAGGTCCTAGTCCGAATGGGTGACTCAGGACTCTGTGATAAACTTCTCTATTTTCAAATTTGTATAATCCGGAAAATCAAGTTGAGTGCAATGTGATCCATAGGGAACCAGAACGAATTCGGAGTGTTTAATTTTTTCCTTGAAGTGATATTGAAATCGGATCGGTGTGACCATGTCTCGCTCGCCGGAAATTATAAGCACCGGAGCCTCAATTTTCTCAAGAACGGATTCCCCGTCATATTTCATCAGTTCTTCGAAAAGACCCAAAAATACTTCAAGATTCATTCGCGCAACACCGCGGGTGTAGACTTCGATGTCCTTAAAGTGGGTTACTTTTAAATTGAAACCACCCGCTAGGGCAGCGAGATACATTGACATGGGATTATCAACAGCTAATTTCCACAGAGTATTCCACAGGTCTGGTTGGCTTTCATATTGGGTTTTGATGAAATAAAAAAATGGTTCAATAACATCAAGACCAAACATTCCCTTGATAGGATTTTTAGCAAAACCATTAATGAAAATCATAGAGCGAATCACTTCAGGCTTCATTTCATAGAGATGAAGCAACAGAGGCGCTCCGAAGCTATGTCCTGCAAAATGTGCTCGCTTAATCTTTAAATGACTTAACAATCCGATCAGGTCTTTACCAAGAGCATCCATGGTGAGATTTCTCATGTCAGCGATGGGAGTGCTTTTGTGATGGCCCCGCAAATCAAAGGCGATAACTTTATATTTTTTAGAGAAATATTCGATCTGATAGTGCCAGTGATTGATGGGGCACGCGATTCCATAAATCAAAACAAGAGGATCACCTTCACCACGCACTTCATAGTAGATCGGCGTGCCGTCGAAACTTTCAAAGGTGCCCGTTGTTTTTGATGTGGTCTCCATGATGCCCTTTATTCCCAGAATCTCTAAAGATAAGAGACTTTAATGAGGGTTGTGCCCACAGAAATCAAGTCTCCATCCTTTAACATTTCGGCATCTATCGCTTTATTGTTAAGAGTCACCCGGCCCAGGGCTTTTATTTTTAGTTTAACCATGCCCGGGCCCGGCAGAAGCTCAAAGGCTTCCCGTGGAGCCTCCTCATCCATGAGCTCGATATCTAAAGAGTCAGCCCCTGCTTGGCGGGGACCGTACCCTAAAATTATTTCCTCATCGGTTTGGATGCCTTGAACGAATTGAAGCTTCAAAGCTGGTGAAAATCTCTCGGGTTTTGTGGCATTTCTTGAGTCTTCAATGGCGGCATTGCGAACTCCATTAACAGCCTTGCTGCGCCAAGTTACGAATATTTCGAAGTTAGCGGCCTGCTCTTCTTCAACAACAATGACTTTAAACTGGGTGCGTCCGATCTCAAAGATAACCCCTGGTAATAAGGTCACTTTTTTTACACGGCGACCACTGATGTGAATGCCGTTGGAGGACTCGAGGTCGACTAAAACGAGTTGTCCTTTGGTGTTTATGGCTATCTCGGCGTGGGTGCTTGAGACCTTAGGATCCTTAATGACGATGTCGGCCTTGCTGCGTCCAATGGTCATACCCTCGGTGACTTGGATCCGCGATCCTTCATTTGTGCCTTCAACGATCTCAATAAATGTAGCCATCCTTAAATGATAGGGCTGGATTCTGGGGTATTCAATTGCCTATTACTTGTGCTTGGGCTTTGGGCGTGCTAAACCCTTTAAACATTTTATAAAAGTCATCCTTGCTCCCGCTCCTGTATGGTGGGGGCTATAAACCGAAAGGAAAATACATGGAAAAAACTACTGCAAAACAACCTTATGAAGTTGTTGTGCTTATGCACCCTGATTCAACTCTCGAAGAACAAAAAGAGCTTTTCAAAAAGAACAAAGGAACAATCGAATCGTTCCAAGGTTCTGTAAACTCTTTGGAAACTTGGGGAAAACGCAACTTGGCGACTCAAATCGGTAAGTTGAAAAAAGCTATCTACTTCCATTCTACATTCGAAGCAGATACTCAAGCTATTGCTGAGCTTGAAAGAACTATGCGTATTAACGACAAAGTTCTTCGCTTTATGCATACTCGCCTTGATGAGCGCGTATCTTTGGCTAAATTCGTGGAAGGCTTCAAAAAAGGTCTTTCTGAATCTGCTGCTCGTGAAAAAGAGCGCGAAGCTAAAATGCTAGCTCGTAAAGCGGCGTTTGCTGCTGCTAAAGCTGACCGTTCTGATCGTTCAGATCGCGAATAGTTTTAGAGGCGTATAACTCATGAAGAAGACCGCCAGCCCACAGAAATTCATCACAATTTCATCTCTCTCGATTTTGTTGTCGATGTTGACTGTGATCTTCGGCGCTCCTCTTCTTCGTGTGCTACGCCAGACTTACGGTCCCTGGGCCTTTTGGATCCTAGGATTGTCGGTAACAGGGGCTGCGTGGCTCCTCAACGCTCAACCGCTTGCTCTTTTCATTGGCTCCGTTTGGATGACTTTAGGCGCATACAATGAAATGGAAGAAAGAGGTCTTGGGTGGTGGCTCTCAGGAATTCTGAGTGTGTTATTAGGTGCCGGTGCTGCAAGCATCAGTATTTATGGCGCGTTCAAAGTGAATGGGATTAACACGTACGCTGAAGTTCAGAAGTTGGTCGAACAATTTGCAGAGAAGGTTCAACAAACGAATCCCGCTGTTAAATTAGACGCTTCAATTCTGATGCAGCAAATTCCATCAGCCATTGTCATCTTGTTAATTTTGGCATTAGGTGTGGGATTAATTTTTGAGAGAAGGGTTTTTTCGTGGCTCAATTTGCCCCGCGTGAAAATTGCCTCTCAGCTCAAGTTGTTAGAATATCGTGTCCCTGATTTTTTTATTTGGGTTGCGATGACTGCCTTCCTTCTAACAATGGTGAGTTTTGGCGGTAAGGCCATTGCCATCCTCGCAGTGAATATTGTGAACGTAGCACTCGTTCTTTATTTCTTTCAGGGTTTGGCGGTGTTGGAGGTATTTCTGAGTTCGATGAAAGTTGGTACTTTCGCTCGAGTTCTGACGTACATAATCTTGGTCGGCCAGTTGCTGCTTATTTTAAGCATCGTTGGTTTGATCGATTACTGGATGGATTTCAGAGGTCGCATTCGCAGAATGAAGATCGCTGGAAATAACCAACAGTAGATTTTTTTACTCTGAGTAAAATCAGAGAAGATATGGAGATCACATGAAGGTTATTCTTCAAAAAGACGTTAAGGATGTAGGTCGTGTTGGTGAATTGGTGAACGTTTCAGAAGGTTTCGCAAGAAACTTCTTGTTCCCACGTAAACTAGCTGCTGAAGCAACTGAAAAACGCGTAAAAGAGTATGATCACTTGAAACGCGTTGCTGATGCGAAGAAGAAAAAAGCTTTGGCTGAACGTCAAGCTCTTCTTGCTAAAATCAACAACACAACTGTTTCATTCAAATTGCAAGCTGGTGCTGATTCAGACAAGCTTTTCGGTACAGTAACAACTACTGATATCTCTAAAGAGCTTCAAAAATTGGGTCACTCTGTAGATCGTCGCGACATCCACTTGGAAGAGCCAATCAAATTCTTGGGTCAACACAAAGCGGTTGTTCGTTACGCTGAAGGTTTGGAAGCTAAGATCCAAATCTCTGTTGAGCGCGCATAGTTCTTAACAGTCTGTTAGATAACAATTAGAAAATTGTTTGTAAGGTCTTCGGATAATATCCGAGGACCTTTTTAATTTTGTTAGGAAGTCTTTTTTCATTTGCCCCCAATGTTAATTAAGTGTTTAAGGTTTCTCCCGGGGGAAAATCCATGAATTTTAACAAGGTCTTAACATCGTTAGCAGTGTCTACTTGCTCTCTGTTGTTATTGGCTTGCTCTGCCCCATCTTCTTCACAAGAAGTTAATCTTGAAGCTGGTAAGACCGCTATTATTGGCGGAACTCCGGTGTCGTCTTCAGATATTATTAGTAAATCGACGGTTGCGATTTTGATTTCCATTTTGGATGGCAACCATAAAGAGTCTCAGTATATTTGTACGGGCTCGTTGCTTCGCTCGGGAATTGTTCTGACGGCCGCGCATTGTGTTCCTCCAGAAAATCAGCGTAGCAATGCACGTATGTACATCGTATTCACCAATGACTTGAATTCTTTGTCTGACAGCGATGTTCGTCTTGTGATCGATCAAGTGGTTCATCCAAAATTTGGTCAAAGTGGATCGCGTGGTGAAGACTCAAATGATTTGGCTTTATTGAAATATCCGGGACCTTTCCCGCAGGGATATCGCATTGCTCGATTGTTGCCCAATGATTCTCTTTTAAAGCCGAAGCTTACGGTGACTTTGGCGGGCTATGGATTGAATGACGGTGTTAATAAGACAACCGACAATCAGTTGCGCAGTGTGGATGTTTCCTTGGGTCAGTCTTTTGGAAATACCGAAATTATTTTGGATCAATCGAATGGCAAGGGTGCGTGCCACGGTGACTCTGGCGGCCCAGCATATGTGACTATCAAAGGTTCGATGTTTTTGTGGGGAGTTATTAGCCGCGGTTTGGGCGATGACACATGCACCACACGTGGAGTCTATACAAAGATCAATGCGCAGATGGATTTCATTGAAACGGCGCTAACACAATTAAGCGATCAGAATAACTAAGCGGAAGCAGAGTTTTCTTCAGCCTCAGCCATTTCAAGAAAAACTAAGTTCAGATATTCAGCCATCACTTCACGCAACTCTTCGAGAGTCAAATCGTCGGGATTGAAGCCATTTTTGGTAATGAGTGAGTTGAGCTCACTGTGAACCGGTGTTTCTGGCAAACCAGTTGCTGCAACCACTGTCTTTAAAAGTCCTGATTCTGATTCCATAGGCCCGCCTCCGTGCGTGTCTATTGAGAGAGCAAATCCATTCGCTCCCCTTAATCATTCGACTCCTCCACTCAATCAAGAGGTTAATTTGAACACAATGGGAATCGCCTAAATTAGGCCAAGGTCCAGCTCCAAACGAGCTCCAGACGTACCTGCTTCCTATTGAGCTAAAAACAGCCCTTTTGGTGGCATGTCGATGTACTTTTTTTGACCAAAGGGAAGCAGGTACCTTTTAGCGTTTGTGGGAGTATTCTTTGCCCCAGGTGCGGGCTTTGGGGAGGCACCAATAGAGGAATGGGAGGAGGAGTCTGCGTGGGAAGGCTCTGCGGATGTAGTAAAATAATTTTGCGTCGAGTGTGCAAGGAATCCACAACGGTGGATGTTCGGTTTCGATGACATCGATAATGATCTTGGCAATTTTTTCTGGAGTGGTGAGTGACATGTTCATCATTCGTTCTACGAATGGAGTCATGTTTTGGTAAAAATCTTTGTAAGGTCCGCTCCAATTGCGTGTCGGATCTGATTGGTCTGTGTGATAGACATTTTGAAATGAATGAGAATGAATAAAGCCAGGTTGTACCATGCAGACTTTCACACCAAAGGGGCGCATTTCATACCACAGAGATTCGCAAGCACCTTCAAGAGCAAATTTCGAAGCAGAGTAAGAAGACATCGTTGGCATTGCCAACATTCCCGCCACTGAAGAAATATTAATGATCTTTCCCCGACCGGTTTCCCGCATGTGTGGAAGGCTGAGACGAATTAATCCCATGGGCCCTAGATAATTAGTTTCCATCTGAAGCATTTCATCTTTTGGGGTCATGTGTTCAACAACGGCTCGATAGGAAATGCCGGCGTTATTCACAAGTACATCCACGCCGCCCCACACTTTGTTGATCTCTGCCATAAGACGCTGGCGATCTTCAACGGAAGTTACATCGAGTGTGCGGATAAGAAAGCGATCGTCTTCTCTGAACTCATTGCGAATTTTTTGGATGCTTTTTTCTCTGGCGGTAACAACGACTCGGTACTCATTGTGAGTGTGGAGCATTCGTGCGAGGGCTAAGCCAATTCCTGAAGAGCATCCTGTAACTAAAACCACAGGTTTAAAGTTCTGGTCGGCTTTCTTGATAAGATGATGACGACGTGAAAAAGGCCACATAAGTGGCCTTTAGTATCCTAGGCCGGAGCCCCAGGAGCAAAGTTTTTCGGTCTGCCGCCAGGCATTGGCGGAGGTGCCTGTGGAGGAGGAAGCGGATTGACCGCGCCACCTTCATTGTCAGCGTCTCTGAATCGATTGTATTTAGCATCGAAGCGAAGTTTCACTGTACCTGTCGCACCGTTACGCTGTTTGCCCACAATGACCTCAGCGTGACCTTGCTTATCTGGATCTTCTTTATCGTAGTAGTCATCACGATAAAGCATCATGATAACGTCGGCATCTTGTTCGATAGATCCGGACTCACGAAGATCTGAAAGCATTGGACGACGATCCGAACGACCTTCCACACCACGATTTAACTGCGCAAGTGCGATGATCGGAATTTGCAATTCTTTGGCGATCGCTTTTAAGTTCTTAGAAATTTCCGCAACCTCTTGCTCACGCGAAGAGAATTTTTGCTTCATGCTCATCAACTGCAAGTAGTCGATCATGATGCAATCAAGACCGTGCTCTGCTTTCAGACGACGTGCACGAGAACGAATTTCGAAAGGCGACATTCCTGGAGTATCATCGATGAAGATAGATGCTTCACTGAGCGCACTAGCTGCGTTGATCAACTTAGGCCATGCTGAATCTTGGATTTTACCATTTCTGATCTCACCCATGTTCACACGCGCTTCGGCAGACAACATACGCATCATCATCGACTCTTTACCCATCTCGAGAGAGAAGTAAGCGATACATTTTTTACCGCGAAGAGCGATGTGTTGTGCAACGTTCAGAGAGAAGGCCGTTTTGCCCATCGACGGACGGGCCGCGATGATAGTCATTTCCCCTGGATGAAGACCTGAAGTCATTTTGTCTAGCTCTGTGAAGCCCGTTGCAAGACCCGTAACATCGGCTTTGCGTTTATAAAGTTCTTCGATTTTTTGGATAGAAGCTTTAACGATCTCCATGGAACCAACAAGGCCTGTTTGCGCTTTGTTTTCACTGAGCTTAAAGATTTCGCTTTCCGCGGAATCCATAAAAGACTCAACGTCTACGAAATCAGAATCGTAAGCGCGCTCAATCAGCTTGCTGTTCGTTAGAATCATTTTGCGCAACAAACTTTTTTCACGAACGATCTTGGCGTGTGAAGCGATGTTGGCAGATGAAATAGTTTTATCAAGAAGGCTGATCAAATACTCGGGACCACCGACCATTTCCATCGTGCCTTCAGCTTGAAGGACATTGGTCACAGTGATGATATCAATAGGCTGAGTCTTGCTATGCAATTCCTTGATAGCAGCATAGATCTTTTGATGACCAGGCTTATAGAAGTCTTCGGCGAACAAAAGGTCGCCGATTTGGTCTAAAGCTTCGCGGTCTAACATAAGACCGCCTAGAATAGATTGTTCAGCCTCTAGATTTTGAGGCGGAATTCGCGTGCTCATTAGAACCCCTCTCGAGACACGAAATTAATCGGACAAAACAAAAAAAGTTGCGGACCTAGAGCGTGGTGGTGGTTCGAGGTGGCCCGCTGATGCAAAGCTTTGTATGAACTTGTCTACTCTACACTCCGACGAAGTCGGAGTGAGATTAATTAGTTTAGTTTTTTGACTCTAATTTTATAGTTGTCAATTTTCTTCTTAAGAGTGTTGCGATTGATGCCAAGCATTTGTGCTGTTTTCACTTGGTTGCCATTGTAGGCGCGCAAAGCTAGCTCTAGAAGTGGTTTTTCTACTTGTTCGATAACGACGTTATATAGACCGTTCAATTCAACTTGTGCTTCTTTTTGTTGAGCAAAGAGAACTTCAAGTTTGCTCTTAACTAGTTTTTCCAAACTTACTGACTGAAGGTTGGCGACAAAAAGATTATCAGAACTGTTCAGGTTCGGCGTCATGGAACTCCCAAAAATGTCGGCTTAGGTTTGGAGTGGACTAATTCAGTGTTATTGAAGTGAAGGCCTATACTCCGCGTGTTTCTGCAGACCAAATATACTTATGGAGCTGCAATTGCAACCGTGCAGATGATTTTTTCTGCAAAATTTTTTCTGCCAACCAGCGTTCAGACACTTGGCCGTATGATGGGCTGTATAAAACCATAAATTTTTCGAACAAATTGTGTTGACGACAGAAATTTTCAGACCAATCGAAGTCCTCTTCTGAACAAATCACAAACTTGTATTCTGTACTAGGAGTGGAAAAGCCGATGTTCTCCATGATGAATGAATCTGCAGCGCCACTGTCTGGAGTTTTAACGTCCAAAATAATTTTTACGCGTGGGTCAACAACTTCAATACTTTTTGATCCACTGGTTTCCAAAGAAACTTTATAGCCGCGATCACAAAGAGTCTTCATAAGAGTATGAACTTCTTTTTGTAGCAAAGGCTCGCCACCAGTAACGCAAACATAAGGTGCTTTGTGGGAATCGATTTCCTTCATGATGGCTTCAAGAGACTGCATTTCGCCTTCAAAATAAGAATATTTTGTATCGCAATAAGTGCAGCGCAGATTGCATGCCGTTGTGCGCACGAAAACGGTGGGATTGCCCGCGTAGCTGGTTTCACCTTGAATACTGTAGAAAATCTCATTTATTTTAAGCATTTTAACTGGCTCTTTGTATTGAAGTCCTGCGCTCTGAAGTCTAAGGGCTTTTGGGCGTAAGAAGTAACGTGCCGCATTTGTCCTGCACCGCCAGTCCTAAGTCAAGTATGCGCTTCATCCGCATGACTAACTCATCGGAATCTCGTAAATTTTTTAAATGAACCAATTCCTTAAAAAGTTTCGTCAGGACGTTATTGCAATCGGCTTTTTAGGCCTAGGACTTTTCCTCGTCTTAGCTCTTATAAGCTACAATCCGCGCGACCCCTCTTTGAATTCCATAGGCCAAGGCTTAAAGGCATTAAATTACTGTGGAATCGTCGGCAGCTTCCTTGCGGATATGCTGTATCAGTTTTTAGGTCTTGCAGCTTGGGTCCTCGTGGGTAGCCTCATAAAAATGGCGTATGCGAGCTTTAAGGGCGAATCCTTGAATTTAAAAAATATTCGTTTTGTTTGGGCTCTTTTGTTGATTATCAACGTGGCGGCCCTTCTTTCGCTTTATTTGCCAAATACGAAGCTCTTTCAGAACCAAATCTACTTAGGTGGTCTGTTGGGTCTTGGCGTCGCGCAGGCCCTAATGCGAGCGTTTGCATCTGCGGGGGTGCAAGTCATCTTATGGTCGTTCATGGCGATCCTGGTGGTTTTCTATTCAGAGAAAACATTGCAAGAACTTGCCGAAATTCCGCAGGGCTTTTTCGCCAATTGGAAAAAGAAAAAATATTCAGACAAAATTGGCAATTTTTTCTCTGGAATGTTTGTCAGTGATTCGGCCGCAGCAAAAAAATCCAAGCCTGTGAAAAAAGATAAAAAGGAAGAGAAAGAAGAAAAGCGCGACATGAGCAAAGCGCAGCAATTGGTCTTCCCTCTTTCTGATAAGAAATTCAAAGAAGATGCTGAGGACGAAGAAGAGGAAGACGAAGATTTAGATGCGATTCTGGCAGCTGACGCGGAAGAAGAATCTGATGAAGATGACGAAGATGAAGTTCCTGCGGTTCGTTTAGCGCAAAAACGTAAAGTCGTAATGAAGGCAAAACCACCTCGTCGTATCGAGAACTGGGAAATGCCGAAGTTGTCTTTATTGGAAGATCCTCCTGCTTCACGTATCAAAATTGATAAGGCAGAGATTCAAAGAAAAGCGGACTCTTTGGTGGAAAAGTTGAAAAACTTCTCTATCGAGGGACAAATCACAGATGCGAAGCCGGGTCCTCTGGTTACGATGTACGAGTTTAAGCCAAATGCGGATGTGAAAATTTCCAAAATTTCTGAGCTGGAAGACGATCTTTCATTGGCCCTTTCTTCAGAATCAGTCCGTGTTGTGGGTCACATCCCGGGAACTGATGTTGTTGGTATTGAGACGGCGAACTTGAAGCGTGAAACAGTTTATTACAAAGATCTGATTGCTGAAGACACGTTCTGGAGTGAAGATCTTGCATTGCCGATGGCCGTGGGCCGCGCCGTTGATGGCGAACCTAAGATCGTAGATTTGCGTAAGATGCCGCATTTATTGATCGCAGGTACGACCGGTTCCGGTAAGTCAGTTTTCGTAGGTTCTATTATTTCAGGTTTATTATTCAGACATTCTCCGAAAAGTTTGCGACTGGTGTTGATTGATCCAAAAATGGTCGACTTGGCGCCGTTTGCTGGAGTTCCCCATTTGGCCCTTCCGCATATCACTGAGCCGAAAAAAGCGGCGACAGCTTTGAAGTGGGCTGTGCGTGAAATGGAAAAGCGTTATAAATCTTTGTCTAAATTTGGTGTTGGTAAGATTGAGTTGTTTAATGAAAAAACAGCGCAGATGTCAAAAGCGGATGTGGAAGAACACGAAAGACATAACATCGCTTTAGAAGAAGGCAAAGCCAAGCTGGATCAATATTACTATCAACCACTTCCTTATGTGGTGATCGTCGTGGATGAGCTTGCCGATTTGATGATTGTTGAAAAACAAAACATTGAAGAGCCGATTCAGCGTTTGACGCAAAAAGCCCGTGCTTGCGGAATCCATTTGATTCTTGCCACACAGTCACCACGTAAAGACGTCGTGACGGGCTTGATTAAAACAAATATTCCAGGCCGTGTGGCTTTGAAAGTGGCGTCGAAAATGGACTCTAGAATTATCATTGATGATTCCGGAGCAGAACGTCTTCTTCCGAATGGTGACATGCTTTTCCAAGCTCCAGGTATTGGTAAACCAACACGTCATCATGGTCCGTATATGAAGGATACTGAGATCGCGAATGTTGTTAAGCATTGGTCAGATCAAGCGGAGCCAGAGTACGATTCCCTTGCAATGCGCGCCCTTGAAGGCTTTGCTGGCGACTCTGAATCCGGTGGTGGTGATGGCGATGGCGGCGGATTCGGCGAGGAAGAGTATGATGAAAGATATGATGAGATTCTTTCATGGGCTTCAAGCCAAAAAGAAATTTCTGCATCTTTGATTCAACGCAAATTCCGTCTGGGCTATCCTCGTGCGGCGCGCATGATTGAAGTCTTTGAAAAAGAAGGCGTTGTCGGACCTGCAAACGGCAGTAAGCCACGCCAAGTATTGGTATCAAGCTACAACGACGCTTAATCGTCCACGTAGAATGGCATATTGACCCTCCTTGAGGCTGTGTTCTCATTAAGAACACATTAAACCATTCAAGGAGGAAGTATGTTTAAGACACTTATCGCGGTTCTCGGTATTGCATTCGCAATCAACGCTCAAGCAGCCCCATCTATCGTAGATACATTGGTTCACGTTCAGGCAAATGCCATCATGGAAGCTCAAACCATGGGTTTGGATTGGAAAGTTGGCGATTCAGCCAATTATGATCTGAATGTGGGAGGCTTTATCAAGGGCTCTATGGTGATGTCGGTATCTTCAGTGGGTACTGACGGCATTTGGATGGATCAAGACGCCGATTTGGGCTTCGCCGGAAAACAAAAAAATCAAACTTTGATTGATCCAGAAACTGGTGCGATCAAAAAAATCATTTCGAATGGTCAAGAACAGCAAATTCCCAAGCAGGATTTGGAAATCATCGATACAAAAGAAGAGAAAATCACCGTTCCAGCCGGAACATTTGATAGCATTCACGTCACCGCTCGTGATAAAGCTTCTAGTGATAAGGGTGAAATCAATGTATGGTTGAATCCACAAGTAGTTCCAGTGGGCGGGACGTTGAAACAAACAGCTCCAACTCAGTTTGGAACAATGACATTAACTTTGAAATCTTTTAAGAAGAACTAGTCGATGAAATTGAATTTTGGTTTTCTGAAAGCCGCAGTTTTTGCGGCTTTCTTCTCTTCACAAGTTTTCTCCCTCTGCGTTTTTTCTCAAGGCAAACCTGCTGTAAACAAGTCTGAAACTTATAAAGACATTATTGAAAAAGCTTACAATCTCAGTCTGCAGAAGGACCGACAGCAGGCGTTGAATATTTTGATCACCGCTTTACAAAAAGAAACTCGTCCACAGGCAGTGGCAGAGTTGCGTAAGGCTGTTAATGACGTGGCCCATGTGTTTATAAGTGATAAGGCTCAACAAATGTTTGAGGCCGGAATTTCACTACGAAAAACAGACCCAGCCCAAGCTCTTGGGAAGTTGAATGAGGCTTCGCGCATGGAGCCCGATAACATTGCGATTTTAGCAGAGCTTTCGCGTGTCATGATTGCGAAGGGCGATTGTTCCGCGGCGCAGGACTTGATGACAAAGCAAGTAAAGCTTTTGCCCTATGATGAAGATCTAAGACTAACTGCGGCTCAGGCCTATGTGTGTCAGTCTTCTTGGGTCGAATATGGCAAAGTTTATGACAGCATTGAAATACGTAAATCAGTGTTGCAAAAGTTTTGGCTTATTCTTGAAGTGGAGCGTTACTTTAAGACGAAGAATTTCGTTAAAGCTCAGGAAATTGTGACCAATTTAAAGAAATTAGATGGGAAATACCCGGAAGTTTCATATTGGGCATGGAAACTGGGACAGGTGGCTAAAAAGCCCGGTCTGGAAGACGCGCAGAAATATGTGATTACCTGCAAAAACATTTCAGCCAATCAGTATAGACAGTATATGATAGACCCGATGCTCTGCCGTCATGTTACAGAGGTGGAGACAGATCTTAAGGGGTCTAATGGAACTGCTGAATAGATTTTCAAATTTGTTTTTTACCCTCGTACTGGTATTTCTTGTCTCTGGCTGTGGAGTTAAAGGCATGCCTCTTCCGCCACTGACTCCTGCGCCGATTGGCCGTGGTGAGCCGACATATTCTGAGGCGACACAAAAATCTTCTAAAGATAAGAAGAAAAATAAAAATCAAGAGCTTGAAGAAAACCCAAATTCTGAAATTCAGGAGGGTTTGTGAGTTCTTTCCTGCCAGTAAGAATCACGAAGATGTCAGGTGCGGGAAATACATTTGCGCTGATTGATGCCCGTGGTTCTTCGGGATGGAAGAATGTGGAAAAAGATCTGTATATGTCTAGAGCTCAATTCGCAAAAATGGTTTGCGATAAAGTTCTAGGTGTTGCAACGGATGGCCTTCTTCTTATTGAAGAAGGATCTGGAGAATTCGACTATGGCTGGGACTTTTATAACAGCGATGGTTCAACGGCGGAGATGTGCGGGAATGCAGCTCGCTGCGCGGCCCGATATTGCCATGAGATTTTAAATAAAAACTTGGTGAATATCCGTTTTAAAACAGGTGCTGGTCTTGTGACCGCGCAAATTCTTGGCGACAGCCGCATTCGCATCCGCATGCCTTCGGCGAAGTTCATCAACGAGCGCATTGAATTAAAAACTCAATCGAGTAGCTCTGAAACTTTTGTCTTGGTTAACACCGGTGTTCCTCACCTGGTTCAAAAAATTCATACGATGGCAGATATAGCCAATTTAAAAGAGATGGCCCGCGAATGTCGATCCCATGCGGATTTGAAACCTGCAGGGGCCAATGTAACTTTCTATGTTGAGGAAAGTGCAGAGAAAATTCGTGCAGTCACTTTTGAGCGCGGTGTGGAAGATTATACTTTGGCTTGTGGCACGGGAGCTGTCGCGGCAGCTTTGGTGCATGCTAAAGAAAGCAAAGAAGAAAATATCGAAGTAGAGATGCCTGGTGGAAGTATGATGGTTCAGTTTATTGCTGGAGACACACATCCCCTAATGACAGGCCAGGCAGTATTTGTTGGAGACTTTTTGTACAACTTAGAGGTGGTTCGATGAAAAATTTTAGAGGTACGTTCACTGCCCTTTTAACTCCGTTTAAAAATGGCAAAATTGATTTCCCTTCCATTGATCGCATGATCAAGCATCAACTTTCTAATGGCGTAGATGGCTTTGTCATCAATGGAACGACGGCGGAAAGTCCGACATTGAATGATTCTGAAAAAGTAGAACTTTTTAATCATGTTCATAAATTGGTTGGAGAAAAAGTTCCATTGATCATGGGGACTGGCTCTAACGATACGGCGAAAACGATCGAAGATTCAAAGAAAGCTGAAAGCTTAGGAGCAGATGCTATCTTGGTAGTTGTTCCTTATTACAATAAGCCGCCACAACGTGGTTTGTATGAGCACTTTAAGGCCGTTGCCTCTTCCGTAAAGATCCCAACGATTCTTTATAATGTTCCAGGTCGTACCATCACATCTTTGGCGACAGAGACTATTAGAGACTTGGCAAAAGTATCTGGTGTTGTAGGTATTAAAGAAGCCACCGGAAAAATTGATTTCGCGGAAGAGATTATCAAGGCCTGCGGTAAAGAGTTTGTCATGCTTTCAGGTGACGATGGAACTTACGTAGAATTTTTAGGTGTAGGCGGTCATGGAGTGATTTCTGTGGCGACGCATGTGATTCCAAAGCAAATGGCGCAATGGAAAATGTGGGTGGCCGAGGGAGCTTTGGACAAAGCTCGTCAAGACATCGCTAAGTACAATGACCTGATTAATTTATTATTTGTTGAAGCGAATCCAATTCCTGTAAAAAAAGCTGTTCAGCTTATGGGACTTATTGATTCAGCAGAAATGCGTCTTCCACTGGTCGAGTTGGGTGAAGAAAACTCTGCGAAGTTAAAAGCCGAAATGAGCAAAGTCGGAGTTTTGGCATGAAGAAATTAAAAGTGGGCCTGGTTGGTGCCGGTGGCCGCATGGGTAAAGAAATTGCTGCGGTTCTTGAGCAAGGTGCTGACTGTGAGTTGTTTTACCCACTTCTTCGCAATGAAAAGGTAGATGCAAAGAAAGCTTCTCAGGTTGACGTGTGGATTGATTTCTCTACGCCAGAGGCTTTCGTCGATGTTTTAAAAATGGCTGCAAAATATAAAACTCCTGTGGTCTGTGGAACTACGGGTTTTTCAGCGAAAGAGAAAGCTCTATTAAAAAAATATGGAAGTAAAATTCCTCTTTTATGGGCTTCGAACATGAGTATGGGCGTGGCTGTACTTAATGAGGCGCTAAAATCGTTGTCAGCCATTGCTAATTTTGATTTCCAAATTGAAGAGATTCACCACAATCGAAAAAAAGACAAGCCCTCCGGCACGGCGATCACGTTGCAAGAGAATTTGATCAAGGCAGTTGGTAAAAAACTTCCAGAGCCCTTGGCAATTCGTGGCGGCGGAGTTTTTGGTGTTCACAAAATTTTTGCCATGAGTGACGAAGAAGTTTTGACCTTTGAACACAGTGCTTTGAATAGAACTGTTTTTGCCAAGGGGGCCGTTCGCGCTGCCACTTGGTTGGCGAAGCAAAAACCAGGTCTTTATCAAATTCGCGATGTTCTTTTCGGAAAGAATGCATGAGCCAGCCGCACAATGCGCTTATATTCATTGCCTTGGATTTAGTCGGTGGCGATGCCAAGGCAAAAGATCTTTTAAGAAAGATCCATGAATGCGGTGACATCGGTGCGATTTCGTCAGTTTACAAAAGATATTTGGCTGATGCGCGTGTTGATTTAAGCGCGCGCATGGAATTTGTTATTCGCTTCGAAACTGTGATGAGCGTAGATCAATGTCTGCACATGGTTTTATCTTTATGCGAGCAAGGGGCGCAAGGTCTTCGCCAAAAAAGCCATGCGGAGCTGACTCTTCTTGCTTATGATAATATGATCTTAATGTCTCCTCGTTTGACTCTTCCCTATCCAGAGATGCACACAGATCCATTGATCATTCGTTGTGCTGCGGAAGCTTGGGGACAGTATGAACACCCGATTTTTCAAAAAACTTTAAGCGAAATTTCTCGAACGGCGGCGCCAGCGCGCATGGCTGAGTTTCATATCCAGGGCAAAAGCCTGGTTGATTTTTAACTTCAGCCGACGTACAAATTTCTATGTAAGAATAAATAGCAATTCACACGGCTTACCCGGGTGAAGATTTTTAGTCAGGGAGCTCCCATGAAGTTTTTCATCGACACAGCCAATCTTGAAGAAATTAGACAAGCTAACCTCCGTGGTTGGGTTGACGGCGTTACCACAAATCCTTCTTTGATTGCTAAAGAAAACCGTCCTTTCCATGACATCATTCGCGATATCTGCAAAGAGACGCCAGGTCCAGTTTCTGCCGAAGTTATCAGCCTTCAACATGAAGAGATGGTGCGTGAAGGTAAAGAGTTGGCAAAAATCGCTTCCAATGTCGTAGTTAAAATTCCAATGTGCGAAGATGGCATGATCGCTGTTAAGAAGTTAACTGCTGAAGGCATCAAGACGAATGTCACGTTGGTATTCTCTCCGCTTCAAGCATTGTTGGCTGCAAAAGCTGGCGCAACAATGGTTTCCCCATTCGTAGGTCGCTTGGACGATATTGGATCTGATGGTATGGCGATGGTTAGTCAGGTTATTCAGATCTATGACCAGTATGATTTTGCAACTGAAGTTTTGGTGGCGAGTGTTCGTGGACCTATGCATTTGCAATTCGCAGCTGAAATGGGTGCAGACATTGCGACTATTCCGTTCAAGGTTATGCAACAAATGACTTCTCATCCGTTGACCGACAAAGGTATTAAGCAGTTCATGGATGACTGGAATAAAGGTCAAAAGAAATAATGAAACGACTTCTTGTCTTTTTGATTTGTGGTTCTGCACTACTTTTGTCTAGCTGTCGCACTGGCGGAGTTGTTCTTCGTGAAACTCCGTTGAACGTCAGTGAGACCAGAAAAGTAATTGTGTCAGTTATCGGCGAACCACGCATGGTAAGCGAAAACGGGCGTGAGATAGCATCGAAGTACTATGATAAAAAAGGCAAGGAAATCGCTAAGATGGATATGGCTAAAGAGCGCTATTCAACTCGAGTGACGATCCTTGGGGATCGTCGTCCTTATGACATTCAGGTTCAAGTATTGATCGAAGATCGCGATGATGAGGGTGGTTTTGAACTCACTGACCGCGATGACGACAAAGCCGCTACCCTGGCGGATAAGATCAAAAAAGCACTTAACCAAAGTCGTGACACCCGCAACATTATTGACGACTTCCGCTCATTTTAAATACCATGAGGAGTAGTCAATTTATGACTATTCTTAATGAGGTGGACGTTGCGAGGAATGCAACTAAGACGGCTTTTGCCGATCGCAGTCGTAGCAGGATGCTTTGCGTGGTCAAGTAATATTGGCGGCGTGAAGTTCATTCCTATTTACGAAGCCCTCACAATCAAAGCTCAAAAAAATTCTCCGGCCTATGTCGCTTTTGAAGAGCTGATTGAAACTAGAAAACCTGCTTCTGAGTGGGATCAATTTGAAAAGAAAACTGTTGTGCAGCTTGATTCTGGAAAGAGTTCTGCGCCGTTGTTCGCACAAAGAATTGTACTTACAGAAATGGTTTTAAAGAAAATACCGGAACCGATTCCCGCCGCCAACGCCGCTCCAGGGCGTCTGACGGCAAGTGAGACTGTCACTGATAATTCATGGATTGATGATCTTCCACCTGCGGAGCGCAAACGCGTTCAGGAAGCTCAGTACCGTTCTGCTGTATTAGCGCAGAATTGGCAAGAAACAAGTTTCTCTGAAAAAGCGCAGGAAGTTTTGGAAAAATCAGGAGTGTTGGTTGGGAACTCGGTTCGTGGATCAACTCCAACGAATAAAGTTTACGTAGCAGCTACGGACTCCGCAGGCCACACGCGCACTGAACAATCGCGTCCTACGGTGGACTTCCCTCCACGTGATGAAGGCTCGTCAGTCCCTGGGAATACAACTAAGGTGCTTGGTGAAAAGTCTTTGCTTCCTTCGAAGGAAGAACAAGCTAAGGGTCGTCGCATAGTAGGTCCGATTGAGATCACTGGCGGACTTGCCGTTACCAATGAACATCACATTGAGATTCGTCGTAATGACGAAGGCATTCTTAAAGAGTTGGGCCGTGTTGACCTGATTCAGGGGACTTACAATATTGATGTGGAAGAGACCACAGGATCTGTGGTGGCTCGTCTTGTGAATAAAGATGGAAAAACTTTGGGTGAAGGCAGCTTCCGTTTAAATCGTGTGGCTTCAAATAATACAAACTATCTTCAAGGTCCGAAGTTGAAGGTGGAACCGCATGCTGACTTCTCTGGCGTGGTGGCCAGTGCTTACAATCCAAGACCAACAGACGTTGCTCCGGCACAAACCCGTGTTACTTTTGTAAAAGGTGTCAGTGATATCCCAGTAAAAAAAGATGGTCTTGTGGCTATGGATAATGTCACAAAAGGTTCAACGACAGTGATGAGAGTCGCTGCGCCGAAACATTTGCAAACTTCGCAAATCATTGTTTCGGGTCAAGAGTTTAAGACGGCTCTTTACCCGTCTTCTATGATCAATGCCCTACAAGATATTGTGGCTCAACAGCGAGCCATGTCTTTTGAAGGTGAACCTTCGATCATCTGGGGAAAAGTGGCCTTAGATGGTAAGACATTGGCGGGCATTGAAGTTTCTGTAGAGTCGAATCCAAGTTTACAAGCCGTGTATTTTAACTCGTTTATGATTCCTGATCCGCAACTTAAGACAACCAGTGAAAATGGCTTGTTCGCTTTTGTGGATGTGAATCCAGGATTCCATTCGCTCTTGGCGACCAGATCAGATTCAATTTTTGGCTATGTGAACGTGGTTGCTGAGGAAGGTTCTGTCGCTGTTGGCGATATTGATTCAACAATAAAATCTGAGCCAGTTCCTCTTAAAGTGTACGATGCATTCTCTGGTGAAGCGCGCTCAGCAACTGTGACGATGCAGAGTCTTCAAGATGAACTTAACGTTGAAAATGGAACCCAATCTTTGATGCTTCCACATCTTAATCGTCTTGGTTTGATGCGAGTTCATCCAGAGGGTGCGAACTATATTCCGGCTCGTTATCTTTATAACGATAGCGAAGAATATATACATGTTCCGTTAGTTCAATTCAGCTGGCTCAGTGCTATTAAAGCCTTCTTGAAGATTGACGACTCTGCCAGCGGTGCAATCATTGTCGGCTTCGTTCCGGATGAAGACTTTGAGGTTTATATCGCGGGCTACGACAACTTCAATCAACGCAATATAGTCTATTTTGATATGCAAGGTCGTGTTCTTCAAAATCGCAAAGGCATGGGCGGTGGTGGATTTATTATCTACAATGTGCCAGAAGATACCCATGAGATTGTCGTTGTCGGCAATAGAACTCAAAAAATATATTCTCGAGTTTTGCCTGTGGATCCGAATTCGCTTTCAGTATTAACCTTCCGCGAATAGATATCGATAGATTATTTAGCTGCGAACTCTTCAACTTTTTTCTTAAAGAAGTTGCCGCGATCTTCGAATGATTTGAATTCATCCAAACTTGTTCCGCCGGGACTTAGCAAGACAGTATCGGCGCTTTTGGCGTGATCAAAGGCATATACCAAGGCTTCATCTAAACGAGCGAAACTATTGCCTTCAAGATCAGATTTTTTTTGGGCAATTGCGCGGCATTCGCCGAAGAAGATAAATTCAATACCTGAAAAAGCGCCTAAGACTTTTAATTGATCCCAAGGCAGATTTTTATCTCGGCCACCTAAGAGCAAGAATAATTTTCCACCAGGAATTAAAGTGTCAAAGGCTGCCGTTGTTGCAATCAAAACGCTGTCCATAGCTGTTGCTTTGCTATCGTTGATAAAGCGAACGCCTTTTGATGTTCCAAGATTTTCCAGACGATGTGAAAGTCCTTGGAAGTTTTTCATCGCCTCAATCGAAGATTCTGGCCAGCCAGCTTCAAGAGCCAAGGTCGCAGCCAAAGCTAAATTGTCTTGATTGTGCTGTCCGATAAGTAGTGCCTTATCAAGTTGCAAAGATCTAAGAACCATATCGTTTCTAGAGATCACTCGAACTTGTTCAGAGTGATTTTGGGATTTTGCATATTCAACAAGATCTCCACCTTCACTATTGAGAAGCATTCTTTCTTTGGTTAAAGAAAGAATTTTCCACTTTGTATCGTAATAGTGCTGAAGATTTTCGTATCGTTCTAAGTGATTCGAAGTCAAAAAAGTGATGGCAGAGAGATTAAGAGCAAGGCCTTCGCAGTTTTCAAGTTGATAGCTGGAAAGTTCCAGAACAACCCAGTCTGCAGGTTTATGTTTGCCATCAACCAAATCAGCCGCGTACTCGGCGAAGGGAGTTCCTAAATTTCCTCCAACAAAAGAGGTTTTCGAAAAAGCAGCTAGACCTGCCTGAAGTAAAGACACCGTAGTGCTTTTTCCTACCGAACCGGTGACACCGATGAGTTTTTCTGTTGTGAGAAAAGCACATGAAAGTGAGATCTCGCTTGTGACGACAATTCCTTGCTCGTGGGCGGCCTTGATCCAGTTTGAAGCAAGAGGAACCCCTGGTGAAACCACCAGAGTTTGTGGTTTTACCTCAGACATGAGTTTATTCGGATCGTTGAAATCAGCCGAAGCCAATTTTCCGTCAAAACATTTGATTGCGCTGCTAGAAATTCCTGCAGAGATAAGGAGGCGTTTTGCGGCTTCGCCACTTTTGCCCATGCCGACAATTGCAATTGGTGTCTTGAGGTTCTTGATAAATTGATTCATCTCGACGATCATATTCGTGGGAGGCAGATTTGCCCACTTCTTTTTTCGACAACCCAAGGACGGACTTTAGAGCGGCACAGTACACAGCTGTGATCAGTGATTTGCATTTGTCGGAAGCAGAGCCGGTAAATATGAAATTCCCATTGTGGAAGAAGTTTAAAACTCGGCAATTCTTCTTTGATGATATTTTTGAAAACTTCCTTAAACATATCGAAGAAAAGGCTCAAGGCGCACCGATTGAATTGATTCTTAATGGTGACATCTTTGATTTTGACAGCGTCATGACTTTGCCGGATCAACCTTCTTTTCATGTCAGCTGGTTGGAGCGTCATCGCGGATTGTTTCCGCGCCAAGAACGTTCGCGATTTAAAATTGAAAAAATTTTGAAGGATCACGTGGATTTCATGAACTCATTGCGCGAGTTCGTTTTACGTGGACATCGTGCAGTTTTTGTCACGGGCAACCACGATCTTGAGCTGCACTTTCCAGCGGTCCAAGAAGAAATCTTGCGTTCTTTAAATTTGCCCGAAGATAAAGTGGATCAAATTCGCTTTGTTGAATGGTTTTATATTTCTAATCAAGACACTTTGATTGAACATGGAAATCAGTATGATCCCTATTGCATGTGTGAAGATCCAATTAATCCCTATGTTCGAGGATATAATTATGTCTCACTCAAGTTGCCATTTGGGAATTTAGCTTGTCGATATATATCGAATGGCATGGGATTTTTTAATCCCCACGTTGATACGAACTATATTATGACCTTGTCTGAATATATTAAGTTCTTTTTCAAATATATTTGGAAGGCGCAACCGGGCTTGGTTTTTACCTGGTTCTGGGGATCTTTGGCGACTTTGGTTCATGCTTCTTTTGACCGTTTGTTAGCGCCGATTCGCAACCCTCTGAGCATTGAAGATCGTGTTTCAATGATAGCTAAAAAAGCCAATGCTGAAGATCGCATGGTGCGTGAACTGAAAGAGCTTTTCTCGGACCCAGCGGCAAGTCAACCAATGCTGCTTGCTCGAGAGTTGTGGTTGGACCGGGCCTTTATTGTGTTTATTGCCTTCTTTTTGATTTTTCAGCTGATGGTCTTTGTCCGTTCAGTATATGAAGTTTCTTTTTTCTGGGCGTTCATTCCGCTGTTTGCCTTGCTGCCGTTCTTTTTGTTTTATAGCAAGTCTATCAGTTCGCTTGTTTCAAGTTATAAGGAACCGGATGATAGAGTTCTTGCGATGGCCAGTGCTATCACAAAGGTAAAACGAATTATCTATGGACATACTCACATCACTCGCCACGAAATTATTGGATCCGTAGAGCACTTAAATAGTGGATGCTGGTCTCCGGCATTTTTGGATGTTGAGTGCACAAAGCCTTTGGATCAGAAGACCTTTGTGTGGATTTCCCCGGGTGAAAATAGTGTTCGACAAGCAGAGTTGATGCGTTTCCTTGATGGAAAATCGGAAGTAGTGAATCCGTCAGCGCGGTAGCTTAGTGCGCTGCAAAAAATGATTTTTCTTTGTCAATTCCTGGACCCTATGCAAACCTTTTACTGTTCAATTTAAACACGATGGAGAGGTTCAATCATGACAGAAGTTCTTGTAGTAACTAGCAAAGTAAAAAAACTCATCAAAGAAAAAGGTGGTATGAACACTTCTGCGGAAACTATCGACGTACTTAGCAAAGCTATTGAGCAACTTTGCTTGAAAGGCGTAGACAGCGCAAAAGCTGATGGCCGTAAAACAGTAATGGCTCGTGATATCGTTATCGATCACTTGTAATTAGTTTTTCGAAAAGTAAGAGAGCTTATTTTTCAAAGCTATAACGAAAAACCCACAGTTTTACTGTGGGTTTTTTATTTTATCCTTAAAGCATCTTCTGAAGCTCATCCCAAGAGATGATTTTGACTCCAAGACTTTGCGCCTTTTCGACCTTTGTTCCCGGATCATCGCCCACAACAATATAGCTTAGCTTCGAGGAAACAGAGCTTAAAATTTTCCCACCGTTTTTTTCAATCACATCTTTGGCATCATCTCGCTTTACCGGCAAAGTTCCGGTAATCAGGAAACTCATTCCCGATAAAGAACCTTCCGTAGCACGAACTGGATTGGTGATTTTCACCCCGAGTTTTTGCATGTCGTGAACTTCTTGAACCAGGCGTGCATTTGCCGTCCATTCGATGATGGATTTAGCAACCTTCGGACCGATTTCGGGAACTTGCAAAAGTTCTTCTTCAGTTGCTGCTAAGAACTTTTCAATATTTACGAAGTGATCTGCTAACAGCTTTCCCGTTTGTTCACCGACGAAACGAATACCTAAGGCAAAGATAAAGCGCGCTAATGTCGGAGTTTTACTTTTATCAATACTGCTAATAACATTTTCGGCCGATTTTTCACCTTGTCTGTCCAGGGAAAGAACTTGTTCTTTGGTCAAACGATAAAAATCAGAAAAGCTAGTTAACAATTTGTGATCGACAAGTGTTTCGATTAAACGGTCTCCGACCTTATCAATATTCATCGCGCGTCTTGCGACAAAATGTTTCAAAGATTCTTTTACGACGGCGATACAAAGTGGATTGATACAACGAGTGACCACTTCCCCTTCCATCTTTTCGACGTGGGATCCACAAGCTGGGCAGTTTTCCGGCATCAAGAAAGGCTTACTGTTTTTTGGACGCTTTTCCAAAACTACAGAAACAACTTCTGGAATAACATCGCCAGCACGTTGAATGACAACCGTATCGCCAATACGAACATCCTTACGATTGATTTCATCTTGGTTGTGCAGAGTTGCATTGGTGACCGTAACGCCGCCCACTTTGACGGCGGTCATAATCGCTACGGGAGTCAAGGCTCCAGTACGTCCGACCTGAACTAAAATGTCTTCGATAACTGTGGTTGCTTGTTCTGGTTTAAATTTCGCGGCCGTCGCCCAGCGAGGACTTCGCGCAACCAGCCCCAAATCATCTTGAACTCGAAGTGAGTTGACCTTCACGACGATGCCATCGATATCAAAGGGTAAGGTTGGTCGAATTTTCTCGACGTGATGATAATACTCGACAACTTCCTGGGGGCCTCCGCAAATGCGAACCAAGTCTGGATTGGCCTTGATGGCTGTCGGAATGCCGTGATCAGCGAAGTATTTTTCAATACCCTCTTGTGTTTCGAAGCTCGTCCCCTCGACCACTCCAAGTGCATATCCAAAAAATTTCAAAGGACGAGACGCTGTAATTTTTGGATCGAGCTGGCGCATGGATCCGGCGGCAGCATTGCGAGGATTGGCAAAGGTTTGCTGGCCATTTTCTTGTTGGGATTCATTAAGCTTTGCGAAATCCTGCTTGAAGATTAAAACTTCGCCACGAACTTCCAGAATTTCTGGAACTTTTTTGGTTGCGAGCTTCAATGGAATACTTTTAATGGTTTTGATATTTTGAGTAACATCTTCACCGATGGTTCCATCGCCACGCGTGAGCGCGCGGACAAGTTGTCCGTTTTCGTAAACTAGCTCCATGGAAAGTCCATCGAATTTTAATTCACAAAAGTATTCGATTTCATTTTCGGTTTTCAAAAACTTCTTTACGCGTTCATCAAAATCAAAAATATCTTCTGGAGAATAGCTATTTCCCAGGGAAAGCATCGGAAGTCTGTGGTTCTCTTTTTTGAAAGAATCCAAAACATTTCCACCAACTCGTTGAGAGGGAGAATCAGAAACGTCTAGATCTGAACTGGTTTTCTCCAAGTTCAGAAGCTCGGTAAAAAGCTGGTCGTATTCATAGTCTGTAATCGTTGGCTTATCCAGTACATGATAACTGTGATCATGGCCGGCGATGATTTCTTTAAGCTCTTCGTGACGTTCTTTTTGGTGCTTTTGGCTGCTTTTTGGGGACATAGGTCGAACTTTAGCAAGGGATGCTCTATGAATCACGCGCGAAGCTTTCCTGTTGCAGTGCTACAACTGGCCTCTCGGAAGGGACTTGGTGACTGACAGGGTATTTTTTATTACATTCGAAAGCGTTAATTTGTCCAAAGGAGATCATCGTGATTGATAAAAAAACCATCGAGCATATTGCTAAGCTCGCTCGCTTGCACATCACTGAGGCTGAAGCTGCTCAATACAGCGCCCAACTTGAAAAAGTATTACATAATTTCGAACAGATCGTGAAAGTTGATACTGCAGGCATCGAACCGTTGATCACGCCGACCGAAATCGAAATTTACTGGCGCGAAGACGAAGCGAAAGCTGAATTCACTGCGGAAGAGATGACAGTCAATGCACCATCTCGTGCAGGCAACCTCTTTAAAGTACCACCGGTTGTATAAGGACTATGAACATGGAATTAACATTTGCCTCATTAAGCGAAATTTCTGATGCCGTTAAATCTAAGAAAGTCAGCGCTAAAGAAGTAGCAGCGCACTTTCAAGGCCGTATTCAATCTTTGAATCCAAAATTGAATGCCTTCACTTCGTTAAATCAAAATGCTTTGAAAGATGCCGAAGCGATTGATGCTCGTATTGCAAAGGGAGAAAATGTCGGAGCTTTGGCTGGCGTTCCCTTTGGTATTAAAGAAATGCTTTGCACGAAAGGGCTCACAACAACGGCGGGTTCGAAAATTCTTAGCAACTTTGTTCCTCCTTACGATGCAACTGTCGTTGCTCGCTTAAAGCAAGCGGGCGTTGTTGTAATGGGAAAATTGAATCAAGATGAATTTGCCATGGGCTCTTCGAATGAGACCTCTTTCCACGGCAACGTTAAAAATCCTTGGGATTTGGAACGTGTTCCTGGTGGATCTTCCGGTGGATCTGCGGCGGCTCAATCAGCTCGCCTAGTTGCTGGTACAATCGGAACTGATACAGGTGGATCTATTCGTCAGCCAGCAAGCTTTTGCGGCATCGTGGGCGTAAAACCAACTTATGGTCGTGTGAGTCGTTATGGGATCATCGCTTTTGCATCTTCTTTGGATCAGGCGGGACCGATGGTCAGCTCTGTGAAGGACGCTGCTTTAACGATGGAAGCAATTTGTGGTCACGATCCAATGGATTCTACGACTTCACAAAAAGCAGTCCCTCAGTGGAGTAAAAATATCTCTACTGATGTTAAGGGCATGAAGATCGGTGTGATCAAAGAGTACATGAAGGGTGGCTTGGACGCTGATGTTCAAAAAACGTTTGATGATTCTTTGGAAACTCTTAAAAAAATGGGCGCGGAAATTGTTGAAGTGTCAGTTTCAATGACAGAGTTCGCAGTTCCAATTTACTACTTGGTTGCGACCAGCGAAGCTTCTTCAAACTTAGCTCGCTATGATGGAGTACGCTTTGGTTATCGTTCTGAATTCAAAAACTTGGCTTCCATTGATCTTGAAGATTTCTATGGCAAGACTCGTGGTGAAGGTTTCGGTAATGAAGTAAAACGTCGTATCATGCTTGGTACTTATTGTCTTTCAAGCGGTTACTACGATGCTTTCTACAATAAAGCCGGACAGGTGCGCCGTCTTTTGACGAATCAGTATCTTGCTGCCTTCAAGCAGTGTGATGCGATTCTTAGCCCGGTGACGACATCACCAGCGTTCAAAATTGGTGAATTGGTAAATGATCCATTGACCATGTATTTGAATGATATTTTTACGACATCTACAAACTTGGCGGGTCTTCCAGGTATGAGCGTTCCGTTTGGAATGTCCAAAGCTGGTTTGCCAATTGGTATCCAACTTACAGCGAGCCATTTTGAAGAGCAAAAAATGTTGAATGTTGCTGCGGCTCTTGAAAGCGTTTCTCCTGTGAAAGGAAAAAATCCACATGTTATCTAGAGGCTATGAACCAGTAATTGGTATCGAAATTCACGTGCAATTGAGCACGAAAAGTAAAATGTTCTGTGCAGACCCGACGACTTTTGAGGCTGGCGATAACGAAAACGTTTCTCCAATCAGCGCCGGCATGCCGGGTACATTGCCCGTCGTAAATAAAAAAGCGATCGAATACGCGATCAAAACTGGTTTGGCATTGGGTTGTGAAATCCGCAAAAAATCTGTTTTTGCTCGTAAAAACTATTTCTATCCAGATCTTCCGAAGGGATACCAAATCTCTCAGTACGATCAACCGATCTGCGAAAGCGGGACGATTACATTCAAAGTGGACGGTGTGGATAAAACTGTGAGTATCACAAGAGCTCACTTGGAAGAAGATGCCGGTAAATCAAATCACTCTGGTGATTACACTCTTATCAATTTGAATCGTGCTGGCATTCCCCTTCTTGAAATTGTAACTGGCCCTGACATGCGCACTCCGGCAGAAGCTGCAGAGTACGGCAGAGCAGTTCGTCAGATTGTGCGTTACCTTGATGTGTGTGACGGAAACCTTGAAGAAGGCTCTATGCGCTGTGACTGTAACGTTTCAGTGCGCAAAGTGGGCGCTCCACAGTTCGGTACTAAAGTTGAAATCAAAAACGTCAATTCGTTCCGTTTCGTGGAAAAAGCGATTGAGTATGAAATTGAACGTCAAATTGATGCCCTTGAGCGCGGCGAAAAAATCGTTCAAGAAACTCGTTTGTGGGATCCAGATAAGAGCCGCACAGTTTCTATGCGTGCGAAAGAAGATGCCCAAGACTATCGTTATTTCCCAGATCCAGATCTTTTGCCATTGATTGTGACAGAAGCCATGGTTGAAGGTTTCCGCAAAGAATTGCCGGAGTTGCCAATTGCCCGCGCGAAACGTTTCCAAACTGAACAAGGCTTGCCAGAATACGATGCTTTGGTTCTGACGACAGAAAAAGATTTGGCAGATTTTTATGAAGATACTGCGAAAGAATCTAAAAACTTCAAAGCATCTTCAAACTGGGTCATGACAGAACTTCTTCGTGAGCTGAACAACGCGAACAAAGAAATTAAAGATTCTCCGATCAAACCAAAACAATTGGGTCGCATGCTGGCCTTGATTGATAACGGCACTATTTCTGGAAAAATTGCGAAGACAGTTTTCCAAGAGATGTGGCAATCAGGAAAAGATCCTGAAACCATCGTGAAAGAAAAAGGACTGGTGCAAATCACTGATTCTGCAGCAATTACGAAAATCATCGATGAAGTGCTTGCGGCGAATGCACAAAACGTCGAAGACCATAAATCAGGCAAGAAAAGAAATCTGTTTGGTTTCTTCGTGGGCGCGGTGATGAAGGCTTCCAAAGGTCAGGCGAATCCTGAGCTTGTGAACCAAATCTTGCAAGAAAAGTTGAAGTAGCATGAAAGTAGCGGCCCTTGATCTTGGCACCAATACGTTTCTTTGTCTGATTGCTGAAGGCAATGAGAAAGGAATCACCAAAGTTCACAAGGATTTGGTGGAAGTTGTTCGCTTAGGTCAGGGAGTCGATAAAACCGGAGAGCTTCACCCTGAAGCTCTCGAGCGAGCACGCAAATGCCTCACAGAATTTAAAAAAGAAATCGATACATTTCAGGTTGATCGAATTTTGGCGATGGCAACATCGGCGGCACGTGATGCTCGTAACGGCCAAGAGCTTTTCGACATTGGTAAAGAGCTGGGTATTCCCATAGAAGTTATTCCCGGAGAAGACGAAGCACGCATTAGTTATCAAGGTGCTACCGGTGGCGTGATTGACCCCACTAAAACAAATCTTGTTATTGATGTTGGCGGCGGCTCGACAGAGCTTATCATCGGCCACGGCGAAAAGATTTTGTTTGGAGAAAGTCTGAACATAGGTGGTGTTCGGTTGACAGAAAGATTTGTTAGCCAGCAGCCTATTTCTAAAACTGAACAAGAAAAATTAGATCTCTATATTAAAGAGCAAATTCAAAAGATTTTGCCAAATTTACAGAATCATAAATTGGATGAAATTCTTGCCGTGGCAGGAACGCCAACTTCTATTGTTGCAGTTGAGGTGGGTGGATTTGATGAAAAGAAAGTTGATGGTTTCTTTCTATCGAAAGAGCGTCTGAAATATTGGGTGAATGAGTTTGCCCAAACTTCCGTCGAGGAAAAACGAACAAGATACCAACTTGGTGGTCGAGCCGATATTATCTTTGCGGGAGCCTCCATTTTGTTAAATGTCGTGGCTGCTCTTCACATGGATGGAATCCGTGTATCCACTAAAGGGGTGAGATATGGTGTCGCTCTTGAGATGCTTCGTAGTAGCACTCGTTCTTAGCAGCAGTCTTTTTGGCTCGAACTCGTTCGCTGCCCTTCAATTTTCAAAAAAGAAAATCACATTGGGTTCCAAGACTTTCGTCGTGGAAGTTGCAGAGACAATGCCACAGCATGAGCGCGGTTTGATGTTCATCAATAAAATAGATGAAGACGGCGGAATGCTTTTTATCTTTAAGAATGAAGAGACAAGATTCTTCTGGATGAAGAATACCATGATTGATTTATCAATTGGGTTTTTTGACAAAGATAAAACTTTAGTCGATGTGCAAGAGATGAAATCAGGCCAGAATATAACGGATGCAAATCTTCCTTCATATGCGAGTGCAAGACCGGCGAAATATGCGCTAGAGATGAATAAGGGATGGTTTGACAAAAATAAAATCAAACTGGGGACAAAATTAAAAATACACCCCTAAGTCCAGTGGCGGCGGAAATATTTGCCAGCCTTCCATCTTGGCTTTAGATTGTTAATAACGCTTTACCGAAACAGTATGTTTCGTAGCATCACTCAAGGACGAAAAAATGATGAAAAAGCTCGTTTTCTTAATCGCATGTTTTGGGCTGGCCGTACAGCTAAGTGGCTGTAGCCTTTTCAGCAGCGAAAACAAATCCGACGCAGAAGTAACAGCAGACGTTGATTCAGCTGATCTTGAAAAACTTGAAGGCGATGAAGCGCTTTTGGCAGCTGACAATTCTTCATTGGCAAGTGATCAACTTCCTGAAGATGCTTTGGGTGAGTCTGCTTCGAAAGCAGAACCACAAGCAATCGCTGCTGCACCAACAACTCCTTCAACTGTTCAAAGTACAACTCCAGCGGAACCTTCGCATGAAGCTCTGCCTGCGGATCCATTTGCAGAGAATGCGGCAACTGAAATGCCACCTCCTCCAGCAGCAGCTGATGCAAATACAACAATCGTAGACAGCGGCACAACAACAACTCCAGAGTCTATTCCGATGCTTGAAAGCACGACGACAAGTACAATAGCTGCGGTGGAAGCTCCAGCTCATAAGAAAGCGTCAGCTCCACTTCAAAAAGTGGCGACGGCTCCTTGGAAAGTTGGAAAGACTTGGTTCAATACAGTTTACTTCGCTCGTCCTGGTGACTCATTGGCAAGTATTTCTCAAATGATTTATGGCGCTGATAAAACTACTGAGTTGAAAAAAGGCAATGCGACTTTCAAAAGCCGCGGTGTAAAGCCAGGCGACAAAGTTTACTACAACTCTCCACACCGTCCTGATGATTCTGCAAAAATGATCACGTTCTACGATGACAACGGAATTGCTCCTGAAGTTTACGTAGCAAAAGCGGGCGACAATATCCGTAAAGTTTCAAAAAATCTTTTGGGCTATCCAAATGCTTGGAAAGAAGTTTGGGCAACAAACGCAGTGGACTCTCAACAAGCAATTCCAGAAGGTACGGAACTTCATTTTTGGAAAGGTGGCAATGTAGCAGCAGCTCCTGCAGCTCCAGCACAACCGGATATGCAAAAAATGCCGGCTCCTCCAGCTCAAGAGATGCCAACGGCTCCACATGAACTTGCTGGTCAAGCTCCTCATGCAGAACCTCCTCATCAAGCTCAAGCAGAAATTCCACCACCACCTCCAATGCCTGAGCAAGCTCCAGAGATGGCGCCACCTCCGCCACCTCCAGATGTAGCGCAAAATCAACAGATGGCTCCGCCGCCTCCACCACCACCAGTGGAAGCTGTGAATCCACCGCCACCTCCTCCACAAAAGAAACACCACATGGAGGAAGCTCCAGCGGGTGGAATGGACAACGATACTACTCTGGCCTTAGCAGTAGTTGGTTTGGCAGCGGCTGGTCTTGCGGGTCTCATCGTGATGAGAAAGAAAAGAAAACAAAAAGAAGCTGAACAACAGGCGATGGATAACACCCACGTCGGAACATAAAGAAAAAGGGCGCTTTGGGCGCCCTTTCTTTTTTGCTTAATTTATAAATTCAATTTCGGCTTTGCAGTTGCTTTGAATTAACCAACTTTTTTGAAAATTGAATTCATCACAGAGCGAGCCTCAGAGCGGCCGTTCTCTACGAAATAAATCAAATCATCAACAATTTGAACGTCTCTGTTGTTGGTTGGCATAAACTTAATACCGCAACCTGCAGAGTTAATCCAAATCACATGTGCTGCAATTTTCCGTTCACGTCCTGCGACGACAAACATTAAATTAAGTTTTTCATTGGCGCGTACATCCCCGCCTGCGAACTCTAAAAAGGCTCCCGTGATGCTGATATTTTTAAGCGTGCCTAGTGTCTCTTCCCGCGCATAGTTGCGTTTGAATGATACTTCGAGGTTTAGAGGGGTTCTTGGTGCCGGAACATTAATCGTGTCCTCCACTTTTGATCTCCTTGTGCTTATAAGTGTGCGATAATTACGTTTCGGTATTGCTCGCCAAAAATTAATAGCCTCTTCAGGTAATTTTGCAAAAAATGAGGGCACACTGAAAAACTGGACGTCCTAATTTGATACTTAACCTATTGAAAAACCGAAAGTTTATTTAAACTAAAGGTAATGGTCTTAGAGCATTTGTAGTGGGCTAGGTTGAGGCAGAAAATGCTTCATTCAAGGCTTGAAAGTTTGAAAAAGTGTCTAGGTTTTTTCCTTCCAGGATCGAGTTTAGAGGGAAATATCCATTTATTTAAGTTTAGGTCTTCCTGAAGATTGGCCCCTCAAAAGCTCGGTTTTTGATGTCTCAGAAGGTACAATTCACAATCTTAATACTTCGGGATCTTCTGACGGGAAGTTAGATATTAAAGCAATTACATATACTTACATGTATTTAAAAGATCCCCTGAAATGGCCAGTGAAGAGCAAAAAGATTTTCGATTGACAAGATATCCCAATTTCTAGGAAAGTTAGGGCAAGCACACAGTTTGGGTCCAGTCGGATCAAACTTCTAATGTATCGATCTTTCTTTCTTATTATATCCCACAAGGAGTTCCAGTTTGTCTGAACCTAAAGATCAACCCGGCGTTGAGGCACCAAAAAAGCGCACTCGCACTACTAAAGCGACTGAAGAAGCTTCAACTCAACAAGCGGCCCCGGCAGAAAAGCCCGCACCTGCCCCGGCACCAGTAGCAGAAGCGCCCGCAGCGGCTCCTCAAACTTCTGCACCGGCTGAAGCAAAAGCTGAAGGCGCTCCAGCCGCAGCAGCAACTCAAGCTCCTCAACAACAAGAGCCACGAGAACACAGACAAGATCGTCCACAACACCAACAACCTCGTCGCGACTTCCGCCCGCAAAATCGTGATAACAGAGATAGAAATGACCGTGGCGGCGGCGGTGGACATCGCCATGATCGTAACGACAGAAACGATCGCAATGATCGTGGGGATAGAGGTGACAGAGGTGATCGCGGAGATCGTCACGGTGGTGGCAGCAATCAACGTCGTGATTTCCGTCCTTATGGAAGAAGTAATGAAGATTTTCAACCAAGTGGTGATGAACATTCTAACATGCCTCAACAGGCACAAGACGTGGACGTTTCTGATATCCAATTAACTGATGAAGAGAAAACATGGCTTTCATCAAAGGATTTGAAATCAAAAAACATCACGCAACTTACTGAACTTGCAACGAAACTTAAAATCGAAAATGCTGCCGGCCTTCGTCGTCAGGACATGATTTTCGAAATCTTGAAACGTGCTGCAAAACTTGGTCAGGATATTTACGGTTCTGGAGTTCTTGAAATTCTTCCAGACGGTTACGGATTCCTTCGCTCTCCAGACTTCAACTACCTTCCGGGTCCGGATGATATCTACGTCAGCCCATCACAAATTCGCCGCTTCGGCTTAAGAACTGGTGATACTGTGACTGGAACTGTTCGTCCTCCAAAAGAAGGCGAACGTTACTTTGCACTTTTGAAAGTTGATTCTCTTAACTTCGAGACGACTGAAAAAGGTAAAGACAAAATCCTTTTCGACAACTTAACACCGCTTTATCCAAATGAGCGTTTGAAGCTTGAACACAATCCTGGTGACTACACAACACGCGTAGTTGACTTGATGGCTCCACTTGGAAAAGGTCAACGTGCTTTGATCGTTGCTCCGCCAAGAACTGGTAAAACAGTTTTGATGCAGCAAATTGCTAATGCGATCACAACAAACCATCCGGAAGTAAAATTGATCGTTCTATTGATCGATGAACGTCCGGAAGAGGTGACTGACATGCAACGTACTGTAAAAGGTGAAGTTGTATCGTCTACGTTCGATGAGCCACCAACTCGCCACGTTCAAGTTGCAGAGATGGTTATCGAAAAAGCAAAACGTTTGGTTGAACACAAACATGACGTAGTGATCTTGCTCGACTCTATCACTCGTTTAGCTCGCGCCTACAATACGGTTGTTCCTCCTTCTGGAAAAATCTTGTCAGGTGGTGTGGACTCAAATGCTCTTCACAAACCAAAACGTTTCTTCGGTGCTGCACGTAACATCGAAGAGGGTGGATCTTTGACGATCATCGCAACAGCATTGATCGACACGGGATCTCGTATGGATGAAGTTATCTTCGAGGAATTTAAAGGTACTGGTAATGCCGAGATCCATTTGGATCGTAAGCTTATGGAAAAACGTATCTTCCCTTGTATGGACATCAACAAATCAGGAACTCGTAAAGAAGATCTTCTGATCGAAAGAGCTGACTTGAACCGTCTGTGGATCCTAAGAAAAGTCCTAGCTCCGATGAACGTCATCGACGCCATGGAATTCTTGATCGACAAAGTAGGCAACACGAAGTCGAACACCGACTTCTTGAAAGCCATGTCAGGCCCCGGCAACTAAGGGTACCTGCTTCTTTTTTGCGTCTACGACGCGTTAAAGAAGCAGATTCTAAATTATGAAATTAAAAAAGGGAGTCGAAAAGACTCCCTTTTTTTATCGGCAGTGAACGGGATTGCCTCGTTCATCAAAGACCAAGTTTCCATGACAGTTTCTATCCTGACAGCGGATCTCCTGCTTTTTCCCTTGATGAGGAGTAAAGAATCTTCCATTGCATTGTCGTGGCGGCAAGGTTAGCGAGCTAGAATCTTTACAGTAGCGATCGTCAACGCGCTCTCCAGACGTGTTGTAACAGTAGCTGTTCACTTGATAGTAGTTCGAGATGTTTGAGCAGTAGCTAGAGTCGACGGACTGATTTGCCGAGTTGTAGCACTGTCCATTTGAGACTGTGTAACCCGAAACTGAAGTTGTTGCAGTCGATGTATCACTGCCGCTGCCTCCCTTCGAGCAACCCGAAACTACGATGATCACACAAAGCGAAATCAAAATATTTTTTAAAGATTTCATATCTCCTCACACATAATTGGTTCGTCAAAACCACTTTCTTATGCCATCAACTTTGATCACTGTGGGGATATTAAATAGCACGAAATTGAAATTTCAAAATGCACGCGATATGCGTAACAATTTTACTTAGACAAATGAAGTGTCAGAGGAAAACTCATCACACTGTTTAAAACTTGTGGAAGATATATTTCAAAGTCGAAAGGAAACCCATGCTGAGCGCGCCTTTCCAGACGATCAGGAAAAATGAAAATCGAAAGTAATTAACATCCCGCGTGGCAAAAAGGTACGGCGTACCCTACCAGAGGGATTGGGATTTGTTGATCCAACGGAGGAGGGGTATCATGTGTTCGAATTCTTTTGCGATCTTTTTTGGGAAGTCTTTTTTTAGGGCGGCTTTGTCGTCGATGTTTACGGAGACGTAGAATTGTTTCATGCGTAGATAATCGATCATGGGATGAGTTGGTAAGACTCCGCGGGGAACTGTTTTTAAGCGCTCGCCTTTTATTTCGCCAAAATGCTTTTTGAAATTTCGGTTTTCAACGATGGATAAAAATTCATCGGGATTGTTCATAATGGATTCGCGGATTTTTCGAAGTTGCTCAGAGTTTGGCATCCACAAACCACCACCAAGAAAAACTTCTCCGGGTTCGATTTGAAAATACAAACCAGGGCTTCCCATGTCTTTGCCGTATGTACCAAAAGGTAAAGTAGCGGCGATGTTGGTTTTATAAGGAGTTTTGTCTTTACTAAAACGGGTGTCGCGATAGATACGCAAGACGGCATCTTTGGGATTAAAGCGGATTTCAGGAGCAAACTTACGCGCATGTTCTCCGATTTCACAAACCAAAGCCATCATGGGCAGGCGTAAAACCTGTTCATATTTTTCTTTTCGAGGTTGAAACCATTCACGACGATTATTCCTTTTTAGGGACCTCAAGAAGCGAAAAGCCTCTGGGGAGAACCCGCTAAAGTCTGGAATTTCAATTGTGGTAGTGGTCTTCATGGGGCGAACTCCGGCAAAGGGTAGTTTTGGCTAAAGTGCTGTAAATACGAGATTATTTTCAAACCAAAGCATGCTATGATCAAGCTGTTTGTTGCCAAAAAAAGCAGCGATTTTCTCTCGACACAGGGGGGTCACTGTGTTAAACCCTTTTAGCTTAAGACCAAAATAGTTTGATTATTTTAGAAGGAACCAGGTCATGAAACAAAACTTGCATCCAAAAGTAAACACAGTGGTATTCAAAGATATCTCTTGTGATTTCCAATTCTTGGGAACTTCCACTTTGCACTCTAACGAGATGGTAAAATGGGAAGACGGTAAAGAGTATCCATTGGTAAAAGTAGAGATCTCTTCTGCTTCTCACCCATTCTTCACTGGTAAACAGCGTGTAATGGACACTGAAGGTCGTATCGATCGTTTCAAAAAACGTTACGGCAAAAAGTAGCTGTCACAGCTCTTGGCAAACCTCCATCTGGAGGAAAGTCTTGCATGAAATGCGGTTCACTTTTCGAACCGCATTTTCTTTTCTGAGTACGACACAAATGAGTGCTATACTAGCCACTCGGACAATACAGCATCAGTTCTAGGAGCAATCCCCATGTTCTCAAAATTGGCAGAAGTTGAATCGCGCTATGAAGAAGTCAATATGTCTCTTCAAAGGCCCGATATTGCTTCGAACCAGACGCAATATCGCGCGTTGATGAAAGAACTTGGTAGCTTAGAAAAGATCGTATTGGTCTATCGCGAGTTCAAAAAGAAAACGGCAAATCTTAAAGACAGCAAAGAGCTTTTCACGAACGAACAAGATTCTGAAATGCGCGAAATGATTCGCGAGGAAATCAAAGAGCTTGAAGCCGAACTTCCTACGTTGGAAGAGCAGCTTAAAATTCTTCTGATCCCGAAAGATCCTAACGACGATAAAAATATCATCCTAGAGATCCGTGCGGGTGCCGGTGGTGACGAAGCTTCGTTATTTGCCGACGAATTATTCCGTGGTTACGTTCACTATGCGTCGACTCAAGGTTGGAAAGTGGAAATGCTTTCTTTCTCTGAAGGTAACGTAGGCGGAGCGAAAGAGATCATTGCCAGCGTGTCTGGAGACTCTGTTTACAGCAAATTGAAATACGAATCAGGCGTTCACCGCGTGCAACGTGTTCCAAAAACTGAAGCTGCCGGTCGTATTCATACGTCCACCGTAACAGTTGCTGTGATTCCTGAAGTTGAAATCAATGAAGTAAAAATTCCGATGTCTGATGTGCGTATTGAAACAATGCGTTCTCAGGGTTCGGGCGGTCAGTCGGTCAATAGAACTGAATCTGCAGTTCGTGTCGTGCATTTGCCGACAGGGATCGACGTAAAGTGCCAAGAGGGTAAATCTCAGCACGCCAACAGAGATCGCGCTTTCCAGATCCTTTACGCCAAACTTCAGCAAATTGAAGATGATAAAGCTCGTAAAGAGGCTTCGGATGTTCGCCTTGAGCAAATCGGCACAGGGGATCGTTCAGAGCGTATCCGTACATACAACTTCCCACAGACTCGTATCACCGATCACCGCATTGGTTTGACTATTCATCAGCTCGATTCAGTTATGGCTGGATCTTTTGGGTTGCTGATTGACCCACTCGTTGCTAACTTCCAAGCAGAGGCTCTTAAAAAACAGACCTCAGCTTAGGTTGAATGAAACTCAAAGAAGTACTCGATAAAACCATCGCTTTCTTCAAAGATAAGAAAATAGAGACTCCACGCCTCGACGCTGAGCTTTTGTTTGCTCATGCTCTTAAGCTTGAACGCATTCAACTATATATGAAATTTGATCAGCCCCTTTCGGAGGCTGAACTTGCTGGTCTGCGAGAATTAGTTCGTCGTAGAGTTCAAGGCGAACCTGTCGCATATATTTTGGGTTATCGTGATTTTTACGGTTATCGTTTCGAAGTGAATTCTTCGACTCTTATTCCTCGCCCAGAAACCGAACATGTTGTTGAAGAAGTGTTGAAATGGGCGTCTGATAAGGACGCAGCTTTGACATTGATTGATTTAGGTTGTGGTTCTGGCTGCATTGGTTTGAGTCTTCTTAAAGAACTTCCAAATGCTCGTCTGTTGTCAGTGGACTTGTCAGAGAAAGCATTGGAAGTCGCACAAAGAAATGCGCAAGCCCTGGAAGTGGCCGATCGCGTTCGTTTTGTGCATGCAGATGCGGGAAATGTCGATCTTGTAATGGCATCTTTCAAAGACTTCATGGGACAGGGTTCTGTGGAGGTATTATTGTCAAACCCTCCCTACATCGCCGAAAGTGATCCTTTGGTGGAAGAGAACGTTAAAAAGTACGAGCCATCTTCGGCACTTTTCGCTGAAGATGAAGGTTTGGCACTGTTGAAAAAGTGGTCGAAGGGTTTTAGACCTTATCTGTCTTCAGAGGCTGTGATGCTGATGGAAATGGGAATGAGTCAAGGCCCGGCGATGAAAAACCATTTTGAGAGTTTAGAAATTTTTAAAAGTGTACGTGTTGTGAAAGATCTTTCAGGACATGACAGAGTTATTTACGGAGTGAAGCATGGATAAAATGGTAGTGATGGGCAATGGCCCTCTTCGTGGAACTGTCGCTGCAAGCGGCGCAAAAAATGCCGCTCTTCCGATTTTGTTTTCGACCTTGTTAGCTGAAGGTGAACACGTTTTCAAAAACGTTCCTAAACTTAAAGACATCGAATCAACTGCAGAGCTCTTGCAAAGTTTGGGTTGTGAGACTCGTTGGGATGGCGACACTTTCAAAGTTGTCGTAAGTCCTCTTCAGTCCTATGAAGCTTCTTATGATCTTGTTCGCAAAATGCGTGCAAGTTTTTTGTGTATGGGTCCTATGCTTGCGAAATACGGTGAAGCTGTTGTTTCTCAACCGGGTGGTTGCGCTATCGGCAGTCGTCCTATTGATCTGCATCTCGAAGGCTTCAAGGCTTTAGGAGCTACGGTTACGCAAAAAGAAGGTTATGTTCATGCAGCCACTCCAAAGCTTAAAGGCGCGACATTCTTATTTGAGACTGTGACCGTAGGTGGAACTGAAAACGTTATGATGGCAGCGACTCTTGCCGATGGCGTGACGATTCTTGAAAATGCAGCGAAAGAACCAGAGATCGTAGATCTTGCTGACTATTTGAATAAAATGGGCGCGAAGATCACAGGACAGGGAACGAGCGTGATCCGCATTGAAGGCGTGGCAAAACTTAAACCCGCTGAGCACTCAATCATCGCCGATCGTATTGAGGCTGGGACATTATTGATTGCTGGTGCAATCACAAAGGGCCAAGTCACTGTAACGAAATGTGTGCCAGCTCATTTAGAAGCTTTTATTTTGAAAATGCGTGAAGCAGGATTCAAAATTGAAACCACTCAAGACTCTATGACAATCTTCCCCGCTGATAAGTGGGAGGCAGTTGATATCACAACAGCTCCCCATCCATTGTTCCCGACAGATCTTCAAGCTCAGTTTATGGCTTTGATGACTGTGGCTCATGGGACGAGTGTGATCAGTGAAACGGTGTTTGAGAACCGCTTCATGCACGTTACTGAACTGACTCGCTTGGGTTCAGACATCACTCCAAAAACTCGTGTTGCAGTTGTTCGTGGCAATCCAGGCAAACTGACTGGTGCTCCGGTGATGGCGACGGATCTTCGTGCGAGTGCTTCTTTGGTTTTGGCGGGCTTGGTTGCTGAAGGTGAAACGGTTGTGAATCGTATTTACCATCTAGATCGTGGCTACGAAAAATTGGAAGACAAACTTTCAAGCTTGGGCGCTAAGATCAGAAGAACTGAATAGGTTTATTTGCGATCCGACTTTGTCGGAGTAAAAAGGTCTATGAGATAATTCTCGTCGGTGTATGTCGTTTAATTAGAATAAATAAAGGGGAGCCATAAGCTCCCCTTCTTCTTTTCCGAACACTAAGTTTTCACGTGCTTTAAAAAGAAAAAAGGCCAGCAAGGAGGGGATCCGCTGACCTTTTAGGAATTTTAAAAAAACAGTCTCAGCCCACGGAGGGGATTGGGGCTGAGACTTAATGATCAAAGGCTATTATCTAACCTCAGAGATACCGAACACGAAGAAGGTAACTGAATTGCCACTTGAGCTGACTCCAGGGAGGGGATCCACAGAGTCAAACCCGTATGAAGGGGCAAGTTGCTGATCTAGTTCAATACCGCTAATCATAACTTTAGAACCAACAAAAGGTGTAAGATCCAATTGTGACTTGAGAACCAAGATGTTTTGTTGATCGATCACTAATACAAGTGAACCATCAGCCAAAGCCACAACATCACCTACGTGTGTCTTGAAGTTGTAATTTTGAAGTTCAGAAGAAGTAATCTCTTCGCCTTGAGTTGCATTGTTCGGTAGAACTCCTGCGCGAGCCACTGCTGAAATCGCTAGAACTACCAAGATGTAAATTGCAATCAATGCGTTTCTGATCACTGTCTCTGTCTCCTCAAAAATCAACTGACACTTTCCCTTATAGCAACCAGTGTGCCAATCTGAGACACCCATCAAAGCTAATATAATAGATTTGGTGCTCAATATTCGGGCTTGATACCCATTCCGGAACTTTTAGGTAATTCCAGAATGGAACGGGGGTTCTATTCTGGAACCATCTAATTGGACTAAAGCACAGACCTTGTCGATGGACACTCAGACGCATAGTTCTTACATAAAAAGCTCAGTACAATCAGCTATCTATGTCACGCATTCAGGTAACTTGGGTTGTTAAAACTAAAACGGGTCAGGTCAAAGGACCTTACTCTACAGAAGCCATTCTTCGAATGATTGGTGAGGGTGTGTTTTCTGGCCAAGAGATGATTTCGAAATTGCCTGATGGTCAGTGGACTTTGATTTCTAAAGAGACGGCGTTCTACGACAAACTTCTTGAAGCTCTTGAAGGTGTCGTCGATGTGGATCCAAAGAAAGCGCATAAGATGGAGGCAGAGACGGTGATCATGCGTCCTCCCCCACCATCTGCTGCCGCACAGAACTCGAATCCGAAACCGAAGCTTCCCAGCTTTGAAAATCTAGGTTCAGCTCAATCGCAGAATCCCCTTCCAGGACAAAATGGAAAGTTGCCTGCCATTGATATTTATCAAGTGCCTGCGCAGGTGGCTCCTGTGACGACAACAATCCAAAATATTTCTTCGAATGAAACGAAAGACTCTGTCATCGAACTTTCGAATTTGAAGAATATGGAAAAAGGAGAATTGTTAAAGGCCTTGCGTGGGCCCATTGCAATTCTTGCTGTGGTTCTTTTGGTGGGTGTGTTTTTGCTTTGGGATACGGGGCCTGCGAAGGGTGATAAGATTCACTTGTTGGCGCCGGGAAAAGCGGGTTCTCCACTTTCGGAAGCACAAGTTCGCGATAAGTTGAATGAGTCGCTTTTTGCAATTGAGCAAGATACTTTTGATTCATATATCGAAGCACAAAATAAACTTGTCACGATCGTCGAAGGTTCTCCAACCAATATTGAGGTGAGAGCACTTTTATGCGTGGTCTATCGTGAGCTGTGGCCCTTTGCCAAACAAGATGCGCAGGACGTGAAGACCATTACTATGGTTACACAAGCAACCCGTGCCTTGAATGTGGTGAGCCCTTTGGGGCAAGTGTGTGAGTCCGTGAAGCTTCTTACCTCAGGTAGATATCGTGAAGCGCGAGGCACGGTTGAGGCGACGTTGGAAAGCACGGAGCCGTTCTCGCTACTGCCGGTATTGTATGGCTATAAGGCAGAGTTGTTAGAGGGTGAAAAAGATTTTGTTAACGCTGTTCCCTATTATGAAAAAGCGATCCAGCTTTGGGATAAGTGGCTTCATCCACAGGTGCAGTTAGCGAATTTATATTATGATCAACAAAAGTATTCTGAAGCTTCTAAGATTCTGCAAGATGTTCTGAAAAGAAATCCAAAGCATCGCGAAGCGAAGTTCTTATTAGGTGTTGTGGAGTATCGCGGATTTAAAAAATCTGACACAGCATTTACGTTGTTGTCATCGGCGGTGGATTCGAAAGCTCGAGTATCTGCTCTTTCAGAAGCGCAGGGCTTGCATGCTTTGGCTGAGATATACGTTTTCCGCAACGAAAAGAAAAAAGCATTAGAGACGGCGCAAAGGGCATTTACTTTAAATCCAAACAACAGTGATCTTCGTCAGTTGGTTGTGCGCTTAGGTGGCTCGGATAAAATTAAAACCGACAAATCACAGAATAACGAGCTGTTGTTCTTGGGTGACCAATATGTTCGTCAAGGGGACTTCCTTGCCGCTCAAGCTGAATTCAAAGCGGCTTTTGAGATGGATCCAAAAAGTGGAACTGCGGCAATGAAGGCTGCGAAATGTTTGTGGCAGTTGAATCAGAGCTTTGAAGCCATTGAATGGTTGAGCAAAGCTATGCGTGCGGAACCTAAGTTGGTATCAGCTTATGTTCTGCAAGCAGATTATATGTCTCAACGTTTTGATTTTGCCGGGGCGATGCTAGCTTTAACTAACGCCACTCGTATTGCACCAAATAACTATGAAGTTTTGCGTGGCTTGGCGTTAATGGAATTCCGCAAGAACAATATGGCTGGCGCGGTCAATTACGCCACTCGTGCGGTGAAAGTTTATGATGGTGACATCGAAACTTTCATTCTGCTTTCCAAAGCGAACGGAGTGTTGGCTCAATCCATCATGCCTTTGAATAAAAAAGAAATTGAGCGCAAGGATAATGCCGCCAAGGATGCTGTTCGCTATGCGACCAAAGCGGTAGAGATTGATGCCACAAATCCTGAGGCTCAGATTACTTACGCAAAAACCTTGGCTGCTACGAATGGTGTGGACTCTGGAATTTCTTACTTGAATGAGATGATCAAGCGCTTTTCATACACCCTGGATTACCGAGTGGCTTTGGCCGAGGTTTATAAATCGGAAGATCGTTATACTCAGGCCCGTGAGATCTATGAAAAAGTTGTGGAGGCAGATCCTCGCAACAAAAAAGCTTGGCTGGGTTTGGGTGAAAGTAGCAAAGCCATTGGCTTGAATGACAAAGCTTTAAAAGCCTTCTTGCAGGCTGCGGTTCTTGATCCTACCGATGGAGAAGCTCTTTTCCAGGCTGGTAAGCTGTATTTTGAGACCGGACGTTTTGAAGAGGCCATTCAGCAGTTCCGTCGTGTGCAAAGATTGAATCCGAACTACCCGCGTACGAATTATTATATTGGAAAAGCGGCGTTCTCTTCAGGGGATTTAAACGGGGCGATGGAGGCGACCAAGGCTGAGAAGCGTTTGAATCCTAACTTGGCGGACTCTTATGTTTTGGCTGCAGAGATATTTACTTCACGTCGTCAATATCAAGAATGTGCCGGAGAGTACTCGCAGGCGATGAAACTTCGTCCTCAAGGGGCTGAAATATATGTGAAGGCGGCTCAGTGTTATCGCCAATCGGGCTCCTTGGATGTGGCGGAAGACATGTTGGCCTTGGCGGCGGCTCGGGAAAGTGGTTACGCGGATATTTATCGCGAGCAAGGTGCGATTTATGAAGTCAAAGGGGATGCTCGCTCTGCGGCAACGGCTTACAATAAATATATAGGCCTCTCCCCAAATGCTCCGGATCGTGCTGAAATAGAATCCAGAATTGGTCGACTTGGAAATTAGATCAATTTAGTAAGAATTTAGAACGTACTATTAGAACGTTAGTGACGAAGGGAATACAGCCATGGGAATCGGCGATAAAATGAGAGGGCTTGCAACGAACGTACAAGACGGAGTGAAATCATCGACACTCTCCTTTTTTCATATTTGTTTGCGTTTGATTACAGGATTTTTAGTTGGGCTGACGTTGGCGTTGATTGGTCAAGAATTGATTGGTTACGGAACCTTTGCTCTCATTTTTGCAACGATCGTCGTGCTGGCAGTGGTTATGAAACTGCTTTCTGCATGGAGCTTCGGACAAATTCTTATTTTTGATTTGATCGTGGTTCTTGTCGGCATGCTGCTTCGAATGTATATTCTTGTCGCCCCTTAAACTTAGGATTTCGGAACATGATCGATATTAAACTTCTTGAAAAAAAAGCTGAAAATGGACCTTCCTACTTTGATGAATACAAGCAAGGCTTGATCAATCGCGGTGGAACGTCAGAGATCCTTGATCAAATCATGGAGCTCAATAAAAAACGCAAAGAGATGATCGCTCAGGCAGAGTCTGCAAAAGCGAATCAAAATAAATTAAGCGGCGAAATCGGTAAATTGAAACGCGAAGGTAAAGATGCCTCTGCACTTTTAAGTGAAGTGGAAGCTATTAAGGGACAAGTTAAGGAACTTGAGGCGAAAGCTGTGGAAGCAGATCTGCAAGTAACGAATTTGGCTTTGGTGATTCCAAATAAGCCGCACTCTTCTGTTCCGGTGGGTTCTTCTGCGGATGAAAATAAAGAGATGAAGGTTTTTGGAACGCCAACGAAGTTTTCTTTTAAAGCGAAAGAACACTGGGAACTTGGTGAGTCTTTAAATATTATTGATTTCGAGCGTGCTGGTAAAACCACGGGAACTCGTTTTGCATTCTTGAAGGGCGCTGCTGCACAAATGGAGCGTGCATTGATCCAGTTTATGATGGATTTGCACTCTATGAAGCATGGTTACACAGAGATGATTCCTCCTTTCATGGTGAACAGCAATAGTTTGTTGGGAACAGGAAATTTCCCGAAATTTAAAGAAGATGTTTTCCATCTTGAGGGATCAGATCTTTATCTAATTCCAACAGCGGAAGTGCCAGTTACGAATTACTATAATAACGAGATCTTGGATGAAAAAGATCTTCCACAAAGTTTCTGCGCTTATTCTCCATGCTTCCGTTCAGAGGCTGGCAGTGCTGGCAGAGACACGAAGGGTTTGATCCGTCAGCATCAGTTCGACAAAGTAGAATTGATGACTTTCTGTCATCCAGATAAATCCCATGAAACTCATGAGGCTTTAACTTCCCATGCAGAGCAAGTTTTGATGAATTTGGAACTGCCGTTCCGTCGTATGCTTTTGTGTACGGGCGACATGGGTTTTGGGTCTACTAAAACTTTTGACCTTGAGGTGTGGCTTCCAGGACAAAATGCTTATCGTGAGATTAGCTCATGCTCTAACTTTGAAGATTTCCAAGCTCGTCGCGCTAACATCCGTTTCCGTACGGCTGGTGGAAAACCTCAGTTCGTTCACACCTTGAATGGCTCTGCGCTGGCGGTGGGAAGAACCCTTGTTGCGATTCTAGAGAACTACCAACGCGAAGACGGCTCTGTCGCGATCCCTAAAGCTTTGCAAAGCTATATGGGCGGCAGAACAGAAATCCGCGCCTAAAATGGTGCCTGCCATTTTTTCGGAAAAGACGGCAGGCACTTTTTAGTGTCTACGGCGCGTTAACTTTAGTAACTGCTTGATGTCTCCGGTCAAAACCCATAAAACGGTCGACGGAGAGCTGGTAGAGCGGTTGAATACACCAGTCTTGAAAACTGGCAGCCCTTCGCGGGGCTCGAGGGTTCGAATCCCTCGCTCTCCGCCATTTAAAGTCAGTAGTGAACGTCGCAAAGAATGTAAGTAACGAAAATCACGAACCAAAGGTTTCAACGAGTTAGCAAGATCAGACCTGAGCGACGATCACGGATCATCACAGAAAATCACGGTCGTTGTCTTAGTAAAATCTTACTGAAGTCTTAGTCAATCGCAGTTTCTCGCGAGCATTCATTCCACTTTTCCTTGTCGAAGAGCCTTACCCTTTATGGAGGTTCTTCTTATGAACGTAATCACTCGAATTGTTTTAGGCCTTGTTAAGCTGGCCTTAATGATCGGCTTTGCTGGTGGGCTAATCGATCTCACGCGGACCATGAGAGATGAAGCGGCGAAGGCTCATCGTCAAGGTCTCGTAAGTCTGAAGCAGCTCAACTCTTCTCTCGTTGGGCGCGGCGAAAGTCGTTCACGATCGAAATAAAACTTGGCCGTGAAACCTCGTTTTAGAATTCCCGGCCAGCGCAGTAGCGGGAAATCATTAGGCGTCGTTTTCTCTGCGTTCAGCAACACGCGTTTTAAATGCAGAAAGGGCACCTCGTGAAAGGTGTCCTCTACGATGACAATTCAAATTCAGCTCGGAACGAAGGGTTATTGGCAGCTAGAAATATCAAAAGATGCAACAGATTTCCCTTTTCATCCTTCAATACGGCTTTAGGAGAAACTAATGTTGAAAAAAGAAAAATTTCGCCGTCGCTGTTTTGCACAAACTGCCATCCTTTTTCTGCATCTGTCGATTGTAACTCAAGAGCTACACCTTCTCTCTTTTCATTTAGCTTGTTTTTAGTAACAAATCTAACACTTACATATTTCGGCGGACGAGCACTTCCAACAGGTTCGCTATATGCATATGCAAGAATTTCCCGAATCCGTGGAATCTCCGCAGCAAAGCTCCTCAAAATCTAGAATTTCATTTTTTGAATTTTCCGATGCCGTGAAAAACGGTCGGAGGCACACTTGCGCCTAAATTTTGGCGCGT
>JACXTT010000643.1_pt1 | contig 59596 bp, 63 predicted proteins | sample 9270951 | NCBI WGS metagenome assembly JACXTT01 (sample SAMN15532306, study PRJNA645909) | rock metagenome | isolation source: weathered quartz diorite | place: Puerto Rico | collected 2017-06-21
GGGAGGGCTCGGCGCAGGGCAGGACATTTTATTGATGATGGACGCCATATCGATTCTCGGCGGGGAAAATCTACCGGTTGACGAATGGAACGTTGACCTATGCGTGACTGCCAGCCAAAAATGTCTCATGACACCCCCCGGGCTAGCCTTCATCAGCGTCAGCGAGAAGGCCTGGGAGAAGATCCAATCGAAGAAAACGAAGACCTCGTATTACTTCGACTTGCCGATGTACAAGAAATACTTGGAGGACGGTTTCACACCGTTCACTCCCGCGGTCTTTCTGATCTATGCTCTGGACGAGGCTACTGGAATGATTCTTCAAGAGGGATTGAAGCAACGCTATGAAAGGCACAGAGTCTGCGCCGAAGCCATCTACAACGCGGCAGACGCTTTTGGGCTTGGCACCCTGCCGGAGAAAGAATCACGATCCCACACTGTCGTCGCGGTCAGAAGCCCGCCCGGAATAGACGAATCGAAAGTCCGAGAATTGATGAAGAGCAAATATGGTATTGACCTTGGAGGAAGTCTTGGTCAGGTCAAGGGCAAGATCTTCCGTGTTGGGTCAATGGGCAATGTCGGGCCCGCTGATATAATGACGACCGTGGCAGCGATCGGCTCTGCAACATCCGAACTGGGCTTCAAGCCGAAACTTGATGAAGGGCTGGCTGCCGCGCGCGAAACTCTATCAAGGCTTCCTAGCCCGATGAGCAAGGAGTAGAAGAAACAACAAATGCCAGCCAAAGATGGAGACTTCCTACTCGTCAACTACACCCTCCGCGTCAAGGAGAGTGGAGAAACCGTTGACACAACGATCGACTCTGTAGCGAAAGAGGCCCGATTACACAAGGGCGAGGACGCGGTTTTCGAACCGCGTTTCATCGTCCTAGGTGAAGGATGGTTCCCGAAGGGTTTGGAAGAATCGCTCCTCGGGACCGAGCCCGGGATAAAGAAGACCGTCGAGCTCACACCCGAGAAAGGATATGGTCCTAGAGACCCTGGAAAAATGCGCCTCGTCCCACTGCGCCGCTTCCGCGAAAAAGGGGAAGAACCGATACCGGGTAGGCAAGTCGAACTCGACGGGCGGCCCGCAGTCGTCAGAGCAGTCGGAGCCGGGCGGGTCCAGGTCGACTACAACCATCCTTTGGCGGGAAGAACTTTGGTCTACGACGTCTCGATCGAGAAACTTCTCGAAGATCGATCGGACAAGCTGCTCAGCCTCGTGTCAAGAAAGATACCCGAGGTCGCCAAGGACAAATTCGAAATCAGAGAAGAATCCGACGGGGTTACGATCGAGATCCCCGAGGAGGCCTTCTACCTGAGCGGTCTACAGGTGGCAAAGAAATCGATCTCAGCGGACCTCGAGAAATATTTTCCGAAAATAGACACGATCGCATTCCGAGAAGTCTACAAAAGAACGAGCCCCAACGAAACGAAAGCGTCCGAATCGACGCCCACTGAGACAGTATTGTCTGCTGAGCGAGGGAAGCCGGTTGAAAAACCAGTGAGAAAAGCCTCGGGCACTAGGAAACGGGCGTCCAAGGCCAAGGTTGAAACCGCGGCTGCGGAGTCAGAGTAGACCGTTGTACGATCCGAATAACGTTTTTAAGCAGTCCCGAGCCGAGTCCCTTTCAACTCCCCTTCCAATTATCGGGAAAGGGTCCGAATCATCCGTCTTCGACCGTGACGAAACCATGGAACAAAACCCGCTAGACAGAAGAAAACTGATCAAAGGCCAAGTACTCAAAGGAACAACAACGATTGGCGTCGTGTGCAAAGACGGCGTCGTCCTGACGACCGACACCAGAGCCACTATGGGCTCGTTCGTCGCTCACAAACGAGCGAAGAAAGTCTACCGGATCGACCACCACATAGCGATGACCATCGCAGGAACCGTGGGAGATGCGCAAGCGATCGTCGAGATGCTTAAAGCGAATTCGTCCTTGTACCGTTTCGACATGGGCCGACCAATTCCGATCGCCGCGGCGGCGAGGCTCGTTTCCAACATACTCTTCCAAGCCCGATACTATCCCCTCGGAGTCCAGGCGCTCATCGGCGGTATTGACGACTCGGGAGGGCACATCTTCGCGCTGGACCCGCTGGGGTCAACGATGGAAGAGAAGTTCGTGTCAACCGGGTCCGGGTCTCCCGTCGCCTACGGGGTTCTCGAGTCAGAGTGGCACGAGAACATGGTCGTCAAAGAAGCAACACCAATGGTTCTGAGAGCAATCACGTCCGCAATGAAACGGGACAGTGCCAGCGGCGACAGTTTCGATATTGCCCTGATCACTAAGGACGTTGGATATCGTGAGCTCTCTGACGATGAGAAGAAGATGCTCGTCCACAACGAGCCGGAACTTACGAGCCTCTAGTCTCCCAATACCTCGTAGAACCTCCGTCACAACCTTCCAGAGTCCCGACGAGCGGATAACGGCTCTGGAAGATCAGTCATCGCGCATGAGTACTATCTAAAGAGAAATGGAATGAAGCGAGAATAATGAACGAAAGACGAAACATCAGAACCTTCACGGATGTTACCGCAAAAATCCGTGAGACTATCGCGGAGCATATGCCGAAAGACGCTGAAATCACACGCGTCGAGTTCGAAGGCCCGAGGCTCGCAATCTATGTGAAGAACCCGGACCTACTCGCAGAGCAAAACTACGTTGTAACCGAGATCGTCAATCTTCTTCACAAGCGAATCGTGATTCGGTCCGACCAGTCCATTCGGCTCCCCGAAAGAGAGGCCGAAGTCTACATTCGAAAGATCGTCCCAGCCGAAGCCGATGTTGCCTCTGTCAACTTCGACCCAAGCCTCGGTGAGGTCGTAATCGAAGCCAAAAAGCCCGGAGTAGCTATTGGGAAAGAAGCCGCAGTCCTACAGGAAATAACGAAGGAGACCAAGTGGCGTCCAAGAATTCTGCGTGCCCCGCCATTACACTCTAAAGTGATCACGAGCACACGGCACATTCTTCACACAGAGAGCGAAGAGAGAAGCAGGATACTCCGCGACGTGGGAGAACGAATCTTCCGGCCCACTTTTAGCAAGGCAGGCAGCGTACGACTAGTTACACTCGGCGCCTTCAGAGAGGTCGGAAGAGCGGCGATGATGATCGAATCAGGTTCGAGCCAGGTCCTGCTCGACTGTGGAATCAACCCCGGATCATCCGACCCCTCCAATGCTTTTCCACGGTTCGATACTGACGAGTTCGACTTAGAAAGGCTCGATGCAGTTGTTATCTCACATGCACACTTGGACCATTGCGGCATACTACCGTTCCTGTTCAAGTACGGCTACGACGGTCCGATCTACTGCTCCGAGCCGACAGCCATACTCATGACATTGCACCAGTTGGACTATCTGGATGTTCATAGCAAGGAAGGTTCCCACTCTCCCTTCGACCAGCGCGATGTGAGAGAGGTGGTAACACACACGATCCCACTCCGCTACAATGTAGTCACCGACGTAGCGCCAGACATCAAACTGACACTGCACAATGCCGGGCACATTCTCGGAAGCGCAATGGTCCATCTGCACATCGGAGAGGGATTACACAATGTCGTCTACAGTGCCGACTTCAAGTTCGGACGAACAATGATGCTCGACCCGGCCATGGCAATGTTCCCACGAGCAGAGACGCTAATCATCGAAAGCACCTACGGCGGCCCAGACGATATCATGCCCGACCGGGAAGGTGTCGAAGGACGACTGGTCAGCATCGTCAACGAGGCGGTCGAGAAGGGCGGCAAGGTCCTGATTCCAGTCCCAGCCGTCGGCCGAGCCCAAGAAATCATGCTCGTCCTCGATGCTTACATGCGAAACGGAGCATTGCGTGAACTGCCCATCTACATCGAGGGAATGGTCAACGAGGCAACCGCCATTCACACAGCCTACCCAGAATACCTTGTGCGCGACATTCGCGAACAGATACTACACAAGGACGTTAACCCATTCCAGTCAGAGTACTTCCACCCAGTGACTCACCCCCGGGACAGAGAGGAAATCGTCGGAGGCGGCCCGTGCGTCATAATAGCCACGTCTGGAATGCTCGAGGGAGGTCCAGCAATCGACTACTTCCGTCACCTGGCCCCGGGAGCCAACAACACGCTCGCCTATGTCAGCTACCAGGTAGAGGGAACCCTAGGAAACCGGATCAAGAATGGCCTGAAGGAAGTTCCACTTTACGGGACTGATGGAAAGATCGAGCTGGTCAAGGTGAACATGCGAGTCGAATCGATCGAAGGCTTCTCAGGACATTCCGACCGAAACCAACTCTTAGGCTTCATCAAGAGAATGTCACCAAAACCGACTCGCATAATCGTAAACCATGGCGAGCGCCGAAAATCGGACATGTTCGCTCAAACTGTAAACAGATACTTTGGAATCCGGACTGTCGTCCCGGACGTGCTGGAAAGCCTCAGGCTACGCTGAGCTGGACGAAGAGCTCGCCCTCGTAGGCTCCTTCCTCGCGCTCTCTACAATGATGGGCTGTTCGGTTCCTGCTCCCCCCGCCTCTCGCCTCCACACTTTGATTCCTGGCGGTGTAATCACTATTCTTTCCTCGCCCAGCCTGGCGATGTCGCCGCCCAATGATTTGACGTAATCCGTTAGTTCTGTGATCGCGAGTTTTGTCTCTTCTACGCTCTTTCTAGCGAGGGGTACTACGCGTACAATGAGAATGTTGCCGGCCTTAACTTCGGCTTTAACCACTTCGACGTCATCCAGCTCTTGAAGGGGCAACGCTTTGACGTATACCGGCATAGAGGGCATACTCTAGAACCATACTACTTGAACGGATTATCCAGCTTCCGAAGCCCGAACTGGGGAGCTTGTTACTTTAAGCATTTCCCTGATGAATTGTCGCAAAAAAGACTAGAAACCTGGCTTCGCCTGAGACTTTACCAACTCCCAGACATCGTCTCCAACATAGTGGAGGTTCTGGACCGCCTTTCCCTTCTTCGTCCCGCTCATCACCTTAGATCCCATCAACGACTTTCCTAGAGCCAAATATTTCCCATACTTTTCGTCCACAATCACTACCAGGTTTCCTTCTTGGAACTCGCCTTCGATCTTCCTAATTCCGGGTGCCATGATGTCCGCGCCACCAGCAACGTGTGGGACCGCGCCCATGTCCACCGTAACCTTGGGCAGCGACTTGAGAGATTCAGTGTTAACAAGCGACGGAAACAAGACTCCTTTTTTTCTGACTGCAAGCGCGTGTCCTTCGACGAGTACTACTTCGGCGTCTCCAGCGCTCTCAAGTTCGACTCTGCCTTTCGACCCGAGTTTCATTCCTGGAATCGCTCGTGAAAGTTCCTCCATCAACGGTTTGACATCTCTCTCTTTTAGAATGGTCCTGTTAGCTGGCAAAGCAGGCGAGCGAGTCCGCCTTGTTTGAGACAATCTTTAAAAGTATACCTGACCCGCCAGCCCTTCTACGCGAACGGTATCATGTCAGAGGTTGCCGCTAAGATTTTCGAAGACAGCCTGAACAAGGTCGTCCTCGTCCAGTTGAAGGGAGGGCGAAGCGTCAGGGGAAAACTCTACAGCTTCGATCAGCACATGAACCTCGTCCTAGAAGAGGCTGAGGATGTCACGAACGCCGAAGCTGCGAAGAAACTGGGCACGATTATCGTCCGCGGGGACAATGTCGTCCTCGTCAGCCCGCCGCCGAAGCGGTAGGCGCTTCTGGAAGACTACCTCTTAGAGTGCGCGCCCGATTGCAATCGGCCGTACACTCTTAGCGTGCCTAGCCGAAGTCTTCGAGAGGAAACCTCCACCGTAACGTCGAAGTCCACGGCCATGCCCTTCTCAATCATCGTGGACACGGCCTCCCCGATCGACTCCACGTTCAGTTCCGAGCGAGAAGACGACGCTTGCTGAGACTTTCGAGACATGACGAGGAATTAGCGTCGCTTCCATTATAAGACATACCATCAGCAACGCCAATCGAATCGAAGCCAATCGCTTCTGGAAAGCGCGGCGAAATTGTCTGAGCTCGCATCCAAAGGTTAAATAGAATTAGACTGAACCGCCGCTCCGAAACTGTGAATTGTAATTGGCGCGCAAGCTCGCATTGTTCCCCTTGCTATTGTTGATGATTCTCACGTTCATTCCTCCCACCCGTTCACCCGCAACCCCACCACCCACAGCCATCCCTTCCACCTTCCTTCCCCCTGCGAATGGTGCAAATGCGGCATTCAACGTGACGTATGCTGTCGCGAACAGCACCTCGAACAGTGACGCACGTCTGGGCTCCACCCCAACCAACGGCACGCTTACTCCAGTGGGCTCCGCGGAGTACACCTTCTTCGTCAATTCAACTGGCAACGGAGGGGTCCTGGGTCAGCAGATCAACTACACCCTTCCAATCCTAACTAACTCGAACGTTTGCACGTCGTGCGGCAAGGTTTTCCTTGACTTTGCATTCTTCACTCCCACTGGACCAGGGTTGAGAATTGACCCCGGAGGTTTTGCCTCTGTTAGCCTGTACAACGCCACCAGTTTGATAACGACGATCCAGAACGCAACGAGTACGATTTCTTCCCGCACAATGACGGCGAGTGAAAAAGGGCTCTGTCCAGACCCGACAAAGATCTGCTATGAAGTCACGAATCAAATAGGAAAACACTTGACCCTCGCCTTCAAGTTCGGATGGAAGTTCACAAGCGCAACAGCTCACGTCCTGAGCGTTCAAGTCGGAAGTGTCGAACTCACGTCACCGGCTTTCACAACCGTCGACGCTCATAGCATGAATATCTCTGCGTCAACCGTTACCCATTCAGCCGCTGCAGCTTCCTTCAATTACAACCAGAGCGTATGGCCAAGATTCGCACTTACCCTCTACTATCCAACGAGCTACTCGGGCATAGCTGTGACCAACACTACTGGCGGCCCCCCATTGACATCATCGGGCACCAGTTTCTGCAAAGCTTCAGATTGCGCTTCGTTCAATGTGACCGCCCTATCCTTGGTCTTCCCCTCGGCACCCTCGAAAGGCTCGATCCAGCTCGCGATTACAGCCGCATCACCGAACACTGTAACCTCCGTGAAGACCGTGGTTGGCGGCATCGTACCGACCCACTGGATGCCAGGCGAAACCATGGGCGTGAACGTTACAAACTCTCCCTCTGTCTCACAACCCGGAACACTAACGGTCACGCCGGGGCACACGACCGGCCAGACGGGCACTCCGTCCCATTTTGTAACTACCACCGGGGGACAGTTCAATGTAATCGCCCCAACATCTCCACTGGGGAGCTGGATTCTCACAGCTACCTTCCAAAGCTCGTACGATTATGGAACGGCAAACACGACCATCACTATCGAACACCTGAGGCTCGTCTCCTCGGCCCAGCCCTTGCTCAAAGTCTCGGGCGACAATGGTCTGATTACCGTCAGCGGAACGATAAACCTGGAAGGATACAACCTGCTAACCCCGTCAGCTGGAAGCAACGTTGGAGTGTTCGCGGTGTCCACAACAACGAGTGGCCCGAATGTCAAGACATACAATCCGGGCTCCGTAGGTCTCTATGTGAGCAACACTACTTACGTCAACGGCGCATTCACTAGCGCGAGTCCATTGATAATGTTCGTCACAATAACAAACCCATCTAGCACACAGACACTTGGGAATGTTACGATAAGCCATGAGAATGCACCGGGAACATCTCATGGAGTAAATGCGACCTTCGCCATCGACGCGGTAGACAATCCACCGCTCTCCGCAGGATCTCGGACGTATGAGGTGGATGTCACTTTCAACGGTGGCCAGATGTCCCTGAGAGTTACGAGCCTCCAGACTGGTCGTGGTGGTGTACAGTTATCAGTTGCGAGCAAGGGTAGGTCCGCACCAGTGTTCGGGGCAAGACAGCAATTCGGGTTGTTCAATGTCACAGTAGCCAGCACTCCGTCGGCACCCGGCTGGGTTTCAGGGGCGACAGTTACGAGAAGCAGCATTGAAACTCAACCCTTCGCATATGTGTTCACTAACAGCCTCATCTCACAGGGCGGAAGAGTATTGGCTTCCGGAGTGACAGCAACCGACAGCTCGGGTGCTTTTACTGCCAGCTTCGACTCAAGCGCAATATTTCAGGGTCGGCATGTTTCCTACATTGTCCTCGCTAGCGACGTGAACGGAATAATGTTGGGCAACCAAGATCCTACCGGCGTGACAGACTCTCCTCTACTCTGCGGACTCGCAGCTTCCCCCTGCCAACCCAACATCAGCGCGCCGACCGAGGCGACCCCCGGACAGGGGCTGAACTCAGACTTGAAACTGCGTAACAATTCTACGAACCTAACGATGAACCTTCACATTACGATGAACATCTTCAGCGGAAATAATCTCCTAACCAGTCAGTCGAAGCCCGTCACGATTGGACCGGGGGAGATCAAGGATGTACCCTTCACATTCAACGCCCCATCGAGCCTCGGATCCTACACAATCGAATTCTCCTCTCCAGAGTACGGCGCTCCAATCTACACTTCAACACTCAACGTGCTCCTAATTCCATCATGGTTGCAAATAGCAATCCCCGCCCTGATCGGAGTGGCAATAGCTCTGGTGGCGATCGTGTACCGTGCGAGAAAACCCCCAGCGGCGAAGGAACAGGCCCCAGCGGAGAAGACCAAGCCGGCCCCAGGCAAGGCCGGCCCAAGAAACCCTTAACTCGCTCTGCGGTCGACTTGTGACCTGTAAGGTGTTGTCTGAAAAGTGTCAGCCGGACCATCCGACCAATTCTTTAGCGAAGAGAACCCGCCGAGCGAGGCTCCCATAGCCCGCAACTTGGGCGGACTTGTCTACGAGTGCATAAACTGTAGCTCAAAGCTGACCGAGGAACAGTTGAACATGACCCCCGAGATCAAGTGCCCCTTCTGCGGTTACCGAATATTGCGGAAGGTCAGGCCACCCATCGTGAAACACATCAAAGCACGATGAAGAACCGTCCCACGAAGGCCTGGTACTCTGAACTTTGGAAGAAGAGGAATATACCCGCAGACGATATTCGGCCAACGTTAACGGTTTGAAGACCGTCCAGCCTGAAGTAGTCAAGGACAAGTATCGGCTCGTCTCTGAGATTGCCCGCCGCCGCGGCTTCTTCTGGGGGTCCTTCGAGATCTACGGAGGGCTCAGCGGTTTTCTCGACCTCGGGCCCTACGGGGTGACTCTCAAGAGGTTGCTGGAGGACGAATGGAGACGTTATTTTCTCCAGCCCCACGGTTTCCTCGAAATCTCCACTCCGATCGTCACGCCATCCAAGGTGCTAGAGGCCTCTGGACACGTTGCCAACTTCAAAGACCCAATGACGGAATGCGGAAACTGCCACCGGAGATTCCGCGCAGACCAAGTAGTGAAGGAGGCAGCTGGCGTTGAGACTGAAGGGCTCAGCCTTGAGGACTTGGGCAGGCTTCTGAAGGAAAAGATTGTCCGATGCCCCGAGTGCGGAGGGCCCCTGGGCGCGCCTGAATATTTCCATACAATGTTCAAGACGACGATAGGTCCGTACAGTGATGACGTTGCCTACGGGAGGCCGGAAGCGGCTCAGGGAGTCTTCGTCAACTTTCGCCGCTTGATGGAAGTGTCAAGAGAGCGTTTCCCGATCGGAATTGCGCAGATCGGAACCGCGCTGCGTAACGAGATCTCTCCTAGGCAAGGGCCAATCCGATTGAGGGAGTTTACAATAATGGACTTCGAATTCTTCTTCGACCCCGAGAAGCCGGATTGTCCTTACCTCGCAGAGGTAGAGAACGATCTTCTCCCGATCGTTACCGAACAGTCGAGGAACGCCGGTATAGAGGATCAAGAAGAACTCTCCGTCCTTCAGGCTCTGAGTCGGAAGACCATCAAGTCCCCATGGGCGGCCTACTTCATGGCCCTCTCTGCAAGATTCCTGCAAACCCTTGGGGTTCCGAAAAACAACCAGAGGTTTTTTGAAAAGCTCCCTAAGGAGAGAGCTCACTATTCCGCGCAAACCTTTGACCAGGAGATTCGACTCGACCGTTGGGGATGGGTGGAGGTTGCCGGGTTCGCCTATCGAACGGACTACGATCTGAAGAGCCACATGGTAGCGTCTGGTACTGACATGCGCGTGTTCAAGGCGTACGAGAAGCCTGTGGAAGTGACAAAGCTTGTGGTAAAGCCAAATTACGAGAAACTCCGGGGCCTGTTCGGAAGCGAGGCGGGCCGAGTGGGAAATCTCATAAGCACAATGGATCCTTCCAGTCTGAAGCAGGCGGCGGGCAACGTAACTGTCGAGGCATACAAAGTGCCGAGTGACGGGTTCGAATTGCGCGAAGAACGAGTAAAAGAGTCAGGGACTAAGTTTCTACCACATGTGATTGAACCCAGCTTTGGCGTCGAGCGACTCGTCTATTCAGCGCTCGAATACAGCAGTAGAATGAAGGAAGACCGGGTCATCCTAAGCCTCCCTCCTCGACTCGCTCCCGTCCAGGCCGGAGTATTCCCTCTGCTGAGTAGGGATGGTCTTCCCGAAAAGGCAATGGAGATCCGCTCACAACTGTCCCGAGAAGGGCTTAGGGCGGAGTATGACGAGGCGGGCTCGATAGGACGACGGTATGCAAGAGCGGACGAGGCAGGGATTCCCGTGGCTATCACCGTCGACTATGACACGTTGAAAGATGGTACTGTGACGCTTCGAGATAGAGATAGCTGGGTGCAGTTGCGGAAGCCGGCCTCCGAGGTTACGGGGCTTGTCAGGAAGATTGTGGAGGGTAGCTTCCAAACCGTAATCGAAGGGCAAAACCGCTGCTAGTTTTTTATTCTGACGCGTACACACTGCTCGGGAAGAAGGCGAAAATGGGCTGATGACCTTTCCGGTAGAGACAGAGGCGACCATTAGGCGCAGGATCCTCGACATCTGCAGGGAGCAAACGAGGAATGTTGTCGAGATCACCCGCGAGCTCGCCCTGATGATGGACAACCTGTGTGACGGCAAGTCAAAGGACTGCAAGGACAACTATGGAAACATGGTCAAAATACTCGACAGCTTCGATGGAACCAAGCAAAAGCTTCTGGAGGAAGTGGCCAGCGTGGGCAACCTCCTCAGCAGCCGGGATGACTTCATCCGCCTAATATTCAGGGTCAGCGAGGTCGCGGACTACGCCCAGGGCATTGGCTTCAGGCTGACCTCCATTATTGATCACAGCTGGAAGCTGGACAAAAAGTACACAAAGCGACTGGCCGAGATCATAACTCTCGTTCTGGAAGAAATGTCAAAGATCAGAGAGACCATGATGTCCCTCGGGTACAATCCAACTCGCGCCCTAGAACTCTCTCGGTCGGTTGAAGACACTGAGAAGAAAGTGGATTTGGCCTACCGAGCACTCGACTTTGAGATTATGGACGAGAAAATGCCCCTGCGATCAATCCTTGTGGTCCGCGATATCGGCGCACACATTGAGAATATGGCAGACCTCGGCGTTGATGTAGTTGACCTCATCCGAGTGATCGCGCTGACAGCGTAGAAAGGTCGAGGGATGCCCAACCGCAGCCTCGGGAAGGATTCCCCGAGCCAGAGCGAGGCCGAGCTGATCGGGACTCGCCTCATAGTTTGGGATCACAAGGCAGGCTTGGATATTTATCGTTCCGGATTTTTCGGCAAACCCGTCGGAATTCCGAAACCGAAACCCGAACAAGCTTTTGACGTTCCACTGCTCCTCGACCTAATGGAGGGACTCTATCTTCTGGAAGAAGGAAGGATATCCGTCGTTGACGGAAAAAGTAGGAGGAAGGTCGGTCAAGGGGTCCTTTTGCGCGCTGCCCGAAAAACCTACGGTGGGTTTGAACTAGCCTATCGAGTCTACCGAGACCTGCGAGAGAAGGGGTTCATCGTGACTCCGGGCATCAAGTTCGGCGCCGACTTTGCCGTGTACGAGCGTGGGCCTGGAATCGACCATGCGCCTTTCATAGTTTCAGTAGAAATGCCCAAGTCGGTGGTTGGGCCGTTCGAAGTAGTCCGTGCGGGCCGGTTGGCGACAACTGTCCGAAAGCAGTTCATTATCGCAATGCCTGACGCCCGCAAGACGAATAGAGTGCGCTACATTGTTTTCAAATGGTTCAAAGCCTAAGACCCCGAAGGATCACAGTGTCAGATCCTCCATGTCGCGCGGATACTGTGTGATGTAGCTCATGCCGGTCTTTGTTATCGCGATCGTGTCCGAGTGCCTAAAGCCGGCATAGCCTGGCACATACAAGCCAGGTTCGCATGAAAAAACCATTCCGGGTCTCAACCTGGTCTCGTCTCCAGGGTCCAACCACGGAGGTTCATGGCCATCCAGCCCGATTCCATGTCCAGTGTGATGCAGCAGATGCCTCTCAAGTCCGCGCCTGATGATTGGTTCGCGAGCTGCATCATCTACTTCGCCACACGAGGCTCCAGGCCGGAATGCCTCCAGCGCGGCCGACTGCGATTCCAGCATAGCGCTGAAATATTTCTCGGCTTTGGGTGAGGGTTTTCCGACGATTACGGTTCGTTCGAGTTCTGCAGTGTACCCTCCAACCTCGACTCCAGCCTCCGTGACCAAAATATCTCCTCTCTCTATTTTCTTCTGGCTGAACACAGAGTGTGGAACGGCGGAACCTGGCCCAATCTGACCGCGATACCCGACAACGACAGGTGAAAGACCAACCTTGAGTTGGCGGTAGGTTGCCCCAAGCCTCCGGAGCATCTTCTTCAAACCTTCGTGGCTCGCTCTGACCCCGTCCAACACGTCCCGAGAACCTGCAGTCGTATTCTCAAGGAGAATATCATGGGCGATGCTCGACCATTTCGCGCTCTCTTTGAGCAACCTCAACTCCGCGCTGGACTTGACAAGCCTCATATCGTCAACAATGTCCCTTCCATCTACGAACTTCGCGTTCCGCAGGACATCATCGAGTGAGGGCCCTCTGTACCCGAACCCGCCGTAGGCGCCCGCAAGAGAATCTATCGCGAGCCGAGCGCGATCCAATTTTTTCGCGGACAGAATTCTTGCAAACTGTCTGATCGGGTGGACCTTGCCAGGATAGTCTGAATAAGAAAACACTTCTTTGATCAAACCAGTCTCCAACCGGACATGATCCTGCTCAAGAGCTGGGCCCATCAGAAAGACGGGGCCCTCGGAAGGAATTACAACCGCGAGCGGGCGTTCCGTAGGAATGTAGGCGAACCCAGTCGTGTAAAGAATACGCGTTGGGCTGACTAAGTATAGAGCTCTAAGCCTGCGCCGGGCAAGTTGCCGTTGAATCGTTTGAATTCGCTGTCTATGCTCGCTCTCAGGTATCACCAATTCAGGCAATTCAGGATCATTGACCCAGACGATCTGCCAAGATTAGAGGCTTGTCTTGTGAATCGTGTGAGTATTCAAAAGTAAGTGGGCAGGTTCGAAGCATCGATTCAATGAGTTTCTTACTGTCCAAGAGTGAGGTGGCCTTCCAAGCCAAGGCTCGAAAATTCAGCGACGATCACATTCTCCCTATGGCAGGTCGAGTGGAAGCCGGGGAATATCCACGAGGGCTCATTCATCGGATGGGTGAGGAGCGCCTGCTCGGCGCTCCCTTCTCGAAGAGTGACGGTGGGCTCGGGCTTGGCTGGGCTTCGGAAGTTCTTGCTGCCGAGGAGATGGCTGCCGCTAACGCTGCCACGGAGATGTCTCGTGCTGCCTCTGCATCCCTCTACGCTGCACCCCTTGCTCTGTATGGGACTAGGGATCAGAAGAAAGAATTCCTTCAGCCCGTTCTCAAAGGCGAGACGGTCGGCGCGCTCGCGCTCACTGAGCCACTCGCGGGCTCGGACGCAGCTGGGATCAAGACTCGCGCCATAAAGCGCGGAGACCATTATGTCCTTGAAGGGGAGAAGAGGTTCATCACAAACGGTGGGATCGCCGACCAGATCTTCCTTTTCGCGATAACGAATCCAAAGCTAGGTGGGAGAGTGGGCATGAGCGCGTTCGTAGTGCCCCGTGGTCTTAATGGATTCAAAGTGGTCAGGACTTACTCGCTGCTCGGAATGAAGGGCGCCAATGTTGCCCATCTTCGCTTTCACAATCTGAAGCTGCCGAGCGAGTGCTTGGTGGGCAACGAGAATCATGGATTCGAAATTCTGCTAGACGAACTGGATCGTGAACGACCCGTCGTTGCAGCTGAAATGCTGGGAATCGCTCAGGCAGCGTATTCGACGGCTGTAGACTATTCTTCGAAGCGTACCCAGTTCGGAAGGCCGATCCGGGACTTTCAGGCGGTGAGTTTTCGGGTTGCCGAGATGGCTGTCAAATTGGAGGCCTCCCGTGTAATGATCTTGAAGACAGCCCGGCTCTTGGATATGGGTCGAAAGACTAGGAAGGAAGGTGCGATCGCAAAGGTATTCGGGACAGAAGCGTCATTCGATGTAGCAAACAGCGCATTGCAAATCCATGGAGGAATCGGATATACCTCCGATTCACTGGTCGAGAGATACTTTAGAGATGCCAGGTTCATGATGATCGGAGGGGGAACGAGCGAGATCATGCGTTACATTATTCAACGCGAAGTTTATGGGGACTCGAAGAAGACGAGCCGAAAACTGGCCCGTTCCACGATGGGCGCGGGGCGCTGGTTAGAGGGATAGGTAACTTCGGGTCCTACAATCGAGTAACATGACGCTTTACCGCTAACAAGCGTGAGTCTCCTTTGGCTAAAGGACTCTCCACATGTCAACGGCCGAGATCGAAAACTACCGTTGGAAATGTGAAAACTTTCTCAAGGGCTACTGTCCAGGCAAGGACTGCGATGTCTGCGCGAAGATAACGAATCGCCTGTTGCTAAAGGGGCTCGTCAAGATAACGCACGCCGACGAGGTCTTAACGCCCGCGTCCCCACCTCCAGCACCGAAGGCAACGGAACAGTAGACTAGACGAATCGGCTTTCGCATAAATCCGACAAAAATCCTAGGTAGGTTTATAGCGGCTACGGCACTATACAACACATGAGACCCTACTCTCCCCACGCTACTCTCCACATAAACTTCAACAATTTCTCAGGAGGTCCCTGACCAATGGTCGACATACACTACTTCATATTCGTCCTAAACGCAGACACCGCCTTCATCTCCATCCTGATCTTCGGACTTGCCTTCGCCATGCTGAGGCTTGTCTACCGGATGTGGAGAGGAAGCCAAAGGTGCCCGCATTGCGGAGAGCTCTACCGCGCGCACCCGCCAGCAATAATCCAATCGGACCGGACACTACCGACGACTCTCTGGACTTAGCCCGCGACCAGACTCAGACTCTCCCTCTTCTCTTCTTTCTTTACGAAGGAATCCAAGCGCAAAATCTCTCGCGTGCCGTTCAGTGCCCCGATGCTTCCCTGTTACACTTCTCAAATGATGATAGAATTCATGAATGATAATGTAGGGGTCATACAGGTACTCTTGAGTAGAGATGTAGATTGTCTTCTCACGGTTGCTGTAGCAGCCCAAGGCCGCATTCTCTCCTTTGGGCAGGCCCATCCGTAGCATCGGCTTCTCCACACGATAATACCGGCTCAGCTCTTCCAGCGCATCGTCGGGGGTCCTATTGACCTTGATCAAGCGGACGATCCGGGCCTGAAAACTCTCTTCCAGCCGACAGCACGCCACCTGACGCCTCCGATGGGTTTCTAATGAACCCTCATTGGCGCTTTTGATCTTCATCTTCGTTGATTTTCGAGTTTCTTGCTTATTCGGGTGTTCTCTAATGATGTCCGAGGCAAAGACTCTAAGCCGTGGCGCGTCAAGAGCAGCAAGCTAGGGCGTGCAGGATGTCGCTGTGGGAGAGAGTTCGCAGCTTACTGGAGGGTCATCCGGAAAGACTGCAGGTCGCACGGGCAATGGTCAAAAACGGATTATCCGTTAGAAACGGAAGGGTCTACCTGAATGAAATAGAAATCGCTCACGCGCGGCTTGCTCGGGTCGCCCATGTCGACCGAAGGACGGTCGGAGAAACTGTTCAAGTGATCGAACACGACCCTCACCTGGGAGAAATTTTTCGGAGCCTGGGCTCGGCCGGGCCGTCGCTGCGGGGTGTGGCAAAACAACTGGGGCTCGGCGTGATCGAGATTTCTGCTGATGACGCCCACGGCATAGGAATTCTCGCTGGAGCCTCCAGACTCCTAGCCGACGCGGGGTTGAGCGTGCGCCAGGCCCTTGTCGGCGACCCCGAATTGGACCCAGAACCCAAGCTCACATTGATCTGCGATCGTTCAATCCCTGGAACTGTAGTTCAAGCTATGCTGAGGGTAAGAGGAATTTCCAGAGTGACAGTCGGGTGACACGGTGTCTTCCGCTCTTCCACCAATTAGCGATAACCGGTTAGAATTATATCCCGCGTTTCCGCTGCCTCCCCAAGGACCCTGCTTGAGCGAGAGTGGAGACGAGTTTTTCCCTGAATGGTTCCGGAGGCGTTGGAGATATCCAATGCCTAACTGGTTGGACGAATTCGAAAAGAGTTTCGAGGAGATGTTCAAGGACCTAGAACTCCCCAAGGAAATGGTTCGAGAAAGAAAACAACCTGGGGGCGGGTCGGCCCGCGAAACAGGTCCCTTCGTGTACGGTTATTCATTTAGCGTCGGCCCGGACGGCAAACCCGTCGTTCGAGAATTTGGGAATGTCAAACCTTCTATGAAGAAAGGAGCATTTGGCCAGCCCCGGCCCGGGCTAGATGTCAAAGATGAACGAGAACCCCTAGTCGACGCCATAGTCTTGAATGATACCGTGAAGGTTGTCGCGGAACTGCCCGGTGTAGAAAAATCTGACATTAATCTGGAATGTGACGGAAAGTCGCTGACTCTGAGAGTCGAGAACGCCAACAGAAGGTACTACAAGCAACTCGACCTACCCGTAGAAGTAGACCCTGATACTTCAAAGGCGTCATACAAGAACGGTGTCTTAGAGCTAATACTAACGCGAAAGAAACCAGGTCAGAAACCACGGCAGATTAGAGTCGAATAGCCACCATCCTCTTGCAAAGATATCGGCACGTTCGCTGAATTGAGCCTTTGAGAAATTTCGGACTAGGCCAGTTGGGCGACGGTAACCGGTCTGGGCTTGGCCATCAAAGCCAACGCTTCTTTGAAGATAGGCCGATAGGCGATTCCATACATGATGAGCCCGTGCTTGCCCTCAAAGTCCAGCCGTCTCACAACTCCTTCTAGTTTCATACCATTCCGCAGGTCTGACTGTTTACAATCGACCAGAAGGACCCGGTTCTCCGACAGCAACTCATAGTTTGAAGTCCATCGTTGTTTCAACGGGAGTTTCATGAAGCTCTTCAGCTTGGCCACACGTGGAAACTGCTTCTTGATCATGTGACCAGTGCAGTCACTGGCGAGACACTTCTCCCTCGCGGGGTAGTAGATTCGGTTGCATCCATCACAGAGGCTTATCGTATAGCCATTGTTAGCCAGTGACTCGATCTCACCAACAAATCGCGGGATCTCGATCCTCTGCCTAATCCGAGAAAGTCGAGCCTTGATCAAGTCTTGGTAGGTGTCAATCTTGATCTCGGTCTTTCGTTTGACGTAGTCGTCCATCCCTACGACTCTCCCCCGCTTTGACTCTATCGCGTCTTGGACTGTAAACCATGTGGCGTTCGAGTAAGCGCCCGACCCGTAGGAAACACCCAAGACTTGGTCGCCTGGTTCGCTAGCATCGAACACGCTGCATAGTGAGACCATTGTCGATGCGGCGTAAGTGTTGCCGGTGTGGAGCACTGTAAGCCAAGGTTTCACTTTTCGGTCGATATCCTGTTCTGTAAGCCGCATTCGCTCCATCAATTCCGGGTCGTCCACGTAGGGAATTTTTTCCTGTGTCAATGCCGTGCATGTTTTCATGGGCAAATAGCCCGATGGTTGGTGAAAGGTAATAGCATCGAAGTCCTTGAGAGATACGTCGTCGTTCTTACGCAGAAGGTTTGAGATCGCCCCGATGACATGGGACATGTAGGCCTCCACTGTCGTTCGTCCGAAATGCTTGGGATAGGGTGATTCGTCGCGTCTCCAAAAGTCCATGAAGAGGCTTGAATATGGCGCCACATCTTCAACGGTAGCAACCAGGTCCGACTTGCCCAATACGAATGCGGCGGCACCGGCCCCCGCGGAGTATTCGAGTGGATCTCCCTTCTCGGCTTGCGCCACGTCGGCACCAACTGCCAGGCCGTACCTTATCCGGCCGCTCCTAATCTCGGCGTCGACAAATCCGACGCCCTGCATGCCGCTGTTGCATGCTCCTTCCAGGTCGGCGATGAAGACGTTCTCGCCAATGCCTATGAACGAGGCAACATGTCTTGCAATTGTTCCTACAGCATAGGGTTTCGACTCGGAGCCGACAGTTACGCTACCGACTTCCTGTGGGGATATTCCCGCCATCCGAATGGCATTATCTGCTGCCTCGGTCGCTATTGTAATCGTGTCTTCTGAGTGTCCGGCGAGGCTCTTCTCTCGGAGCAGAAGGCCGTGCCGAACCTTTTCCAGTACTTTCTCAAGTTCTCTACCGCTCTTGTGCTCCCGCTCTCGGACGACCTTTGCTGTCTCGATACGCTCCCACGGAATGTAGACCCCATATCCTACGACTCCGACCTTACTGTGACTCAAACCTAGAAGACCGTCCGTCCGACCCCTGAACTCGTATCCTTAGAACACTTTCTTCGTCCCCCAACGCTATTTAAAATTAGCCGGGGGTTTTCACAGAATTTAGTCAAAACGCTCACAAAACTTGTCGAGGCAATTCCTTTCCGACTGCAGAATAGGAGCCCCTTACTGGGTTCAATAGTATCGAAACCAGGCGATACTCCGCCTAGTTACACGCTACTTTTGCCGTTCCGCGTCCTGCATTCCTTGCTAACCGCGAATCGAAGGACGATTGACTGTGTTTTCAAGCGTGCCAAGGACGATCCTTGTCACGATGTCACTGCTTTCATTCCTATTTCTAACGGGATACGCCGCGGCCCTCAGCTCCTCGCCCAAGATCCCGACGAGTTTACCACTTGCCGCGGTGAATGGTCCTCAAAAAACGATCGTCATACTGGTAAGGTTCTCAGATCAGTCCAACAGCACCACTTCCAACCATGTCGCGAACATTCTGTCATCCATGAACAACTACTACTCAGAGGACTCCTACGGTACGACTTCCCTTGTTACGACTATGATTCCGAGTAGTGCGGCGTGGTATCTTCTTCCTCAAACGATGAGTTGGTACGGCGTCGATTCCGCCCAGTCAGACAATCAACTTGTGAACGATGGACTTCAGGCTGCACAAAACGCGGGAATCGATCTCTCCCAGTACAAATTTGCTTCCATTGTGCACGCGGGCAATGATGAAGCCATGACCCATGTCGCTTCAGATATCCACTCTTACACAATCCAAGGGTACCCGTTTGCGACCGGGCCGCTAACTTCGATCAAGATTTCGACGTCCGTCGTGGCAGAATCAGACCCTATGGGAGTATATGCGCACGAGTCAGGCCACTTGCTCGGCTTACCAGACCTATACGACTTGACCGGTTCGATAGACCCCGTAAACAACTTCGTGGGATATTGGGAGATCATGTCACTGGGAGAGTGGAATCCGAACACGGGGAACCCCTTGATCGCTCCGGGGACTTATCCGTCACTGCACTCGGTGTGGACTAAGCTTCAGCTCGGTTGGTTGTCGGGACCTCAAATTGCCAATGTCACATCCGGTAACGCCAAGAACATTACTCTCTCAAACTTGGAACAGTCTTCAACTGGAGTGCAAGTTGTCAAGATTCCCATCGCATATAACGCAGATGGGAAGATGACCTATTACCTTCTCGAGATGAGGAGTAAACTTGGCACCTACGATCCGTACTTGCCATTTCCTTCGTCATATCCAGGTGCAGGGCTTTTGATCTACTATGCCAACGATAGTATTGCTCCTGGGCATGGCAATCTCAAACTCGTGAATGCACATCCTGGTCAGAGCCTGAGCTACGCCCCATTCGGCCCGTGCACAAGTCCTTGCGTTAGCAACAATACTTTCTGGGACCGGACTAATTTTGTCAAGGTGATAATCTCCAGCACGAACTCGACAGCCTTCTCGCTAACCGTTGACAGAACCTCTGCGCCTGCACTCTTGCTTCAGGTTTCAACGAGCCCAGAAACACCTGGAGTTTCCGTTTCGATCGATGGCATCAATGGAACTTCCGACTCCTCGGGCGAGGTCAGGCTACCTGTCAAGTATGGTCCTCATGTGGTATATGTTCAGCCCAAGATTCCGTTAAGTGTAGGTTCGACCACCATAACGGTGGGACTGACGAATGCCTTCAGCAGTTGGGATGATGGGTCGACGACGAATCCACATGGGATCTCAGTATTCAAGGACACAATCCTGACAGCTTACTATCGCATTACCGTCGCGCCCTCGATGACGACAGCTGCTATCGCTCTAGGCATTCTCGCGGTTATAGTTGTTGGGGTAACAGTTCACCGAAGACGAAAGAGGTCAAAGCCGCAAGCAATTGCCGCGTCCATCCTAGCACCTGCTCCCACAGTTCGCACAATGAGTTCATCGTCTCCTCAGTCGACTGTGAGCACGGTGCAATCATTCCCAAGGAACGATGGTCTTTCGGGAAAGACCGTAGAGGGTGGCGAGAGCCCCGATGGCTCCTAATCCCAAGCCAAACCAATTGCCCATACCATCATGAGAAATGGTTTCGACTATCGAATTCTGCCTGACATAAATCGTGTACAGGACCACTTTAGATTCCGTGCCCGCGGCATTGTCAAAGATTAGGTAATAAGATCCTGAACTCTTCAAGGGGACTTGTATTGTGGAGTTGGAAATTGACCCCTGGTAAATGCAGCCTAAATGTCGATAGTCGCAGTCTGAATTGTTTACAGGTGAGATTCGAAAGTCCAGTTGAGAAAGTCCGCCTGCTTCGTTTGTTATTGTCATGTTGATGACGAGAGTCGAATTCGCTTCCGGGACGACTGAGACATTGATGGCTTTTCTCGAGGTCAGTCCCGCGGCAAGAGTCAACTGCGGTGGCGCTGCCAAGTTCCGCGTCGAAACAGTCTGGGCATCGTGCGGATTGGGTATGCCGTAGTAGGCGGTCAGACCCAGAATAATGAGGAGAAGTCCGGCTAAAACCGGTAAGAGCCGCATTTGCTTTAGGGCTCGCCCTCCTCCATGTCCCCTAGATGTCGGAACTCTTCGATCTGGCTTAGTCTTCGCCTCATCAGGCTGTTTTCCAATTCGCTCTTCAAGAGCCCAAAAATGTCGCGGTGAATCTCGAGGAAGCTCGACCCTGTTGGGTCCCTTGGCCTATCGATTTCTATGTTGACGATGCTCTTGATCTTGGCTGGCCTAGTTGTAAGAACAAGAATCCTGTCTGCTAGCTCAATTGCTTCGGGAAGATTGTGTGTAACTAGGAGGAAAGTCTTCTTCGTCTTCGCATGGATTTCCGCGACTTCTTGTCTGAGCGCCCCGGCCGTAAACTCGTCGATTGCGCTGAACGCTTCGTCCATCAACACCACCTCCGGGTCGATTGCCAGGGCTCTGGCTATTCCAACGCGCTGTTTCATCCCGCCCGACAGTTGTTTGGGGTATAGGTTTTCGTTCCCACCGAGCCCTACAATTCCCAGAAGCTCTCGGGCGACAGGGGCACGCCTCTCCTTCTTCCATCCTTGTGCTTGGAGACCAAATTCCACGTTCTCTTGAACGGTTTTCCAGGGCAAGAGGGCGAATGTCTGAAAGACCATGCTAATTTTCGGGTGCGGTTCGGTGACTACGTTCCCCCGGAACCTGACTTGTCCGGACGAAGGCCTGTCTAGGCCAGCGATCATCCTCAACAGGGTAGACTTGCCACAGCCGCTCGGCCCGACGATGCAAACGAATTCTCCTTCGTCGATATGGAAGCTGATATTGTCTAGGGCTGTTAAGTTCTGAGGAGGATCGCTGTAGACCTTTGAAACATTTGCCAGTTCCACGTGCATGGTCTAGGCTCTCCATCTGTGGATGCGCCTTTCTAGACGTCCGAAGAACGCGCGGTCCATGAGCAGAGTGACAAACCCTACGGTCATTATCGCCGCTAGCCCATACGTCAAAGAGTGTTGCCCGCCGAGCGAAGTGCTGATGAAACTCCCTATTCCCGCGACGCTCGCGATCAGTTCAACAGCAAGTAGTACATTCCAGGCGAATTCGAAAGACAAGCGGAGCCCAGTCAACATGCTTGGAAAGATTGAGGGCAGAATGATGTCTGAGAACGTTTGAATTCTTCCCGCTTTGAAAATCGAGGCGACGTGGAAGTAGTCTGCGGGAATCTCCGTTACCCCTTGACGGATCGTGAAATAGATGGGGAAGAAGGAGCTGAACGCGGATATTGAAATCGCCGCAACGTTTCCGGGGCCGACGACTCCGATGAGTAATGTCAGAATCGCAAGGTCGGGCAAGGCTCCGATCAGCATGATTACAGGCGTCAGGGCCTGGTCGAGTTGGCTTCTCAAACCGACGAGTAGCCCCAGCGGCAAGACTATTGCTAGTGAGAGGAGTATTCCCAGCGCAACATTGACGAAGCTTTGAGCGACTCGTTCAATGAACATTGGGGTCCCTCCAAGTTGGAGGAGAGTTAGGGCAACAGCGTGGAGAGGTGGGAGTTTATCCTGAGGGACAATTCTCAGAACACTGACGATTTCCCAAAGACCGAAAATGAGAGTGAAAGAGACGAGCCATGTGGGAGCTCGCTTTCGCGAGGCCTGTTTGACTCGGTGGAACTCCCTGGCCCCGACTAAGGGAAGCCTCACCCTAAACCAACAGCCTCCGTGGAGAGTGCCGGTTCCCCCCGTCAGAACTAATTAGGTTTGGAACCTGAACTAATGCGAGTACAAGCCCGTTTCAGCCTTGCAGACCGTTTTGAAGGGTAGACCGTTTACAGGCGGAGCTGAAAGAAAGAGGGCCCCGGGCATTTCATTTTGACTCGTCCCAGTCCAAAACTCGGCGCCCGATAGGTTTGGGACGCATCCGTGCAAACGCGTGCAACTTGAAGTGCGGGAGGCACAAGTGCTCAATGCCAGGACCTGAGGTATCTTTCCTGTTTGGCAGTTAGCTTGTCGATCTGCCTTCCAAAGGCTCCAAGCCTCTCCCGAGCAACCGCCAGGTCAATTTCATCTGGAACTTTGAGGAGCTTAGGCGGAAGAGATTTTCCTTTTAGTTTTAGGTATTCAGCGGATAGCGCTTGGTCGGCAAAACTCATGTCCATTACTTCGGCGGGATGTCCGTCCGCTGCGGCCAAATTGACCAGCCTTCCCTCTGACAGAAGGTAAAGCCTTCTTCCGTTCGGAAGGGTGTACTCGGTCACTTCAGGTCTAGCCTGGCGTTTCCGCACTGCGACCCTTTCCAGATCCCTCACGCTGACCTCCACGTTGAAGTGCCCCACGTTGCATAGGATCGCTCCGTCCCGCATTTTCATCATGTGTTTTTCGGTGATGACGTCAGTGTCTCCAGTTGCAGTGATGAATAGGTCCCCCTGTTCGGCTGCCGCTGTCATGGGCATGACGCCATATCCCTCCATTAGCGCCTCCAGAGCTCGTACAGGGTTTACCTCGGTCACTGTGACTCTCGCCCCGAGCCCTTTCGCTCTCTCCGCGACTCCTCGACCGACCCAACCGTAGCCCGCCACGACCACGTCACGGCCCGCGATCATGAGATTTGTGGCACGCATGAAACCTTCTAGTCCTGATTGCCCTGTGCCGTATCTGCTGTCGAACAGGTACTTTGTTAAAGCGTCATTTACTGCGAGCACGGGGAACCTCAATCGGCCCTCGGCCTCCATTGCCCTGAGGCGAACTATTCCCGTCGTCGTCTCCTCGCAGGCTCCCAAGATCTTCCCAGTGAAGGAATCGCCCCTCATGTGGGCCGCGATGGTCAGTTCGGCGCCGTCATCGATCAGAATGTCCGGACGCGTATCGAGAACCCTTCCCACGTTCGTGGCTTGCTCCTTCGGAGTGACGCCCCTCCATGCGAACACTTTGACTCCTGATTCCGCTAGAGATGCGGCTACATCGTCTTGAGTTGAAAGAGGGTTGCTTCCGGTTATAGCCACTACTTCCGCACCGCTTTCTTGGAATGTTTCTGCCAATACGGCAGTCTTGGCTTCAAGGTGAAGGCACATTCCGATCTTCTGACCCTTGAAAGAGTGGGTTTTTGCGAACCGCTTTCTGATTCGCGCTAAAACGGGCATGTTGTCTTTTGCCCATCGCATCTTGACCCGGCCCATCGGAGCAAGTGATGGATCCTTTACCACGCTCAATTCTCAGCGCTCCCGTCTGGCTCGGTGATACAGTATATCACTTATCAGTTCAATCGTCTTGTTTTGCCAGAACCGGGAAAGATTTTTCTAAGGCCGGACGGGAGGTGGAATATGGGAGTTCTACCCGACCAAGGTTTTCGGGCAAAGGTCACTAATACAGACGTTGCCGTCACGTTTCGGGACCTTATTCTACTGCCGGGATGGACGGAAGTCGAGCCTTCCCAGGTCCAACTTTCCAGTCAAGTCACGTTGCACCATTCGTTGAACATCCCCTTCGTTTCTAGCCCGATGGACACGGTCACCGAGAGCGAGATGGCAATCGCGATTGCTAGGCTCGGCGGGTTGGGAGTCTTGCACCGCAATTGTAGTGCGGAGGAGGAAGCCGAGATGGCGCGGAAGGTAAAACGGGCGGAGTCCCTCATAATCAAGGATGTCATAACTATCGGGTCAGCCGAGACGGTGAAGTACGCTACCGAACTTATGCAAAAGCACAACATTTCAGGGCTGCCGGTGGTTGAGGGTGAGACCCTTGTAGGGATTGTCACGGGCCGAGACGTTAGGTTCGCGGATCCAGGCCTCTTAGTGAAGGACGTGATGACAAAAAGGGTCGTGACAGCTCCCGCGGAGACGACTATTGAGGGTGCGAAAGAAATTCTACACAAACACCGCGTCGAGAAGCTCCCCCTCACGGACGCCCAGGGCCGATTGAAGGGCTTGATTACCATCAAAGACATCCTCCTTAGAGGCAGGTTTCCCAATGCCGCCCGGGATGAGAATGGACAGCTACTGTTGGGAGCCGCCGTATCACCATTTGATTTGAAGCGAGCTAAGAAACTCGACGAGATCGTGGACATTCTAGTGATCGACGTTTCACATTTTCACAACGCGAACGTCTTCGCATCCACGAAGAAGATCCTGGAAGAGGTGGAAGCTGACGTGGTGGTTGGCAGTATCGGCACGTACAAGGCGGCCGAGGACATACTGACAAAACTGGAGGGGATCGCTGGCTTTAGGGTCGGAATAGGTTCGGGGTCGATCTGCACAACAATGGAAGCCACAAAAGCCGGGTCGCCGACAGTGTACGCCACTGCACAAGTCGCCGACGCAGCACGAACCTATGGGTCGAAGGTACCCATAATCTCAGACGGTGGGATACGAGGCCCAGGAGATGCCGCTGTGGCTCTATCGCTCGGGGCATCGGCGGTAATGATCGGGAATCTGTTTGCCCGATGCCGTGAAGCACCTGGAACCCTGATTGCGATAGGAGGACGATATTACAAGCAGTACCGAGGAATGGGCAGCCCTTCCGCGATCGCCAAGCGGTTTTCTGCGGACCGGTACGGCGTCCCGTCAAAAGGATTGCCCGAGGGCGTGGAGGGCTGGGTTCCCTTCAAGGGAGAAGTGAGTGTTGTCGCTCAAGAATTGACTGCCGGGCTTCAAGCATCTATGGGATATGCGGGAGCCAGAACGATTCCTGAACTGTGGGACAAAGCAAAGCTGGCAGCGATTACCGCGTCAGGTTCAGAGGAGGCCCGTCCCCACGATATTCTACTTCCCTCCGAATCACAGGAAAGGGTCTAACCGCCGAAAGACTCCGCGATCATGAACAAACCTACGGCTTGGAGACTCTCAAAGCGTCGGGTTCCTAAGAAGCCCTCGTGCACGAAACACGGCCCCTATGATGGAGATTATTGCCCTCAATGTTTTGAAAAAGCAATGGGGTCGTCAACTCCGCAGACCGGTACGTGATCAGGTGAACCCGGGAAGACTTGAATATCCCCGGCGAAGCTGCCATCCAGCGTCAAGATGACCAGTTCCAAAGCCGCAATGGTTTCACACGCACGGACCGATCCGAAAATAGCTGACTACTCGAATGACTTCGAACGGCTGGAGAAAATGGAATGGGCTTTTTCGAAAAAGGATGTCAACCATTTTCGACTTGTTTTGGAGAGCCGTCCAAGTCTCTTCCTAAGAATCCACGCAGTCTGTATGCTCGCCGACTTGAAGGACGAAAACGCCGTCCCACCGCTGGCCAAGGTCTTGCGCGAGGACGAGAGTCCACTTGTGCGTCATGAGGCCGCCTTCGTCCTCGGACAATTAGGATTCAAGTCTTCAATCCCCTCGCTGATGGAGGCAATGTCAAGGGATGAGAGCGTGCTCGTTCGCCACGAATCGGCCGTCGCACTGGGCTCGATAGGGGACGAAAGCGCCAAAGATGGGCTTGAAAGAACGGTAAAAGACCTAGACGAGGATGTTAGGTACTCGGCCGAGATTGCGCTCGCCGACCTTGCGTTTCTCAAGCATCTCCGCAGCAGAGTCAAGTAGATTGTCTAGGGAATGAAGACCCAGACCTCCAGAGTGGGGCAGGTCCCTCTCAAGACCCGGGGGAAAAAAACCGGAATTATCATAAGGTCCGAAAAGGGCCAGACCACGTTAGCCATTCTCGCAGAGCTTGGGCTAGTCGACCACTCGTTCAAGATTAAACAGTCCGATACAAGGCTAAAGATCCCATTATCCAGAAGACCGTCGAAAGATGATTTGGAATCGATCGAGGACAGAATCGGGGATTTCTCTGTCGCCATAGACGATTTCGAACCCCACTCAAAGAAACCAGACTCGCTAGAGGACGCCCTCTCGCTCCTTCCGCCCGCCGCAGTGGCAGATGTTCCAAGAGCCTTTGACATTGTAGGCGATCTTGCGATCGTTGAGCTCACACCGAATCTTGAACCATTCCAAAACATAATCGCCAATGCTCTGATGGAAGTTCACAAAAACGTGAAAGCAGTCTACGGGAAGGCTGGGCCTGTAGCGGGCGAGGAGCGCGTCAGACCCCTAAAACACCTTGCGGGAGATAACAGAACGTCAACAGTACACCGCGAATTCGGCTGCATGTTCAAGGTAGACATTGCCAAGGTCTTCTTCAGCCCCCGTCTTTCGCAAGAGCACAAACGAGTGGCTGAACTCGTTCAACCAGAAGAACATGTTATGGACATGTTCGCTGGAGTTGGGCCCTATTCCGTCCTCATCGCCAGGAACAAGGCGAGAGTGACCGTCGACGCTGTTGATATCAACCCTGATGCCGTCGGACTCCTGAAAGAAAATGTTAAGGTCAATCATGTTGACGAGAAGGTCAGGGTCTGGGGTGGAAACGTTCGAGACATCGTCCCGACTCGGGACCTACTTGGTTCCGCATCGCGTGTGATTATGAACCATCCTTCCCAAGCAAAATTATTTGTCGACACTGCCGCCCAGGCGCTTAGGCCTACCGGGGGGATCGTCCACTACTACACCTTTGCAGAGGGCACCGAGGCAGAGCATTTCGCCGTTGGCGAATTAGAAGATAACCTGGAGAGGGTTGATTGGAACATCGAACAAACGTTGCTTGTGAAGAAGGTCCGGGGAATCTCACCCCTGGCATGGCAAGTTGTGGTCGATGCTGAAGTCGGGCCAGCTTAGACATGCCACGCTGACAGCTCGGCCAGAATCTTTTGTCGTGGGTTCTTCAACCTCTCGATTAGCGTACGGGGAAGGTCGATAGACGCCTTGTTAGCGTGAACCATAAGGGTCCGGTCGGAAAGAAAACCGCTCTTACGAATCACCATCTCTCGTGCGTCGACTAGGTTCAGGCCCTTCGCACCTTCACCCTCCACAACGAAAGACTCCTCTCCGACTTTGAGTACGAGTCGGCCACGCCCGGAGTCGGTCATCAGTACGCGTCTGAGCGACGTGGGGAGATCGACTAGCCCATGAGTAGCCCTTACCCCGACAACGCAGTTGCCTTTTAGCGACAAGTGATCGTCCTTTGTGAGTTCTATGGTGCCTTCGTGGGTGGATAGAATGTGTGGATCTCCATATGCTTCAAATTTGAAGCGCACTGAGTCTTCCATCCGAACTCAACCGGATGCCTGAGTCACCAGTCATCCATATAATCTTCAATACCGTCAGATCGCTTCTGCTGAAGAGATTGTCGTATGAGTAACACGTCGGACTTTGGAGAGAAACGCCGAACTCTCGTTGCAGAATTGAAGGCCGAGGGGATTCTCAAGTCAGAACAGGTTATCGCGGCTATGGAAATAGTCCCGCGGGAGTTGTTCGTTCCCGACGATTTGAAGGCGCATGCATACGAGGATGTGCCTCTTCCCATCGAGCATGGTCAGACCATCAGCGCGCCACACGACCCGGTTCCAACCGGTCGGGCGACACATGGTCGCCATAATGGATGAGGCTGCGATACTTCAACCAGGGCAGAGTGTGCTGGAGATCGGCGCGGGCAGTGGATACCATGCGGCAACGATTGCCGAGATTGTCGGTGCCGGAGGTCGAGTTTACACGGTGGAAATTATCGAGAGTTTGGCCCGTGTCGCTCGCCAAAACTTAGAGAAGGCAGGATATTTGGATCGTGTAAGAATCTTAAACGGCGACGGTTCTCTTGGCTATCAAGAGAACGCTCCATACGATAGGATCATTGTGACGGCAGCTGCTCCAGAAATTCTTCCGGGTCTTCTGGAGCAGCTAAGCTCCGAGGGAATTCTCGTGATTCCAGTGGGCGGCCGATCCTTTCTTCAACAATTGTTCAGAGTGAGAAAGCAAGAAAGCGGAAGAGCGCTTGTAGAGAACTTGGGAGGGGTGGCCTTCGTTCCCTTAGTCGGTGAGAAAGGGCACAGCATATAGAGCGCTCATTTGAAAAACGCCTCAAGTGTTTTCTCCGGGGTGCTTGCCTTTCCAGCTTCCTGCTTCGCCGCTAGGTCCGGCGAGGGAGATGACGCGCGAGCTATCGCGGTGCGTACTCGCTCTTCGCTGAAATCTCTTTCTCCACACAAGAAGTTGACTAGTTTTTCAACCTCCGGCTTGTTCCACTGAATATTGTAGTGGTCGGTCACTTGCGGGTGAAGGAAGATCTCGCGTATTCTCGCGATCTCTCGAGGCGGGACGATTTCTGGCTTGGAGGCGGCAATTTTCTCGATGGACCCGTACTCGGTCAATAGCTTCAGAGCAGTTTTGGGTCCTATTCCTTTGAATCCTTCCGGATTGAAGTCTGTTCCAAGAAGTATTCCTAGCTCGATCAATTGTTCTCTTGTAAGGGATAAGTTGTGCAGCGTTTGTTGAAGCTCGAGAAATTCGGGTTCGATCTGGACGTAGGCCTGCCTCAAGGGAAGCTTCCTCTTACCCGTTATGGTAAGGTTTCTGACGAGCCGTGGCGCTCCGAACAGTAGTGAGTCATAGTCTTGGCTGACTGCCGACCAAACCGCATCCTGAGCGGCCATGTGGGCCGCCTGCGCCTCGCCTTCGGAGGGTGCCTGCACCCACGGGACACCCATCAGCTCGAGTAGTTTCTTGGAGTCGTCCAGCATCGTGTCTCTAAGCCGGCCAGTTGCCTGGGCGTACTTTTTTGCTTCTTGGACGGCTCCTTTCGAGACAGCCGCTTCGTATCTTACCGTTGCAATTTCCTTTACCTGGGCTCTTCTCCTGACTTCTGTGTCCTTCAAGGAGGGTGGTTTTCCGTCAAACACATAGACCAGTCTGATTCCTCTCTCTGCTAGGTTCGTCGTTCTATAGAGCAGTCCACTGAGATGGCTCGTGACGCGTCCTTCTTTGTCCATCAACGGCTCCCCAGTTGGCCCGCGGATGATCGCCAGAAACTGGTAGAGCGCGTTGTACGCGTCTACGGCAAATGTATTTCCGGATAGGTCGTCTAGCGAGACCTTTGTCTTTTGAACGAGTTCTCCAAGGTCGACTCCCAAGGTTTGACCATCATTCCCAAGCTAGCGATGCTTGTGTCTTGTGCTCACTCTTAGGTTCGCCATGCGATTCGCCGTCAATGCGGCTACCGCTCCCGCGCCCACACCGCCGTCGATGTTGACCACCGTCAGACCTAACGAGCAGGCTTGCAACATTGCGGCTAAGGCGGCGATTCCCTTCTCCCCGAACCCGTAGCTGCGTGAGGTCGGCACCCCAATCACGGGGATATCAACGAGCCCCGCAACGACGGTCGGGAGCGCCCCTTCGCGTCCTGCGACTACGAGCAAGATGTCAGCGTCCCACCGCAAGAGCTCTTTCAAGGGCTGGAATAACCGGTGTAGCCCAGCTACTCCAACATCCTGGTACATTCTAACATTGCTCCCCATTTCCTGCGCAATAACCATCGCCTCCTCGGCGACGGAGATATCAGACGTCCCCGCAGTCAAGATTCCAACCCTCCCTCCTCGCGCCTTTTCCATTCGTTGACTTCCTTTTCGAGCCCTAACTAGTATGATGTGAGATCTTCTGAGATATTCGGCTCGCCCTCCGTCAGGAAGATGGTTTCTTACGGCTTCCAAATGCGACGGGCTCGCACGACTTATGATCGCCGAACCCGTTTTCTCCAACATCTTTCTCGCAATCAATCCGACGTCCTCGGGATCCTTGCCCTCTGCGAGTATGACTTCCGGAATCCCCTTCCTCGCCTGCCGGCCAACGTCTAGCCTCGCAATCTCTCCAACCCTTGCGAGAGCCAACATCTGATCCCTTCTTCCACCGCGGACTAATGCAGATTGGAATCTTGACATCGATCTTCGGTCATTCGCCTTCAAGCTTCTTAGACGTCCACAGGGGGGACAGTTTAAATTATCACCAATCCTGCTTTGCATAAGAATGCTACAAGCCCCCGACCCAAATCTATCAAAGAAGATAGAGGAAGCTTTAGGCTACATTCGAGGACTCGACGGAACTGTTGTCGCGCTCTCTGCGGGGGTCGACAGTTCGCTTGTAGCCTTTCTCTCCAAGAGAGCCCTAGGCCGAAAGACTGTTGCAGTAACTGGTGTTTCCGAGTCTCTTTCGCCCGAGGAACTCAATGCGGCCAAACGCGTTGCGTCCGAAATTGGGATTGAACACTTTGTTGTTGAGACTAGCGAACTATCAAACCCATCTTATCTGGCGAATTCGGGAGATCGGTGCTATTACTGCAAACAAACCCTCTATGTCGAGCTAGAAAAGGTCGCGAGACGACTTGGTTACGACTTCATCCTTGACGGGACCCAAACTGACGACATGCTCGACTTTCGACCGGGTCTCAAGGCAGCTAGGGAAGCCGGGGTGAAGAGCCCGCTATTACATGCAGGTTTCACGAAGAAAGACGTTCGAGAGGCCGCTCGCTGGTTTGGGCTCTCGGTGTGGGACAAGCCCGCAATGCCCTGCCTCTCTTCAAGGTTACCTGTCGGTGAATCCGTTACTGTCGAAAAGTTGAGGATGGTCGACAAAGCGGAAGCCTTCATCCGGAACACCGTCCCAATCAGGGAATTGCGAGTCAGGTATGACAATGGAGCCGCGAGGATTGAGGTGCTTCCGCATGAACGGAGCCTTTTCTTTCAGGAAGAACTGATGACGCGGATCGATGGAGAGCTCCGAAAACTTGGGTTCTTGAGCATATCGCTCGACCTTCGAGGCTATTCTAGATCGGGTTCTTCACGAGATTATATCCTGCCGATGAGACAATCCACCGATACCGACTAGTCGACAGCAACCAATTTCCGGAGGGACGGTGTAGAGAAAATCTTTCTTTCACCGATACGCCAGCAAGACGATGAGGCTTGAAGACAACTGCCCGTTTGCGGCACGAAGGTACACAAATCCGGTTCTGTCGAAACTTTCAGTCCCAATGCGGTTTCGGCACAGCTTTGGCACCCTACGGCTTATCGCTATTCTACGATGATCGCTAAGAAACGTACCGGGTAACCGATCACTTCTTAAGCTGAAGTGCAGCCAGTGGCGGCTTTACCCAATTTGCCAAAACTAGGTAACCCAGACCTGTCCCTCATCGCTGATAGAGTGCGGCCGCAAACTTGGTCCCTTTACCAAACCATTCGAAAGCGACCCCTTGCTATGAAGGGGGTAACGATGGAGGTCAAGTACAACAAGCGAAACAACGAGGTCGAGTCCGCCTTCTACTACGAGGGACGGATGCTCTTCCACCTTCATGCGAGAGACGGAGATATTACAGCTACATTCCACGCGGACACCGATGTCCGCGAGAAGATTGCGAACGACGAACTCGTCGAGAAGACACTGCGAGACCAGGTCAAGGCTAGGCCATGGTCCAACTTCCCAATCCATTCGGCAAAGGAATTCGGCTCGTTTCTAGGACTCGTCCGGGCTAAATACCGATTCATTCATGATGAAACAATCGGTGTCCCTCCCATTCAAGAGCGACCCATAGCCGTCTGACGCTTAACGATCGCCAAATTGGCAAGCAAGACACTACCGAAGTCCTCTTTGGACAGGCTGAGCGAAGCCATCAAAGCGGCCGCGCTGGACTCCTCAGCAGCCGAGGTCGAGGCATCGGTAGCAGTACTTCTCATAGAAAACGATGCGCGCGAGGTCGAACTGCTTCTCGTGCAGAGAGTAGAGAGGAACGGGGACCCATGGTCTGGGCATATTGGGTTACCAGGCGGTAGGATCAAGGCAACAGACGATTCGCCCTTGGAAGCTTGCAAACGGGAGGTAATGGAGGAAGTTGGAGTTGACTTGAGGGATTCTCGTTTCCTAGGGGGCCTCTCCCCCAACTATCCATCCAACAGGCCGGAACTTAAGGTCCAGCCATTTGTCTTCAGGTTGGAACATCGTCCCAGAGTTTCAGTGGGTCCCGAGATCGTCAATGGCTTTTGGATCCCTCTTTCGAGGTTGCCCACTTTCGAGAGGCGTAGCGAGGTGGAGACTAGGCTGGGGAAGCGGTTCGTTGAATCCTTCTTCGTGAATGACAAGGTCGTGTGGGGGTTCACCTTTAGAGTTCTGGAAGAACTGTTGACACTCTACGCGAAGTCAACAGACGGGCTCAGCAAGTCGTGATCTTCCCAGCCCGGTCATCTTGCATGCTTCGCAAACCGCGGATACGGTTGGCTCACCACAGACTTCGCACTGTTTGAGTTGTTGTGGGGGCACGTTCGGTGCCGCGAGGTCGCGTAGCCGCAACATTGTGCGGTACGTGGAGCTAGATATGCCTGGATGGGCGATTTCCAGTTTGTTCAAGATCGATCTGAGTTCATTCCTCAGCGCTTCCGTCATGTAGGGACATGAGGCAGTCTGAAACTCCAAGCCGTTTGTATATCCGTACAGCGCAACTTCCCTCTCAGGAATCTGACAGAGAGGTTTGACTCTGGCCAAGAAGAATCCCCTGGGGTCCCGCAAGGCAGGGCTGAATCGCACGAACCTCTCAACATCCCCCTCGAATAGGTTCAGGAGGAACGTCTGAACGGTATCGTCAAGGTTGTGAGCCGTTGCGATTTTCGTTGCACCTACTTTCTTGGCGAGGAAGTTGATACCCTTCCGTCTCCAAACTCCACAGTAAGAGCACGCGGTAAGTCTTTCATCGTTCTTTCCACGCAGATAATCGTCGAGGTCTGATCCGAACAGTTCCTTGAAAGTGACGATCTCATGGTCGATTTCCAGTTCCTTACAATATTGCGATGCTAGAGACACTGCCTCTTCCCGGTAACCCCCTATTCCCTCGTCGACAGTCACGGCGGTCAACTTCGTGCCGGGGAACCTGGAAGAGAGTTTTGCGAGGATTGAGAGAAGCGTCATACTGTCTTTCCCCCCAGAGACGGCTACAGCGACGTGATCTCGCGGTTCGAACATCTTCCACTCGTTGATCGTACGTCTGACCTTTCTCTCCACCGAATCGCGGAAGCAATTCTTGCAGAGGCTGAGCCCCTCATACTCACGCCTGAAAAATCGGGGGTTCTTCGAACAAATGTCGCAGGTCACCTCGAGACTGGGGAAGACGCGCTATCCCCCCAAAAATATGGTCCCGAATCTTAGGTACGAAAAGACAAGGCTCAAGACCAATAGTGAGAGTGAGATTGCACTCGCGCTGATTCTCGCTAACCTTGTGTTCTTTACTCCTAATATTCTAAGAACCGTGTCAAAGTAGCGGTCTCCATCGAAAGGAAATAGTGGGAGCATGTTGACAATCGCGACGTTAATGAGTATTAGTATCATCCAGTTGAAAGCGGAAAACAGTTGATATGCCGAGACGATCGGGAGTCCAGGAACGCGGGATGCAAAATAGTTCGTCGTTATGATGCCTAGAACTGCGCGAGTTTGATTTGACGGGTCGCTGTGCGTTACGATAGAGCGATTCTGGCCATCGATCAGCTGGACAATTACCGTATGATTAGGAACCACTTTTGACATTACGTGAGCTAAGTCAGGGATAGACGCAGTGGCGGTCCCATTTATGGCAGTGATAACAGAATATTGAGGCAGGTTTGCTTGCTGCGCGCCACCTCCTTGAACAAGACTGGTAACTAGGACTCCGGATGGTGCACTGGAGAATAGTGACGCAGCTAAGATGAACACAAGCAGCCAGGTGACAACGTTGGTGAATGAACCCGCTGCGAACACTCTGAGCTTTGTCCTGTTTGCTCTTTTTGCAAGATTCTCCTCGTCTATCTCTACAAACCCGCCGGGTAGGAACAGAGCGAGAAATACTCCCGACGATTTGATCGGGACCCGGTCTAACACGCTAGCTATTCCATGCGCTACTTCATGGGGGATTAAAAGCACTGCAATCGAGAGTAGAATGTACGGAAATATCTCCCAGCTGATCGTCACACCCGGAAGGGGAATGATGAGTGATGTTGGGTTTGCTTGCGGGCTTCTTACGAGAAGAGCGTAAAGTCCCTTCGCGAAGAAGTAGATCGCCAGACCACTCAGTCCGATGCCCATGGCGGCTCCGATGTCGAAGAAGGTGAGCCAACCTCGACGCCATCTTGACCCGAGTCGTTCCATCCAATTGTTAAAGGCCGCTGTTTTCAGCATAATGTAGTACGGCCTTATGATCACACCGAATCTGTCGGCTTTGATCAGTACTCCAACCAGAAAAATTGCCACCCATATGGCTAGGTAGATTCCGAGCGGAATTAGCGAGTCTACGATGGAACTCAACAGATGTTCTGTCCAAACGGCCTAGGATTTTCCCGGCTCCCCGGGTCTCGTTTCATATTACTCTTCCGTTGTTTCCTCGTATTCTCAGCGTCCTTCGCAGTGCTGGGTGCTCCCGCGCCTGTCTCGACAGCTCCTCTTCGAACGTCGAATCATCTGGCACCTCAACCCTCATGAAAATTCCAGTTCGGCCGACTCTGTCTCTCCTTTGTAGGACCCGAATCCTTTCATTCACAATTTGCAAGCCCACGCCGAGCATGCTTGCGACGCGAGACTCTGAACCGACTATGCTCGACTCAACATGACCTTCTCTGTTAGGCTCAATCAGTGTGAGTCTCTTGGTACAACCGGGGACCCTCGCCTTGTCTAGCAATCCGCTCGGTCCGACGGCACCGCCAAACTTGTAGAATTCCGATTCCACTCGACGAAGAGGGATGAGTGGGATGGTCACCGATGTCAGGTGTTCGGGATCAAGATAGATGTGAGCTTTGGGCGAGTGTAAGGGGGTTGCTTGAGCTATTTCTCTGCTGAACGCCTCGAATCCCGCCCCCGAGAGCCTGCTCTCAACGAGCTGGGAACTAACGTTGCTCTGGACCAGAATGTCTATGTCACTATGCTCGTCAACATCGCCTCTAGCAAGGCTCCCGTGAACGAGCGTGATGCTCTCCCAGTCAAACAAGGCGGCGACAAGTCGATTTGCCCTGCTCCTCATTCGTTCGAAGTGGGACCAACGCTCTTTCGAGTAAACAACTCGCGCTTCTTGCAGTTGAGGAATACCCGGTTTCGGGGCGGACCCTCGACGCTTCGTGCTAAAGGGTCCCTCGGAACAAATCTTCTCGTCTTGAAACCGTCAAGTCTGAAATGGTTGAGCGCTCTTGAAACTTGACCCTTTGGACGCCTCGTATTAATGCGGCAGGAGTCATCTCTGTTCCTTGTCCCATGACTAATTCGGCAGCCGAGGCAAGCTCATCGGCGATCGCTACATTCTTGAACTTGAGTTCATACCCGAAAAGGTCCCTCTGTCCACGATAATCTACCATCGCATTCAACCCTGCTATACCGATGGCCTGTTCCACCTGCCCTCGGCGGAGGGGCCTGCTGTTAGTGTCGCAGACTATTACGCCAATCTTCTTGTGTGTTAACTTCAGAATTCTATCTCTCAGATTCCTTGCAGATCGGTCTGGGTCGGAAGGGAGGAGCGCATAGGACTCGTCACCTTCAACATTTGACTTGTCAACTCCCGCATTCAAACACGTGAATCCCTGCTTTGTTGTCACGATCAGTGCATCGCGTCCAGCTCTGGCAACGCGTCTTGAATCTCTGAGCACCAAGTCAACAAACTCGGCCTTCCGTCTTGTCTTCCTCGAAATGTTCTTGGCCAGCTTCGATGGGCGAACGTCGGCAAGTTCGACGATGCGTCCCTCCGCTTTGGAGAGAGCCTTCTGACCGATGACAAGAATGTCGTTTTCCTCCAGTATAGTTCCCTTACGAGACAATGAGACTATGATCAACGACGCGAGGTCAACGTCAGCTTCGATCAAGGGCAGTCCGACAACGGGAATTATTCGGACGGTCAATTCTTGTCGTTCGGCCGAGCGATGCAATATGAATAGTTTGTTTGAGTCACATCGCGAGTCACGAGTCCTTTCCAGCGAATGCGTCAGTAAGTTTATATTACATGACATGGGTCGATTCAGTCAAGGTTGACGTGCAGAGAACGACCGGTGGCCGTACGTTACGACTGCTGATTTCTCCCGTGTTGACCGTTTGAAAGGATAGAACGCACGAAAAATCGGAGGTGGAAAATGCAAATGGGTTACGAAAGAAGAGGCGGAGGCGGCTTTGGCGGCGGCAATCGTTTTGGTCCGAAACCAGTCGAAGAAGGCAAAGAGTACGACGTTGACATCAAGGAGATCAGCAGACGCGGAGAAGGAATCGCACGGGTCGAGGGCCTAGTGGTCTTCGTTCCGAACACTAAGCCAGGAGACCACGTTAAGGTGAAGATTACACGTGTCTCCAACAGGTTCGCATCCGGCGAAGTAATACAGTAAGCCTGTACGCAAGATGGAAGGGAGAGAACGGCTCTCCCTGAACCCCCGTTTTTCAAAATAAGAGCATCTGAAAGACGTTCTCCCAGCGTCGAAGGCGCCTCTTCTGAGGCGTAAACGCTAAAGCCGAAACATTCGTTAAGGGGACGAGCTTGCTTGAAGATTGCCAAACCTAACCGCATCGGTTTGATACACCTCAGAGCTACGCTGGTCAATCGTCCTTGGTCGGTCTTGTCTTGGACTAGCGGCGTAGTCGCCGCCTCTTTCATTCTCTACTTCGGGCTCCAGGTTCCTCTGGGGGCGAAGATTGACGTTGGTCAACAGTTCGTTCTGGCCGAATGGCCGGACCCGAAAGTATTTCCGTTCTTCTACGCGAAACCAATAACATGGTTTGCGTATTTTGCTTTCCTGTATTGGTCCTTCGGCCTCGAATCCCAAAAACCACATCTACTTAGGCTGTCTCCAAGAGTGAGACGCGCGCTCTTCATAATAACCGCGGTCGTCGCATTCGGCGCATTCTACGAGATATTTTTCAACTTCGCTCTTTGGTCCGCGTTCATGAACGTTTCTGGCGTCCTAAGCAGCACATGCTCAGGAACAAACTGCAGCCCTGATTATCTGGCAAACAGGTTCCCCGCCACGTTAACCAACCCGATTAACCTGGTGTTCGCGACCAAGATTGTCACCACAGTCTTCGGGCTTTCTCTATACTCGCTCTGGTTCCTTAATCGTCTTGAGCGGGAGACAGAAATCCGAAATCCGAACCCGATATCTGACGGTCGAGCTTAGGGCACAGAGGAGAACGGAATAGCGAATGAATTCCAAGAATTACGATATCACAGTGATCGGCGCTGGGCCAGCAGGTGTGATGGCCGCCTGGAAGGCTGCGGCTAGCGGCTGCAAGACATTGCTCCTAGAAAAGGCGGAGAACCCGGGCCGCAAGGTATGCGCGGAAGGAGTTTTGGACGAGGCCCTAAAGGACGCTGAAGTGGACCCGACCGACGATTTTGTAACTAACAAGATAGTCGGAGCTCATCTGTACGCTCCCGACGAGCGGAAGAAAGTCGAGGTCAAGTGGGGCGGCTATATCTTGGACAAGCCTCGCTTCCTATCTTTTTTGGCAGAGAGAGCAAGAGTTTCTGGGGCAGAAGTATTGTATGGTGCAATCGTGAATGATGTTTTGAGAACGGAAGGGGGCGTTTCCATTTCCTTCAAGCGAGGTACGGATTCGCTCGTGGTTGAAAGCCGCATTGTAATCGGTTGCGATGGCGTATCATCTGTGTTGGCAAAAAAGTACTTCGACCGGGGACACTATTCAGTGGTGGCAGCCTTACAGTATGAAATGGCAAAATGTCGTATAGAAGACGAGTCCATGCTCCAGATTTTTATAGGCCATCAGAAGGCTCCCGCGGGTTACATCTGGGTCTTTCCAAAACGTAATGGCGAGGCCAATGTGGGCATCGGCATGAAGGGAGGAAACGCGAAGCAGATGCTCGACAACTTTGTCAGCGGTCATCCTGACATGTTCTCCGAAGCCATCGTCCAGAGATCTCTTGCAGCCCCTGTTCCAGTTGGCGGCGAGGTGGGGGACTACGTTCGAGATAACATGATGCTCTGTGGAGACGCCGCGGGGCAAGTGATTCCCCTAACCGGTGCTGGAATCCAGACGGGCATTGTTGCGGGCAAGTTTGCCGGCGAAGTGGCGGCTGAGGCGATCAAGGATGAGGACGTTTCTCTGAAGAGGCTCGTGCAATATAGGGAGAGATTCGAAGCATACTTTGGAGACAGGATTGCCAACAGCCTCAAAGCACTCGAATCGTTCGAGAGGTTCTCCGACGAGGACCTTAACATTATCACTCAATACTTGGACGGTCAAGACTTGGTGGACATGGCAAACGGTTACAACCCGCTGAGAGCGGTTTCGCTATTGGTCAAGCATCCTATTCTCGCCATGAAAGTTGCGCGCCAACTTCTGACAAGCTAGAAAGAGGTCGTTTTTTCAGAAATGGTCGGACCAATAGAAAAGAGACTCGGCGAGGCAATATCGAGCGAGGGGTGTGTTCATTTAGCCTTGCTTGACCCAGAGCGTCCTCTAGAGAAAGTATCTTCGGTTGTAAAGGAATTGGAGTTGCTTGGAACCTTCGCGATTATGATTGGTGGGTCCACAGTGGCTTCGACCGCACAACTCGACCGCACTGTGCGAACCGTCAAGTCCGCTTGCCGGCTTCCCACAATACTCTTCCCGAACGGTGAAAATGGGATCAGCCCGCATGCTGACGCAATTTTCTTCATGTCCCTCCTCAACTCTTCCAATCCTCGATTCCTTATCGGCGCCCAAGCAAAGGGTGCCCCGGTGATCAAATCGTATGCTATCGAACCCATTCCATTAGGGTACATAGTAGTAGGTCCTGCAATGAGCGCGGTTAGCACTGTGGGCGAGGTTGACAAGATCCCATACTCACGCCCCGAACTGGCAACGAGCTACGCGCTGGCCGGTCAATACCTAGGCATGAGATTCGTATACTTGGAAGCAGGAAGCGGGGCTGAGATTCCCGTGGATGAGGCCATGGTGAAGATGGTTTCCTCAGCGCTCAACGTTCCCGTTATCGTTGGGGGCGGGATAAGGACGAGTGAGCAGGCTCGCGGACTTGCAAAGGCGGGAGCGTCTGCGATCGTGACGGGGACTCTGCTGGAAACGGATGGCGTCAGTCGCTTGAAAGAAATTATCGGCTCAGTCAGACGGGTTCAGACCCATGTCTGATGTCGACCGACCCGCGGGAACGGTCGGAACGTTCAACTTCATACGTAGAATCGGTTTCCCCTCGACCATCCAGATATCATCAATATTTCTCACGCTTGTCTTTCTGTCAGCTTTGCTCGCTTTCCCGTCACTCCGTTTGGGGTTCGCGGACGTTGTTGCAATCGCAATCGGAGTTATCATTCTTCCATCGCTCTTGGGCGAATTGATCGTTGCAAAGATCCTGGCAAGGAGCTCTGTTTTGGACTTCAGGCGATTGATGGGAATGGAATGCCTGGCATGGGGCCCACTTCTTCTCGTGCTCCCGCTTTCCGGCCTAATGGCAAGGACTGGGATTAGCCTATTTTGGCAACAGGCAGTCGTCTTGGTTCTCGCGATATCCCTTCCGATCCGCTTCTTAACAGGCATTTCCTTGTCGGGGAACGGAATGGCCTCTAGGCTCCTCAGCAGCGAGATTGTCCCAATTCTCGTTATGGTTAGCTTGATCACTCTCTATCCTGCGAGCCTGCCTCTCTACTTCATTGTCCTCCTGGTGGTTTCAATTCTCTGCGGGGTGGGTGTGGCCCGACTCGTGATTCAAATTGACAAGAGTGGGGCCGTTCATATCGGCGCACCGCCCATGGTGCTCTTTCGCGCATTTCTCGAACACTGGTTAAACCACGACCCCGGAAGCCTCGAAGAGAATTTGTCGACGCTCGGATCAACAGACACGATTCGAACATCGATAATTGCATTCTTCGGAAGGAAGGAGAAACTCAAAGGTGCACTTGTCGTCTCAAGTTTCCACCCGGGCCCTTACAGGGATCTGGGGAGTGGGGGACTACCCTCCCTTTTGAAGCAGCACTTGGAAGAAAAGTTCGGGGGAGTCGTACATGTACCACACGGGATCTCAGGTCACCAGTCGAATATTATTACTAGAGCTGACGTCCAAAAACTCTTGCGAGACGTCGAGGCGCAGTATCCCTCGAAACCCACGACGGCTGTCGCCTCCGCAATGGCGAGGTCGAGGGTCGGAGTTGCAACAGCTTCTGCACAAGTCTTCGACCATACCGCTCTAGTTACATTGACTATGTCGCCCAAAGACATGGAAGATATGCCACTCGAACTCGGTGAGAAAATTTCTCGTGATGCTGGACGGTTCGGTCTTGGAGTTGTTGTCGTCGATGCCCACAATAGCATGCGCGAGGAGACCTTCGTCACACCCGAACAGTCCGACTTGCTCGGGAAGGCGGCAAGCCATGCGATGAGCGCTTTAAGCAATGGCGAGTGGCTAGGTTTCAAGACTGGTTTCGCCCAAGACGCTCTAGAGGATTTCTCTCTTGAGGACGGTATCGGGCCGGGCGGCGTCTCAGTCTTCATAGTGAGCATCGGTATCCAAACTGTGGCCTACATTACCATCGACGGTAACAACATGGAACCGGGCTTACGAGAAGAAATTCTAGGTTCACTCAAGGACCTACATGTTTCCGACGGGGAGGTAATGACTACAGATACTCATCTCGTGACCGGTCTTGTGAGATCTCCCCTGGGATACTATCCGGTAGGGGCCCGGCTTGAAAAACCACTGCTAATTGACCGTGTAAGGCGGACCGTAATGCGTGCGATCTCCGACTTGGACGATTCAATGATCGGAGTAGGCCACTCCAATGTTGAAGTGAGAGTGCTGGGCAAGGAAACATTCCAAAACGTTACTGGTTACATCCAACAGGTTGGGCGCCGCGTGCGAAACCTATTCTATGTGCTCGAAGGCGCTTCAATACTCATAACCCTCGCCTTGCTGGCTTTGGGATAGGAAATCGCGAGATGCAATCGGCGGCACCCGAGTCATATCACTACATGCAACTCCCACGGGAGGTCATCGTGGGACGCGATGTGCTGGACAGGGCAGGAGAGGTCTCTGAGCGGCTCGGCTTTCACGGCAGTATGCTCATCGTCTCGGGCCCGGTAACTTATCCTTTAGCCGGGGTAAGAGTTGCCAAGTCAGCCGCAAGATCCGGCTTCAAAGTTGAACACATAATCGTCAAGGAATCAAGCGAGAAGAGTCTTAATGCAATAGCGGACTCTGTCAAAAAGACGAGGAGCAACCTTGTCTTCGGGCTCGGCGGCGGCAAGGACATCGACTTGGCGAAGCTCGCTTCATCCAAGAGCAATATTCCCTTCCTGAGCATCCCCACTGCGGCCAGCCACGACGGAATCGCGAGTCCATACGCCTCAATCAAGGGAGCTGGCAAGCCCTATTCTGTGAGAGCCCAGGCACCATCGGCAATTCTCGCGGATGTTGAGGCTATTGCAAGGTCTCCTTACCGGCTGCTTGCTGCTGGCTGCGGTGATATTGTTGCCAAGTACACGGCAGTTAGAGACTGGCAGCTCGCTCACAAACTGAAAAATGAATACTACGGGGATTATGCTGCAGAACTGGCTTTGATGGGGGCAGAGCTGGTCACCAAGAATGCGGCGGAAATCGTTGACCGGCGAATTGGAGGCGTCCGTACTGTGGTGGAAGCGCTAATCAGCTGCGGAGTCGCTATGAGCATCGCCGGCAGCTCGCGTCCCTGCAGTGGCTCGGAACACTTGTTCAGTCACGCACTCGACATTGTGGCGGGAGAGACCAGCTTGCACGGTGAGCGAGCAGGTGTCGGAGCAATACTCTGCTCCTACCTTCAAGGGGCAGATTGGGAATCGATCCGATCATTCCTCCGAGAGATACGTGCGCCCGTTACCGCAAGACAACTGAAGGTTTCTGGTAGCCAGGTTGTCGAAGCGCTAATGATGGCGCACTCGCTTCGACCGGACAGATACACCATTCTTGGAGAAACGGGTATCGCCGAGCCATCGGCCGAAAAGGCCGCCAGGGCGACCGGAGTCATCGACTAGGGGAGCTCGTTTTGGGGAAAGGATCAGCTAGGGCATACGCGATTCAAGGCCTCGTCAAGTATCACGGCCTGAGAAATGTGAAGAAGAGGATTCCGTATCACGACAGCATTAGCGTCTGCATGAAGTCTCTCCCCACGATCACGACTGTCGAATTCGATCAGTTCCTGAAACGGGACAGCTACAAAGTAAACGGCAGAGTCCCGCTGCCCACGGAACAGCAAAGGATTCGAATCGTTCTTGACGCCCTAAGAAGGATTGCCAAGAAAGAGGGCTTGCGTGTCAGAGTCGAGTCGAGGAACCCGCCCGTCAACGGTAAGGGATTGGGATACTCATCCTCAGGCTTCGCCGCGCTCGGCCTGGCAGCGTCCCAAGCCCTTGAATTATCTCTCGAACCCAAACTGCTCTCACAAATTGTCCGGCTAGGTGCCGGCTCTGCAGCCCGCAGCCTCGTTGGAGGATTCTCCATCTGGTACGCTGATAAGAACGGCAGCTCTTACGCAGAACAACTTGCTGGACCTACTGAAATCCCGCTGAGAACGGTGATCGTTCCAGTCCCGTCGAACGTCCGCACTGACACGGCGCATAAGGACGCTGTCCTCTCCCCATTCTTCAAACCCCGACTCGCGTATTTGAAACAGATGATTCCTAGAATGAAGGCCGCGATACGAAAGAAGGATCCTGCTAGGATATCAAGACTTGCCGAGGAGGAGACGCTCAGCCTTCACGCGGTCACGATGACTGGTAGAGACGGGCTCGTCCTCTTCAGCCCTACATCAATAAAGGTGATCGATGAAGTTCTGAGACTTCGGCAGGAAGACGAAGTACCCGCTTGGTATTCCCTGGATACGGGCCCCTCCGTTTTCGTAAACACGACGATGGACGCAGTTTCGAAAGTCCGGCGGAGAATAGCGAAAATCGTCGGCCCCGAAGGGCTCCTAGAATCTCAGGTAGGCGACGCATCAGGTTTGCTCGACAAACATCTCTTCTGAGTAAGCCCAACGAACCCCTATTAGCCAGACGATTGTGATGGATGCTGATCTAGCGCTAGGAGTGAGGGTCAAGCTTGACTGAGGGAAACCCTGCAGTGAGACCTGCAAAGGCCCTCCCCCCACTTCCTCGAGCGGACGCCTACGACAAGATCGTCACGAGGTTTGCTCCAAACCCTGACTTCGTACTTCACTTAGGTTCCCTTCGAGCGATCATTCTATCGCATGACTATGCGCGAATGTACCATGGTAGCTTCATCGTGCGCTTCGAAGACACGGATCCTCGTCTGAAAAAGTCCGTCTTGGAATACTACGACCTGATTAGGGAGGACCTTTCGTGGCTTGAGTGCTCAGTGGACGCTGAATTCATTCAGAGTGATCGACTGCAAATTTACTACGACCATGTCCTCAAGCTGTTAGCGTTGGGTGCTGTCTACGTCTGCACTTGCGAGCAGGACAGCTTCAAACTTCGAGTAGATGCTGGGCATCCATGTCCGTGCCGTGCCAAGTCCCCGGAGCAAAACTCGGGCGAGTGGGAGAAGATGCTGTCCGGCGATTTCAGCGAAGGCCAGGCCGTTATACGAGTAAAGACCGACCTTACGCACCCGAACCCGGCAGTCCGTGAGTGGCCTGCATTGCGAGTGATCAACCCCCAGGTCCACCCGCATCCTCGGGTAGGCTCAAAATACTGGGTCTGGCCTCTGTACAATTTCTCCGCAGCGATCGATGACCACCTAATGGGCATAACTCACATTATTCGAGGGAAGGAGCACCAGACGAACGAGCTACGTCAGACCTATCTCTACAACGCGTTGGGCTGGAAGTATCCCGAAGCGATCCACTACGGACGGTTGAAAACGGTTGGAATAAAGCTCAGCAAGTCCCTAATGGTTAAAGAAGTTGAGGAGGGTCTTGTCGATGGTTACTCTGACCCGAGGCTGGCTACACTGGCCGCCCTGCGGCGGCGAGGTTATGTTCCCAGTTCGTTGCGCAAGGTAGTCTACGAGCTTGGACCGAGACCCGTGGACGCTACTTTGAGTTGGGAGAACATTAACGCGTCCAACCGGAAGGAGGTCGACTCTCTGGCGCACCGATACAGTTGCGTATTGGATCCGTTGCTGATGGAAGTGTCGGGAGTCGAGCTCCCTCAGTTTGAGGCTCACCTTCCACTTCATCCCAGTCAACCCTCCCTCGGGAATCGAACGCTGAAAGTTCGGGCGGATAACGGTACCACTAGAGTCTGGCTAGGCGGGGCTGACTTAGAGCTTCTACGCAAGTCGAAAGTTGTCAGGCTGATGGAACTCTTCAACGTCCAGGTCGATTCCGCTTCCCAGACGCTAGTGACCGCAAGATTCCACAGCCAAGACTACATGAAAGCTAGGGAGTTGAAGAGCCCTCTGGTGCAATGGCTGCCTCAAGATCAACACTTTCCAACTACTGTTGTGATGCCAGATGCGTCCCGAGCGAACGGGTTGATTGAAGGGTCAGTTCTCTCCGAGCCGGTCGGCGCCATAATCCAAATGGTTCGGGTAGGTTTCGGGAGAATAGATTCTAAGGACCCGAACGTAGTAGTTTACTTCGCCCACAAGTAGCCGAGGTTCCAAGCCCACTGCTCTTGCGTCTCACCGTGGTCTTCAGTCTCTTGGAGACTAGAGGACGCTTTCTCTTGGGAAGACTTCGATTCCAGTGTCTGTGATCCTGTAAGGACGAGGCTGATTATCGACTGGCGTCTTACGCATCTTCTCGATCTGGATAACGCGCAACAATGACTTGCCCACCTGTAGTTGTTGCAACAGCACGACTCCGTGCGCTAGATACTCCTCATAATCGACGTTGCGTTCGAATCCAGGCCGGCGAAGCTCCGTCGTTATGATGCAGGTGGCACCAGTGTCTGCCAGTGCCTCCATCAACTCTACCAAAGCATTCCTCTGGTTGACGATACCATCATACTGGAAGACCAGTGTTGTGACCGGGTCGACCACGATCCGTTTGGCATCAATCTCCTTCACACTCGTCTTTATCATCTCGACCAAGGTTGCCATAGAAAATTCCTTTCGGCCCACCGTCAATCTGCCCACTTTTATCTCGGCCGGCAGGTAACGGATCGGGCTTGCTTCGAGGAAGATCAATCTCTTCTGGTGTTCCATCTCCGGAAAATCCCAACCAAAATCAACCATCTCCTCGAAGACGTGCTGCTTGTTCTCATCGAGCGAGACGTAGACGCCGTTCTCGTCATAGTCCATAATGCCGTTGACCAAGTATTGAGATGAAAGAATAGTCTTGCCAGTTCCCGGCCCGCCAGTTAACAGAATGATTCTGCCCTTCGGCAACCCACCGCTCAAGAGTTTGTCCAAGCCCGGTATGCCGGTCGGCGTGCGTCCGTTCCCGTTGTTATCAGGGCTGGGAGAAGCCGTCGCCATGAGACAGTCGCGAAGAAGCTGAGAGGTGGCGGCGTCATAATAGTGCTGATACCGCGCCCGAGGGCTAGGTGATACAACGCCCGAATATCTTTCCAGCTAGCTGGTGAGATTGTCCCGATATCGTACGAGACCTGCCGTACGATGAGGGGTGAGCAAAGGAAGCGTCCAGATCAGTGACATCAAAGGATCGGTTGGCCCTTTACCAGGACGCGAACGTTCAGCTCTTGTTAAGCAAGTTCGTAAAGGGAGAGATCATCGAACTCGTCCCGGTTTTCGACCTTTACCTAACCGTACGATACCCGGACGTGGAACCGTTGTTAGACGGGGACCCACGAGCCGCACGAGACTTAGTAGAGAAATTGTGGGAATCTGGTGTTTTCAAGAGGAAGTTCCAAGAGAAGGTGCTCGTGTGCCCAAGTTGCATTTCTGCAAACGTCAGCAACGACTACGTTTGCCCCAACTGCAATTCTATCGACATCCAGAGAAAGACTCTCCTCGAGCATCCCGTATGCGGAACCGTGGATAGTATTGACAGCTTCCTGGTGGAAGGAGGGCTCATATGTCCAAAGTGCAACAAAGAGCTCGTTGAAGCAGGCGTCGACTACCACAAACTGGGGGCTTGGTTCCAATGCGATCAATGCGGGAAGAGATCGGACATGCCGAATCCGATCCATCGATGCAGGAACTGCGGGCACGCGTTCACAATAAAGGACACCGGATTCATCAACCTCTACACCTACCGTCTGAGTCTTGACGCCGAGGAAGAGTTCAAGCGAGTATTTCTCGTAACCAAACCTCTAGCTCGAGTACTCGAGGAGCTAGAGTACACGGTCGAAATGCCCGGCCAGATAGCCGGGCGGTCTGGAGCGCTCCAACGGTTCGATATCACAGGGACCAAGCGAAACGAGACCCTCGTGATGGACTTGATATTCTCAGACAAACCGATCGACGAGACACCCGTAGCGTCGCTGTACGCGAAGATCTTTGACGTGGCGCCAAGCCAGGCTTTCCTGATAGCCATTCCCAGCTTAACCGACAAAGCCAGGCGGCTCTCATCTCTCTACAGGATCACCCTACTTGAGGCATCTAGCCCAGAGGATGCTGCATCTCAGCTGAAAGAGAAGTTCGGCTGGTCGGGACTAACTGGGGAAGATGAGACTGTGAACGACCTCACCTTGTAACCGTCTCACGTGGTCGCACTGTAACACAGCCTCCAAGAATTGGAGTTACTTTGCGATTGCAAAGTTTACAGGTCAAGCGGAGTGTCAGACACTTAGAATGCCGTTGCGTGTAAGGCCAGTTAAGCTCCGAGAGAGCCTCTACCTATTGATCCCCGTGGACATAGCCAGATTGATCGGTGCCGCAACCAAGTCTAACTTCAACCTAACTCTTGTCGAAGAACAGACACTAATCCGCCTAGTGTACGAAATGAGAAAGCCGGAGGTTGCAGACGATGAGCCCACAGAGGGTTCACCATGACCGATTATTTCTGGACTATCGACCTTCTAGCACTCGCAACCTCATGCCTATCCCTATTCTATACAGTGAGGCTGAGGTCCACGTACTTTCTCGGCTCCAGGTTTTTCATTGCCCTCGCCAACCTTAGTTTTGCGGTCGTCCTAGTCCAGAGCACTCTCAGCGACTTTCTTGTACGCCCAACCAGCGAGCCTTTGTATCTTTCAATGATTTCTGTGATGCTTTTCAGCGTCGGGTTTGCAAGCTATCTCCTGCAAACTCATAACGCCTCAGCAGGGATAAGGGAAATTTCGGATTTCTTCAGTCACCTGCCAAGACAATTCGTACTCTATGCTGGAGTGGTGGTCGCGTGGACGGGTATGGTTCTAATTACCCAGCCATACCAATCAATGAGCACTCCAGACGGAATAGTCTACTACGAACCACAGGTCATCTTTGGCATTGCAAATCTGCTAGTTCTGCTTTCATTCCTGTTCCTTCCAGTCCTCACGTTCTACAAACAATCATCCCTCACAAAGGACCCGAAGGCCGCGGGTTCAATACGCACGATCAGTCTCGCATGGGCATCGTTTGGGTTGGTTGCATTCTTGCAGTCTATAGTGACCCCTGCGACTTTCCCCGCCTCCCAAAGCTTACTTCAGATGGCAAACGGGATTCTCTTCCTTCTAATCGCCTACGCCCTTAGAGAACCCACCGTCCTTGGAAGAATGATCGGAGGGTCAATCACGAGAACCGAGGGGCGTTATTTTGGGATTGGTGGCGTGATCATAGTAAAATATGATGTGGAATCTGACAGAAGGCGATTTGTGGAGGACTTCCTCAGGGCAGAAACCAACCCTGCCGCCTCTGTACTCTGCTATGTGGCCAAGAGTGATGTTCCCTTCTATCATGCCGTAATCAGTGAAGCGTCAGTTCAAAAAGCGGAACAAAAACCACCCAAAGTGACCATACGCCCTATTGAGTCTTCAAGCCTGAATGAGATCTCCAACGAGGAGTTGGGACAATCTCGACGGGAGCTAATCGACACAGGAGACCTCGAGCTCTCTACGTGCAAGAAATTCGCCGAAGAGCGGAGGCGAATTGACCAGTTAGGTCGGGCCCCTAAAGATCGAGTATGGGCGATAAGCTCAGATGTAGACAGAACTGTGCTGCTCGAGGAGATCATGAAGTTGAACCCTGGTGCTCGAGTGGTTGACCTCGCGGCGAACCAAAATTCCTTCTCGCAGAGGCTTGGGACCGATCACGCTTCTCTCTTGGGAAACCGAATCCTGCTTGAGTTCGACCCAATGTCGAATTTTGAAGACATAGTAGAGGAGTTTGTGAGCGAATTTGTCTCGAACTCTCAACCTGTCGCGGTATTCACGAGTCTAGGTAGCCCTGTCTTCAAGCAATTGCAAGAAATGCGAAACGTCCGACTCTTTGTTTTCAGCTCGAAAATATCTACGCCCTTCAGAGCTACTGATTGGCAGGTCTTGCTACCCGACCGTGATAGTTCGCTTCTGCTTGATGCCGTTGACAAGCTGCTTCAGGCGCACAGAGGTGAGCGGGTGGGACTTGTGCTCGAAGCGCTAACCGACATCATCGTTTCTCAGGGCTTCGAAAAGTCTTACGGGATTGTATCCTCAATAATGGAAATGCTCGAATCGGGCGATTCGACGGGTCTAGTGCTTCTCAACACTACTTGCCTCGACGAGACTGTTGTCCAAGGAGTCCGTGGCTTATTCAAGCGAAACTATCGATATGGGTTGGAGGGGTTCTCCAACATCAGGGCCAACTCGTCCGGCATTTCACAGCCTTCAACAGAGATCTTGGGGGCGTTTGACAAACAAGACCCAGCGATGAGGAGTGAAACCGCCTCTTGAGCAGCAAAGACGCAGCATTCGATCAGATTTTGCTCGAGGCGATAGACGATAGCTTGCAGATACTTGGCGAGGAACCAAAGCTCGCTGTCTATCAATATCTTTCAACAATGCAATCATTGGACCGCAACGATATTCCTGGAAGACTCGAAGACTTTCAATCGGGCCTCAAGAATGCACTCGGAGGAGCTGCGCGGGTGGTTGAAAGATTGATTCTCCGGAGGTTATTCCAGAAGATTGGGTCACCATTCAAGGAATCTTCGGAATACGAATTTGTAGACCACATCGCGGAGGCGCAGAGAAGATTTGATCTGAACAAGCAGCGGCCCACTGCTCCTAAGGACTCGAACGGCCCAGCTAGGCTAAAGAAGGGGTAGCTCGCGAGTTAGCCGGTCGATCCCGGGCTGGGGTGCAGGGCCTACTCCGATGCATGTAATTGTACCCGGTTTGATTTGGGTGAGCCCTCTATCTCTCACAACAAAGTGGGGCAAACCTGTCTGACGAGAGAGCGTCTGCAACTCTAAGATCGATTCCTCCCCCCTAACTTTGACTGCGATCTTCGGCTGGCCCTCCAGCCACCAGGCCTTCCACCATTCAGGATGGGTTCGTTTTGCCTCCTCAGCCGCGGAGACCGCGGCGTGGGAGCACTGGACAGCAATCTTGCCTTTTCCCATTGCAAGGTCAACCCTCACAACTAGCGCTTGCTTGTACTTGGACTCCGTCAAGGTGCTCACGTTTTTCAGGATTGGAATTCCAAACGCCCAAATATTTAACGGCGAGAGAGCTGAGGGCCGCGTATGCAAGGGCCGATTGCGGCTATGGGATTGAGCATCTCCGCTATCGTCCACGCTACGGAAGACCCCTCGAAGGTCGCTCGAGCCATGACCGATTTAGTCGGCGACGGTGTTGCGAAGAGTGCCGGGCACAAAGCGACCGGTCACTACGGCAACGAGATCCGAGTCTTGCAAATTAATGTCAAGGGCTCAGCCAGAGCGGAACGCATACTTTCAAACCTTTGGGCCAAGCTCTCACCAACAGATCGAGAAGATGTGCTAGCCAACCTAGACAAACATACAGACCAGACAGGCCGGTTGTTCCTCCGGATTGACAAACAAGAGGCCTACGAGGGCAGGGTAAGAATTGGGCAGGCAGAGCCTCTAAAGGTCGAAATTACCTTTGACATGCGCACAGTCCAACGCCACCAGGTGACTCGCGCGATCCTTGGGCGACTCCGGGGCCTGACAATTTCATCTTAGTGACCCAATCAGGTCGGACTCGAACAACATATATCCACAACTATTTCATTTCACATTTTCGGGGGATGAGGAAGCCAGTCCCAGATTGACTCACGTATGATATCCTCAGCGACGGGCTGACCCCAACAAGAAATTCAAAGATTAGGAAAGGTTTTTAGTAAGCGCCAAGCCCGCACTGGTCGTTCGAGGAAGTCTAACAAAATTGTCGATGTTTGCAGTTCCTGGCGCTTACGATCGGGCCATAACCGTGTTTTCCCCCGATGGTCGCTTGTTCCAAGTCGAATATGCCAGCGAGACCGTCAAGCGAGGAGCCACAGTCCTCGGAATCGCTTGTCCAGACGGAGTTGTATTGGCAGCCGAGGAGAGGGCAGGATCAAAGTTGCAGGATCTATCGTTCATGTGGAAGATCTTCCAGATAGACGATCATGTTGGTACTGCTGTTGCCGGTCTCAGCTGTGACGCTCATATCCTCGTTGATCAAGCGAGAATTTACGCCCAGAGCAACAAGCTCATGTACGATGAGCCCATCGACATTGAAATTCTTACCCGAAGGATCGGAGAGATAAAGCAGCTCTACACTCAGCACGCTGGAGTTCGACCCTTCGGCATTTCCATGCTCTTTGGGGGCGTGGATAAGAAGGGAAGTCGCCTCTTCTGGACCGACCCTAGCGGCGCCTTCTTTGCATATCGCGCTTGGGCGATAGGTGCTGGCGGTGACGCGGCCAATGAGATTCTTGAAACAGAGTATCGTGACGACTTGTCCCTCGACGACTCCATAATTCTCGGACTCAAGTGTATGACAAAAGTTCTGGAGGGCAAGGCAGAGCCACAGAAAATCAGGATAGCGATCGTGGACCGAGAGTCGGGCAGGTTCCGTAAGATGCCAGTTGAGGAAGTTGACAAATACATTCGTCGTCTCGACTCGGGCAAAAAGGCTCCAAGTGGCAAATGAGTGACAAGTACACAACAGCCCGACTAACCAAGGGTAGCGACCACTTCGAGGTTCTCGTCAAGCCGGATCCGGCCTTAGAATACAAGTTGGGAAAACAAATCAGCTCTAGCCAGGTTTTGCTAATCGAGGAAATCTATTCCGACGCCGGCAAGGGCACGCGTGCTTCCACTGACAAGCTTCAAAAGCACTTCGGGACGACGGATCCCATCAAGATAGCCGACGAGATTCTGAAGAACGGTGAGCTGCAACTCACCACTGAGCAACGACGAAAGCTGGTTGAAGACAAGAGGCGGCAAATAGTCTCGATAATATCGAGGAACGCGTTGGACCCAAGAACCGGCGCACCCCATCCGCCCCTACGGATCGAGCAAGCCTTGGAACAGATCCGGGTATCCATTGACCCCTTCAAGAGTGCTGAGGAACAAGCGAAGATAATAATCGAAGACTTGCGCCCGGTCATCCCGCTGAAAATGGAACAAATGCGCATCGCCGTGAAAGTCTTCCCGGAACATGCCGCGAGGGCTTACAACGCCCTGAAGAGCTATGGAACAGTGAGCCGCGAGGACTGGCAGGCAGATGGCTCATTAGTATGTGTTGTCGAAATGCCGGCCGGTATGTACGGCGCGTTTATCGACCGAGTGGGCAAAGTGACCCAGGGCACGATTCAAACAAAGGTCTTGACTTGAGGGGAATCTGAAACAAAAAATGGTCGTCTTAGTCGAGCCTAGGCAAGTAGTTGCTCCCGGCGAGCTATTGGCAGAGGGAGAACACGTTCTCGGGGAAAACTCCTACAAGATAGGGAATCAGATCTACTCAGCGTGCGTTGGGCTGCTCGAGGTTGACGGTAATCGTGTCTCTGTAGTCCCGCTAAAAGGCGGATACATTCCCCACGTGGGGGACATAGTGGGAGGTAGAGTGTTGGATGTAGGGCTCTCAGGATGGACGGTTGACATACTAGCACCATACGTCGCCATGCTTCCTGCCTCGGAGACCTCTGGTCCGCGTGGACCAAGACGGCGAGACCTGTCAGAAACGTTCGACGTAGGTGATATGGTTCTGGCTCAGATTCTCGCGTTCGATAGAACCAGAGACCCCCTACTTACAGCAAAGGGACCCGGACTGGGCAAGGTTTCATCCGGACGAGTCATACAGATATCCGCTGCGAAGATACCGCGGCTGATCGGACGAAAGGGATCAATGATTAGCATGCTGAAGCGCGAAACGAACTCACAAATATCGGTAGGACAAAACGGAATCGTCTTGGTATGGGGCAAGTCGCCTGAAGGCGAGAGGGTCGCACTGGAGGCTATACACATGATTGAGAGAGAAGCCCATACGAGAGGTCTGACCGATCGTATCAGAGAAATGATCGCAAAATCAGCTAGGATAGAGGAAGTTGCAAAACCACAAACAGCATGAAAAGTTGCTGGACGCGAACGGAGTCAGGGTTGATGGCCGCAGACTAGACCAGCTCCGACCAGTCAAACTTGAAGTTGGGACAATCGAGAAAGCAGATGGGTCTGCGTACATTGAACAGGGCAAGAACAAGATTCTTGTCGGAGTGTACGGTCCACGGGAAGCCCACCCCAAACACATCGCCCTGCCCGATCGCGCCGTAATCCGCTGTAGATACCACATGGCACCCTTTTCTGTCGACGAGAGAAAGTCTCCCGCGCCATCCCGAAGAGAAACGGAGCTTTCAAAAGTGATCAGAGAGTCTCTAGAACCAGCAGTCCTAACCGACCTTTATCCACGAACAACAATCGACCTTTTCATCGAGGTACTACAATCCGATGGAGGCTCAAGATGCGCCGGAATTACCGCCGCATCGCTCGCGCTCGCTGATGCAGGCATCCCTATGAGGGAGCTCGTTGCCGCGTGTGCAGTCGGAAAAGTGGCCGGTGAATTAGCCCTGGACCTCTCTGACATCGAGGACAAACAAGGAGAAGCAGATCTTCCCGTGGCATACATGCCCAATTCAAACCTCGTCACTCTTCTCCAGATGGACGGCTCACTAACCCTGAATGAGTTTGACAAGGGATTGAACATGGCGGTGGAGGCTTGCAAGACATTGCATGCCATGCAGAGGGAGGCCCTGAAGAACAAGTACTCCCAAGCGAAAGAGATCACCGAAGAACATGGGGAAGAACCCGAGGTAATAGCATAATGTCCGCGACACCGCAACTTCCCCCCGTCGCCAAGCTCGAGCAGAAAACCGTAGTAGACCTGATAGCCAAGGGCAAGAGAATCGATGATCGGAATTCAGAAAGCTACAGACCGGTGACCATCCGAGTAGGGATAATCGAGAAGGCTAACGGTTCTGCGGAAGTCTATCTCGGAAAGACAAGGGTCCTGGTGGGCATCAAAGTCGAGACTGGGACACCATTCCCCGATACTCCCGAGGAGGGCGTCCTAACCGTGAACGCTGAACTGGTCCCCCTGGCTTCCCCCTCTTTCGAACCTGGGCCCCCTGACGAAAACGCCATAGAATTGGCAAGAGTGATCGACAGGGGAATCAGAGAGTCAAAAGCGATTGACCTCAAATCTCTCTGCCTACAAAAGGCTAAGAAGGTTCAGGTCGTTTACGTGGACGTCTACGTGCTTAACCACGATGGGAACCTAATCGACGCCGGGTCTCTGGCGGCGCTTGCAGCATTAGCCAACGCGAAAATCGGAAAGTACGAAGTCAAGGGTGATGAGATCATCCTCAAGCCAGACCGGAGGCAACTTCCGATGGCAAACCATCCCGTGTCAGTGACATTTGGCAAGGTCGATCGGAATATCATCATCGACCCCTCGCTCGAAGAGGAGCAAGTGATGAACGCGAGGATCACAGTGACAATCGAGAAGGACGGATCAATCTGCGCTATCCAGAAGGGAGGGCTGTCAGGGTTCACGGTCGAAGAGCTAAGAAAGGTAGTCCGAGTCGCAGTCGACCGGGCTGCTGAGAATCGCGAAAAAGCCCTCTCGGCGGCGAAAGGCTGATGGCCAAGAAACTCGGCCTCGGAGGAAGCTTCGGAGCTCGGTATGGCACTCTCGCGAGAAGGCAATACGTAGACATTGTTACCGGAATGCGTAGAAAGCACGAATGCCCTCGCTGCAAATTTCGTACGGTCAAAAGGGCCAGCGTGGGGATCTGGCTTTGCAGGAAGTGCGGTTACAAGTTCGCCGGCGGCGCCTACTCACCAACGACCAAACTGGGAGAGGTTGCGGCAAGAGCAACTCGCGGGCAGATGAGTCCGTCGACGCTCTCGACGGAACTCGACAGTCTAAGGGCTGGAGCCATTGTGGCTCCGTCCGTGGCGGTTAAAGTGAGGAAGGCGCGAGCGCCGAGAAGGAGAAAAATCACAGAGAAGCCACAGGAAAAAGAAGCTGGTATTGAAGAAACAGGGACAACAGAATCGCCGACAACGGAAGAAAGCCCACGACCAGCAGAAGACGCCTAGGCAACCGATTTCGACGGTTTCACTGAGGATCAAAGTTGCTACGGATAGCGTAGCTTTAGCCAATGCCGTGGCAAGCTCTCTCAAACCTGAAACAGAGCGACGAAAGGGCTTAAGGTCATACGCCACGGTCAAGGCGAAAAACAGTATTATTGAACTGCAAATAGAAACCCTGGACTTGACAGCGTTGAGGGCAGCGTCAAACTCTTACATGCGCCTTCTGTCCGCAGCACTCGGATCAATTCTAGTGGTCTCAGGCTTTAATAGGGCGGGAAAGGACTTGGTTCAAAGCACTGACTCAGGTGAGTTGAGATAACGGAAGAGATGGAGCTTCCACCGCAATTACAAGAGCAGCTATTGCGGTTGCAACAATTACAGCAGACTCTACAGGCAGTTGCCAGCCAGAAACAACAGCTTGAGATCGAGGCTTCCGAGACCGACAAGGCGCTAACTGAATTGGACAAGCTGACCGATGACGTGGCCGTTTACAAGAGCGTGGGGAACCTTCTGCTAAAGTCCGACCGCCAGTCGCTTCTCAAGGACTTGAAGGAAAGGAAAGAGCTGCTCGGAACGCGTGTTACCGTCTTGGGCCGACAAGAGGAGAGGACGAAGGAGCGGTTGAAGGAGATGCAGGAAAAACTCCAAGAAAGACTTCGTCCACAGGGCTCCCCTAGTCAATCTTGACCTGGGATACTGGAAAACGAGCGCAACTGAAGCAGCCAACGAGTAGCCCGGCAAGATCAAGGTTCGCAACTCAGCTAGGCGACCTGGCTGGTCTAGCACGAACCTCAGGCCGAGCGATCCTATTTTGTCATCAGAATGCCGACCCCGACTCAGCGTGCTCTGCTCTTGCCCTCGCAGAATTACTAGAGCAGATTGTTCCGGAGGTCAAGGCAATAGTCGTCTCACCTCAAGGGATGAGCGCTCCGACCAGACAACTGATCCGGAACCTGGGATTGAATCTCCCGGACGAGGAGGTCACTTCCGGCAAGATTGGTCTCGCCGTGCTCGTTGACACTAACAACTTGGCCCAATTGGGCGATGCGGTATCAGGTCAAATATTGGAATCCGGGGTCCCGCTCATTCTTGTCGACCACCATCATAGACATCCAGACATTCAAACGTTGGTGACACTTGAGATCACGGACTCCACTTCATCCTCCACTGCAGAGATCGTGGCTGAGCTCTACACGGCTGCCGGGAAAAAAATGGACATCCGTTTTGCTCATGCGCTGCTTGCGGCAATGTTCACCGAGACCAGATCGTTCACGCTTGCGAACGCCCGTACATTCCAGATTGCTTCATATTTGGCAACCTCCGGAGCTGACCTTAGAATTTTACACTCCTTACTCGGAGCCGTTCCGAATCGCCCAGAGCGCATCGCTAGGCTGAAGGCCGCCTCTAGGCTCAGCCTCGAAACGATGAGCGAATGGCTGGTGGTTTCCGCAGAGGTAGGATCGTACCAATCCTCAGTGGCGAGGGCGTTCTTGACCATTGGCGCAGACCTCGCTATTGTGGCTGGAATGGTGAAAGGGGTCGTTCGGGTAAGCTTGCGGTCAACCGATGCTTTTCTGAAGGGGACGGGAATTCATCTCGGCAGAGACCTTGCCATTCCCCTTGGGGCAGACCTTCACGGCTCGGGTGGCGGCCATCCAACTGCAGCGGGGATGACCGTAACCGGTACACCGGAGGAGGCAATAGAAGCGTGCGCGCGCAGACTGGGAGTTCTAGGAAAGCAATAGCCAGATCGCTTAGGCCTAAAATAGGCGCAGTGACGATCGTACTACTTTTAGGGTAGTAACCCGAAAATGAGTAACGAAGGTCGAGTAGCCACCATAACTGACGCCCCTGCCTTAGAAAGTCGGGACCTGGGTTTCAAGTATGAGGGTTCGGACCAACACGCGATTTCTCAGGTCACGTTTCGCATTGAGAAGGGGGAGTTTGTACTCCTCACCGGCCCAAGTGGCTGCGGAAAAACAACCCTTTGCAGATGTTTGAACGGGCTAGTGCCCCATTTCTATCCAGGCCATTTGGATGGAGATCTTTTCGTTGATGGTAAAAGTGTCCACACGTTACCGACTAGTGAGCTCTCTCGATTCGTGGGTTACGTGTTTCAAAATCCGGAAAACCAGCTTTTCGCTCTTAGCGTTGAGAAAGACGTAGCATTCGGCCCGGAGAACCTCGGGCTTCCCCGCTCGGAAATCCGAGAACGCGTCGATTGGGCGATGCGCGTGACGGGGGTCGCCCCCTTGAAGGATTACGCCCCGTATGAGCTGTCGGGCGGCCAGCAGCAACGTGTCGCCCTAGCAGGGGTCCTAGCGATGAAGCCTAGTGTCCTAGTCCTGGACGAGCCGACATCGTTCCTCGACCCAGTCACCGCGGAGAGCGTTATGAAAGCCGTTTCGGATCTACGCATGGAATTAGGAGTCTCCGTTGTAGTGGTCGAACATAGGTTGGACCTGGTTTCACGCTATGCTGACCGCCTCGTTGTAATGGACGGAGGCAGGATTGTGGCAGATGGAAGGATGGAAGATGTCGTGGACTCGCGTTACGACCAACTAGCAGGGTTGGGGGTGGGCATTCCACGGGTAAGCGAGCTCTGGGCGTTGTTGAAAAGGGACGGGCTCGTGGTTGGAAGTACTCCGAAGCTAGTTGAGGCTGCAGCTGAGAAGCTGGGTGGCAGGTTGTCGAGCAAGGTTTGATCCAAGTTGAGAAGGTCTCCTTCTCCTATCCCTCGGGACGAGGAGAGACGCTCTCCGATGTCAATGTAAAGTTCGAGCCGGGAGAATTCGTCGCAGTAATGGGTGAGAATGGTGCAGGTAAGACTACGCTTGCGAAGCACTTGAACGGTTTGCTGCGCCCTTCGGCGGGACGGGTTGTTGTGGACGATGAGGATACTAGTAAGACTAGCGTCGCTAGGCTCGCGAAGAAGGTGGGGCTTGTCTTTCAGAATCCGGACCATCTGCTCTTCTCCGAGACAGTCCGGGCTGAAGTAGCATTCGCCCTCCGAAATCTAGGCTACGACGAGAAGACTGTGGAGAGACAGGTTGCTAAGACTCTTGAGGCGTTGGACCTTGCTCGCTATGCTGATGTCTCGCCTTTCCTGTTGAGCGGCGGGGAACGCAAACGTGTTGCTCTGGCTGCAGTGCTAGCTTGGGAGCCAGACTATCTCGTGTTGGACGAGCCGACGATCGGGCAGGACTACTTGCAGAAGGAAAGATTGCAGAATTTCATCGTCCAACTGAACAGCCAGGGCAAGGCGGTGATAATCATCACCCACGATGTTGAATTCGTGGCTGAATCGAAACCTAGGGTAGTCCTCCTCTCGAAGGGCCGAATTGTCGGTGAAGGTCCCGCTGATAGAGTACTGTCAAATTCGGAGTTGGTCGAAAGGGCTTCTCTCGTCAAGCCCCAGATCGCCAGATTGTTCGACCGGCTGTCCCAATTCGGGCTCCCATCGGACGTGGTCGACGTGCACCGGGCGAAACGACTATTGGAAGACCGGCTGGCAGGTGATGAGGAGGTGAGCGTCCGTACCTAGATATTTTGGCTCTCTCTGGGCATTGGAAGGTTTCAAGTTCTACGGGCAGAAGACGTTCGTTCACCGGTTAGACCCGAGGGCTAAGGCCGGTTTCATCCTCACGGTTTTCATCGTCAGCCTGCTGTTCATGAACACTTTCGTGCTTGCAGGATTGTTGCTTGTGCACGTACCGTTCCTCGCAATCGGGAGGGTCGTGAGGAGATGGGCGTACACTCTTAGGGCTGGTGCGCTGTTGGGGAGCATCATCTTCCTGGCGAACCTGCTTACGGGTTCTGGACTGTTCTCCGCGTTGGCCCTGACCACGCGATTTCTCGTGCTCCTGACAACGTTCAGCCTTTTCTTCATGACCACTTCCCCGGACGACCTGGGACTTGCTCTTGACAAGGTTGGGTTTGTCCGGTGGCTGTCTAAGAAATGGCTGGGTTTTCCGAACGCATTGTCGTTCACGTTCACGACGGCTGTTCGTCTGGTCCCAACCTTGGCGGTGGATGCTCAGACGGTTATCGACGCGCAGAGGAGCCGTGGGCTGGAGTTGGACAAGGGAAACATCCTCAGACGGGTCCGGAACTACGTTCCCATCCTCATTCCATTGTTGTTAGTGGCGATCAGGAGGAGTTTAGAGTTGGCTGAGGCGCTGGAGGCCAGGGGCTTCCCAGGGAGGGAAGACCGTACCTCTTTGTACGAACTGAGCTTCCAAGCCTCTGATTATCTCCTGATCGGAGGTTCTTTGGCTGTGCTGGCCTTCTCTTTCTGGTTGTTCTTCTTCCACCCGGTACTCATGCTTCCTCT